>Ga0247814_10001112_pt1 | contig 16779 bp, 13 predicted proteins | sample UWRJL179409R1_FD_179947 | JGI IMG/M metagenome (GOLD analysis project Ga0247814, IMG submission 179947) | Plant litter microbial communities from Arlington Agricultural Research Station in Wisconsin, United States - UWRJ-L179-409R-1 | ecosystem: Environmental > Terrestrial > Plant litter >...
TGCTCGACGACCTCAAGGCTCTCCGCACCTGGGGATCCAAGACCCCCGGTCACCCCGAGTACCACCACACCGATGGTGTTGAAATCACCACGGGCCCGCTCGGCCAGGGCCTCGCGTCCGCAGTCGGCTTCGCTTACGCCGCTCGCTACGAGCGTGGGATGTTCGACCCGCAGGCACCCGCGGGCACCAGTCCGTTCGACCACTTCGTGTACGTGATCGCCGGCGACGGCGACCTGCAGGAGGGAATCACCAGCGAGGCGTCTTCGCTCGCCGGGCACCAGGAACTCGGCAACCTCATTGCCATCTACGACTCGAACCAGATCTCGATCGAAGACGACACCAACATCGCCTTCACCGAAGACGTCGCCGCACGCTACGAGGCGTATGGCTGGCAGGTTCTCACCGTCGATTGGAAGAAGACCGGCGAGTACATCGAAGACGTCGCTGAGCTCAACGCCGCGATCGAGGCAGCCAAGGGCGAAACCGCCAAGCCGTCCATCATCATTCTGAAGACCATCATCGGATGGCCCTCCCCCAAGAAGCAGAACTCCGGAAAGATTCACGGATCCGCTCTGGGCGCTGAGGAACTTGCTGGCCTCAAAGAGGTTCTCGGCTTCGACCCCGAGAAGAACTTCGACGTTGACCCCGAGGTCATCGCCCACACTCGCAAGGCAGTGGAGCGCGGAGCTCAGGAGCACGCGGAATGGAACGAGCGTCTCGCTGTCTGGGCTGAGGCCAACCCCGACAAGAAGGTTCTCCTCGATCGCGTCCTCAGTGGCGACCTGCCCGAGGGTGTCGAAGAAGCCCTTCCCGTCTTCCCCGCGGGCAAAGAGGTCTCGACCCGCGCGGCATCCGGCAAGGTCATCAACGCACTTGCTGGCGTGATCCCCGAACTCTGGGGTGGTTCCGCTGACCTCGCCGAGTCCAACCTCACCACCATCGAGGGTGCCGGTTCATTCGTCCCGGAAAAGTGGTCGACCCACGAATGGACGTCCAGCCCCACGGGCCGCGTGCTCCACTTCGGTATCCGCGAGCACGCCATGGGCGCGATCCTCAATGGAATCGTCCTCCACGGAAACACCCGCCCCTTCGGCGGAACGTTCCTGATCTTCAGCGACTACATGCGTCCCGCGGTTCGTCTTGCGGCTCTCATGGGAGCGCCGGCGATCTACGTCTGGACCCACGACTCCGTCGCACTCGGCGAAGACGGTCCTACCCACCAGCCGATCGAGCAGCTCGCAACCCTGCGCGCGATCCCCGGACTCGACATCGTGCGCCCCGGCGACGCGAACGAGACCGCATGGGCATGGAAGACGATCCTCGAACGTCGTAACGGACCGGCCGGTATCGCGCTGACTCGTCAGAACATCCCCGTGTTCGAACGCGGCGAGGATGTTGCCTCCGGCGAGACCTTCGCTCACGCACGTCACGTCGCCAAGGGCGCGTACGTTCTCGCCGAGGCTCCCAACGGGACCCCCGACGTGATCTTCATCGCCACCGGTTCCGAAGTTCAGATCGCCGTCGAAGCACGCGAGGCGCTCAAGGCCGACGGCATCAACGCCCGCGTTGTCTCGGCACCGAGCCTCGAGTGGTTCGAAGAGCAGTCCCCCGAGTACCGCGAATCGGTTCTTCCCGCGTCGGTCACCGCACGCGTGTCGATCGAAGCCGGCATCTCCCTCACCTGGGACCGTTACGTCGGTACCGCAGGTCGCAGCGTCTCGATCGAGCACTTCGGTGCGTCGGCTGACTACAAGACACTGTTCCGCGAGTTTGGAATGACCACCGAGGCCGCTGTGGCCGCCGCCAAGGATTCGCTGGCCGCCAACTAGGCGCCGGCAGAAGAGAGTAAAGAACTATGAGCACCGAAACCACCAACATCACTCCCACCGCCGCGCTGTCTGCCGTTGGCGTCAGCATCTGGCTCGACGACCTGTCGCGCGAGCGCATCAACTCTGGTGGAATCCAGAAGCTGATCGCCGAGCGCAACGTTGTTGGCATCACCACCAACCCGACGATCTTCGCCGCAGCGCTTGCCAAGGGCGAGGCCTACGACGCACAGGTTGCCGAGCTGGCGGCCGCTGGCAAGACCGTCACCGAGTCGGTCTTCGAGATCACGACCGACGACGTTGCCGCCGCGAGCGACATCTTCCGCGAGACCTACGACTCCACCGCCGGATTCGACGGTCGCGTGTCGATCGAGGTTGAGCCCGGCTTCGCACACGACGCCGCAGCGACGATCGCCCAGGCACAGGAACTGTGGGCCAAGGTCAACCGCCCGAACGCCATGATCAAGATCCCCGCCACGATCGAGGGCCTCGAAGCCATCACCGCGACGATCGGCGCCGGAATCAGCGTCAACGTCACGCTGATCTTCAGCCTTGAGCGCTACCGCGCAGTCATCAACGCGTACCTCGCCGGTCTCGAGCAGGCCAAGGCTGCAGGAATCGACCTGTCGACCATCCACTCCGTGGCGTCGTTCTTTGTGTCGCGCGTCGACTCCGAGATCAACACGCGTCTGGACGCCGTCGGAACCGACGAAGCCATCGCATTGAAGAGCAAGGCTGGCGTCGCGAACGCACAGCTGGCCTACGAGGTCTTCGAGCAGGCATACACCACCGAGCGTGCTGCTGGACTGCTGGCCGCTGGCGGCAACAAGCAGCGTCCGCTCTGGGCATCCACCGGTGTTAAGGACCCGTCCTTGCCCGACACCCTGTATGTGACCGAGCTGGCCGTCGCCGACGTCGTCAACACGATGCCGGAGAAGACCCTCGAGGCGACCTTCGACCACGGCATCATCGAAGGCGACCGCGTCACCGGCAGCTACGCAGCGGCCAACGCAGTGCTCGACGCCATCGCGGCTCAGGGCATCTCCTACGACGACGTCACCGCTCTCCTGGAGAAGGAGGGCGTTGAGAAGTTCATCGTCTCCTGGAACGAACTCCTCGACACAGTTACCGCGGCACTCGAAGCCGCAAAATGAGTATCCGCATTGCCGTGTCAGGCGCTGCCGCCGAGGCCGTTGACCGAGTTGTACCCCAACTCGTCAGCGACCTTGTCGCCAGCCGCCTGACCGGTGGCGACTCGTCCCTGTGGGGACCCGAGTCGGACGATGAGGCGTCAACGCGCCTGGGGTGGACTGAGTCGGTTCTCGTTTCTGAGCCGCTCATCCCGGACATTATCGCGCTGCGCAACAAGCTGCACGCCGACGGTGTCAACCACATCGTGCTGGGCGGAATGGGCGGCTCATCTCTCGCGCCCGAAGTCATCACCCGGACCTACGGTGTCGAGCTGACGATTCTCGATTCGACCGAACCTGGTCAGGTGCTGTCTGCTCTGGCAGACCGTCTCGACACCACGGCCGTTGTGATCTCCTCCAAGTCCGGTGGGACTGTGGAGACCGATAGCCAGAAGCGCATCTACGAGAAGGCATTCCGCGAGATCGGTATCGACCCGATCGACCGGATCGTTGTTGTGACGGATCCCGGCTCGCCGCTGGACATCTCAGCGCGCGCCGACGGGTACCGAGTGTTCAACGCTGACCCCAACGTTGGTGGACGGTTCTCCGCACTAACCGCGTTCGGTCTGGTGCCCTCTGGTTTGGCGGGAGTCGATCTCGCTGCGTTGCTGCGCGAGGCCGAAGCTGTCTCTCTTGAGCTGGCGCAGGACAGCGTCGATAACCCCGGCCTTATTCTCGCCGCGGCGATCGCCGGAACTCGTCCACTGAAAAACAAACTCGGAATCGTCGCCGACGGTACCCACATTGTTGGTTTCGCGGACTGGGCCGAGCAGCTAATTGCGGAGTCCACCGGCAAGATCGGCAAGGGCCTGCTGCCCGTTGTCCTTGGGAAGAAGGCTCCCGAGCTCGCGTTGGACCTCCCCGACCTGCAGATTGTGCGGCTCGTCGGCGACTACGAAGACACCCGCGAGGTCGCGGACGGCGAAATCGAGATCACGGGTACCCTCGGTGCGCAGTTGCTCACCTGGGAGTACGCCACCGCGATTGCGGGTCGTCTCCTCGGTATCAACCCGTTCGATCAGCCCGATGTGGAGTCCGCGAAGGTCGCTACGCGCGCCCTTCTCGACAACCGTCCGGAGCCCACTGCTCCGCTCTTTGTGGAGAACTCAGTCGAGGTGCGCGGAACTTCAGAGTTCGCCACTACGACGGACATTCACAGCGCCGTTGACGCGTTGCTCGCCACATTGGGTGCGGATGGTTATCTTTCCATCCAGGCTTACGTGGACCGCGCCCACAACACCGTGCTGGAAGAGCTTCGCGACCTACTCGCCCAGCGCGCCGGACGCCCCGTCACCTTCGGGTGGGGACCCCGATTCCTGCACTCGACCGGCCAGTTCCACAAAGGCGGGCCCGCGATTGGAGTGTTCCTTCAGATCACTTCCGTCGCAGCCGAGGATCTCGCGATCCCCGACCGCCCGTTTACGTTTGGCCAACTTATCCAGTCCCAGGCTGCCGGCGACGCGAGTGTTCTCGCGGAGCACGGACGCCCGGTATTGACACTCACCCTGACCGACCCGGCCATCGGTGCCGCGGCGCTCGTTAGCTCCTTGCGCTAACTCAGCCGTATTACCAAACCTTTTTCTAGGAGTAACTGCATGTCGCCGGTGGAAATCACGCCTGAATACAATCCTCTCCGTTTGGAGTCCGATCGCCGACTCAACCGCATTGCCGGTCCCAGCGGACTGGTGATCTTCGGGGTCACCGGCGACTTGTCGCGGAAGAAACTCATGCCCGCGATCTACGACCTGGCAAACCGTGGGCTTTTGCCCCCGGGATTCTCGCTCGTTGGCTTCGCTCGGCGTGACTGGGAAGACCAGGACTTCGAAAAAGTTGTGTACGACGCGGTCAAGCAGTACGCGCGCACACCCTTCGACGAAGATGTATGGGCTCAGCTCAGCCAGGGCATCCGCTTTGTGCAGGGAGAGTTCGACGACGACGAGGCGTTCGTTCGACTGAAACAGACGATTGAGGATCTCGACGAGAACCGCGGAACCATGGGCAACCATGCGTTCTACCTCTCGATCCCGCCGAAGTCGTTCCCTCAGGTGACCGAGCAGCTTCGTCGCTCCGGCCTGGCCGAACAGAAAGAAGGCCAGTGGCGCCGTGTGGTTATCGAAAAACCATTCGGTAGCGACCTGAAGACGGCGCGCGAATTGAACGCCGTTGTGGAGTCGGTCTTCCCCCCGGACAGCGTGTTCCGCATCGACCACTACCTGGGCAAGGAGACGGTGCAGAACATCCTCGCGCTGCGCTTCGCGAACCAGATGTTCGAACCGATCTGGAACGCCAACCACGTCGACCACGTGCAGATCACCATGGCCGAGGACATCGGTGTTGGCGGACGCGCGGGGTACTACGACGGCATCGGAGCTGCGCGCGACGTCATCCAGAACCACCTCCTCCAGCTTCTCGCGCTCACCGCCATGGAAGAACCGATCTCCTTCGACGCAAAGGATCTTCGCGCGGAGAAGGAAAAGGTGCTCTCGGCGGTTCGCCTTCCTGAAGATCTGAGCACCGTGACCGCCCGTGGACAGTACTCGGGTGGGTGGCAGGGTGGCGAAAAAGTTCCCGGCTTCCTTGAGGAAGACGGAATGAACCCGGAATCGGTGACGGAAACGTACGCGGCCATGCGCCTCGACATCGGCACACGCCGGTGGGCCGGTGTTCCGTTCTACCTGCGCGCCGGCAAACGGCTCGGTCGCCGCGTCACCGAGATCGCCGTGGTGTTCAAACGCGCACCGCAGGCGCTCTTCGAAGTGAGCCAGACCTCTGACCTCGGTCAGAACGCCCTGGTGATCCGGGTTCAGCCCGACGAGGGTGTGACGATCAGATTCGGCTCCAAGGTTCCCGGCGCCACCATGCAGGTGCGCGACGTGACCATGGACTTCGGTTATGGCCACGCGTTCACCGAAGCAAGCCCGGAAGCGTACGAACGCCTCATTCTCGACGTGCTTCTTGGCGACCCGCCTCTGTTCCCCCGTCACGAAGAGGTGGAACTGAGCTGGAAGATCCTCGATCCGATCGAGGAATACTGGACCACTCTGGGACAACCGGAACAATATCGACCCGGAACCTGGGGCCCCTCATCAGCCGATCAACTACTCGCCCGCGACGGCAGAACCTGGAGACGTCCGTGATCGTCGACCTGCCCAACACCACCACCAGCGCCATCACCAAGACTCTCGTCAAGATTCGTGAGGAGGGTGGGGCGGTCGCTTTGGGCCGCGTTCTCACCCTCATCATCTCGACGCGTCTTGGTGAAGAAGAAGAGGCAATCGAAGCGGCGAACGATGCGTCGCGCGAGCATCCCATGCGCGTCATCGTTGTTTCGACCAGCGGTAACGAGAACGACCACAGCGAAGCACGCCTCGATGCTCAGATTCGTGTGGGCGGCGACGCCGGCGCGAGCGAGGTCATTATGGTGCGTGCCTACGGCGATGCGGCCAGCGACAAGGAAGGTCTCGTGACGGGACTTCTGCTGCCCGACGCACCTGTTGTCGCCTGGTGGCCCGGAGATGCACCGAACGTCGCGTCGGAGTCGGCCCTGGGCCGAATCGCGCAGCGCAGGATCACGGATGCCGCGGCGTCGTCGAACCCCCTCGCCGCGCTGCAGCACCTCAGCAAGACCTATCACCCCGGTGACACGGACTTCGCCTGGACCCGTCTGACACTGTGGCGCGCGCAGCTTGCCGCGGTGCTTGACCAGCCGCCGTTCATCCCGGTCACCGCCGTTGAGGTCAATGGCTCCGCCGACTCCCCCTCGACCGCGCTGCTTGCCGCATGGCTGCAGTTGCAACTCGAGGTTCCCGTGGACCTGAAGATGACCAGCCCCTCATCGGGCTCGAGCGGTATGCAGTCAGTACTCCTGCACCGCGAGGCTGGCACCATCGAACTCGACCGCAGCGTTCCGAACATCGCGACACTATCCCAGCCGAGCCAGCCGACTCATCACATCTCTTTGCCGAGGCGGAGTCTTCGCGACTGCCTCGCAGAGGAGTTGCGCAGACTCGATCCAGATGATTTGTTTGGAGAAGTGATTCAGCACGGTCTCGGACAGCTGAGCGATCCCGCTCGGTTGCAGAACGCTCCCGGCAGCGCCGCTGGCGACGACACGGAAGAACAGAGCTAACTCAATTGAGCAACGAACGTCGGGTGCTGGTACACCCCGATAAACCCTCCCTCGCAGGATCAGTTGCTGCGCGGTTCATCACGAAGGTCATCGACATCATCGAAGACCGGGGAGAAGCAACCGTCGTTCTCACCGGTGGAACCATGGGAATCGGTATCCTCTCGGCCATCAAGGAGTCCAGCGCACGCGACAGCGTCGACTGGAAGCGCGTCAACTTCTGGTGGGGCGACGAGAGGTGGTTGCCGCGCGGTGACGCCGAGCGTAACGACAAGCAGGCTCGGGATGCTCTGCTCGACCACATCGCCATCGACGAGACCCGCGTGCACGCGTTCGCGGCCTCCGACGACGGCCTGGAGCTGGACGACGCGGCATCGCTGTACGCCGCCGAACTCTCCGCCAACGCGACCGACGGCTCCGAACTTCCTCAGTTCGACATTACGTTCCTCGGAATGGGCCCCGACGGCCACATTGCGTCGCTGTTCCCCAACCGCGGCGGAATCCGCGAGGAGAACCTCACGGTGATCTCCGTGCGCAACTCCCCGAAGCCTCCGCCCGAGCGTTTGAGCCTCACCCTCCCGGTGATCAACTCGTCCTTGCGTGTCTGGGTGGTCGTAGCTGGCGCTGACAAGGCATCAGCGCTCGGATTGACCCTCGCGGACGTCAGCGTTCATGAGGTGCCCTCATCGGGCGCACAGGGCCGCAAACGCACCCTCTTCTTCGTCGACAACGAAGCAGCGGCCGAGGTTCCCGAGAACCTCACCACTCCTGGCCTGTTCTGGACGGGCGAAGACGCGTAAGACAGTTTCAAGGAACACAAAGCCGGGTTCGCCACATCACGTAGTGGACCCGGCTTTTTGTGTGTCTTAGGGCACTCCCCCAGCGGTGGACCACGCGAGGGACCACAAAGGAAAGGCCGGGGCCGTGAAGACAATTGTCTTCACGGCCCCGGCCTCAAAAATGTGTAGCGAAAGCTAGGACGTCACACGACCACGACGGGCGCGCAGCTGCTGCAGTGCCTCATCGAGGAGCTCGGCGGCTTCCTGCTCGGTCCGGCGCTCTTTCACGTATGCCAGGTGAGTCTTGTAGGGCTCAAGCTTGGCGACCGACGGCGGGTTCTCCTTGTCGCGTCCGGCGGGCAGACCCGTCGGCGGAGAATCGATGATGTCGGGGATTTCTTCTTCGGGCAGGTTTGCCGCGAAGTAGCGAACGGTCTCGTTACCCATCTCATCCCAGTACGACACCTGGATGCGATCGGCGTGGTATCCACGATCCTGTTCGCCCATTGGTCCGGCACCTACGCGCGAACCACGAATTGCACTACCGCCTGAAGCCACGGTTCCCCTTTTCGAAAAACTTGAAAGTGTTGAAGGCTAAACGCCTGAGTCGAACTTGGTGATCAGTCCAAGAACAACGATGCAACTGATCCACACAACCGCCAGAACAACGGTGATGCGGTTGAGGTTGCGTTCTGCGACACCGGATGCGCCGAGGTTGGAAGTGACGCCGCCGCCGAACATGTCCGACAGTCCTCCGCCTCGTCCACGGTGAAGCAGGATGAGCAGGGTCAACAGGAGACTCGTGATGCCGAGTACCACCTGCAATACGACCTGAAGAATTTCCACGGATTACCTTTCGAACGGTTGTGAGCCGCTTTGCAGTATAACTGGCCCGGTGTGCGGCGGAAAACCGCCCCACACCGAGCCAGATAAACTTCGACCCGAAACCGAGCCTTGGAAATGAGCTGTGAGTTAGACGCCCACGTGCTTGAGGAACTGCGCGATGCTCGAGAACTCCGCGATGTCCAGGCTTGCCCCGCCGACGAGAACACCGTCAACGTTGGGCTGGCGCATAAAGCCGGCAATGTTGCTCGACTTCACGGAACCGCCGTACAGCACGCGGGTTGCGTCAGCGACATCCTGCCCGAGGATTTCGACCAGGGTGATGCGCAGCTGCGCCGCAACCTGCTCGGCCTGCTCGGGAGTGGCAGCCTGTCCGGAGCCAATGGCCCAGACGGGCTCGTATGCCACAACGATGTCGGTGGCGTCAGCAGCCTTGGCCAGTGCTGCACGGAGCTGAGCGACGGGAACCGCGCTCGGGCCGTGAAGCTCGAGGTCTTCGGCAGTCTCGCCCACGCAGATCACGGGGACGATGCCGTGCTTGATCGACGCTGCGACCTTGCCCGCAATCTGCTCGTCGGACTCGGAGTGAAGCGTGCGACGCTCCGAGTGACCGATGATGACGTACGGGGTCTCCAACGTCTTCAGGAACGCCGCGGAGATTTCTCCCGTGTAGGCGCCCGACTCGTGCTCGGAGACATCCTGCGCACCGAACTTGAGGTCGAGCTTGTCGGCCGAGATCAGTGTCTGCACGGAACGAAGGTCGGTGAACGGAGGGAACACCGCGACCTCGGTCGTGGAGAAGTCGTGACGTGCGTCCTTCAGACTCCACGCAAGCTTCTGCACAAAGGCAATCGCCTGCAGGTGGTCGAGGTTCATCTTCCAGTTGCCTGCGATGAACGGGACGCGTCCCGTGCTCGAAGTTACGCTTGCCATCCAAGGACCTCCAGTCCGGGGAGTCGCTTGCCCTCGAGGAACTCGAGGCTTGCGCCGCCACCGGTCGAAATGTGACCAAACTGATCGTCACTGAAGCCCAGTGCACGAACTGCGGCGGCGGAATCGCCGCCTCCGACTACCGCGAGGCCATCGACCTCGGTGAGGGCGCCGGCAACTGCTTTTGTGCCTGCGGCGAAGGGTGCGAGCTCGAATACGCCCATGGGGCCATTCCAGAACACAGTCTTCGACGACGCGATAACGCTCGCAAACTTCGCAGCAGAATCGGGTCCGATGTCGAGCCCCAGGCCGGCTGCGCCGAACGGGGTCTCTTCGATCGCGTCAGCTGCGGTGGTCACGAACTCCGCGTCTGCACCGAACTTTGATGCAACCACGATGTCCGTGGGGAGAACGATCTCAACGCCGAGCTTCTCGGCCTCAGCCAGGTAACCCTTGACGTTGTCGATCTGGTCAACCTCGAGCAGGCTCGAGCCGACTTTGTGGCCGAGGGCTGCGAGGAACGTAAACAACATTCCTCCGCCGATCAGCAACGTGTTGACCTTGGGGAGAAGTGCACCGATGACGTCGAGCTTGTCCGACACCTTCGAACCACCCAGGACAACCGCGTACGGCTGCTCGGGGGTCTTGGTGAGGCGCTCGAGTACCGTCAGTTCCTGCTCGATGAGCAGGCCAGCAGCACTGGGAAGTGCCTCGGCGAGCTCAAAAACGCTCGCCTGCTTACGGTGAACTACGCCGAAGCCGTCCGACACAAATGCGTCGGCGAACTCGGCGAGGGACGCGGCGAACTGAGTGCGCTCGTCGGCGTCTTTGCTGGTCTCCGCGGCGTTGAAGCGGAGGTTCTCGAGGAGAGCGATACCGCTCTCCTCGAGAGATGCCACCGCTTCAGCAGCGGAAGAACCAACCGTGTCGCTCGCGAACACTACCGGCTTGCCCAGCAGCTCGCTCAGTCGCACGGCGACCGGGGCGAGGCTGTACTTTGCTTCCGGTTCGCCCTTGGGACGCCCGAGGTGGGAGACCACAACGACGCGGGCGCCAGCGTTGAGTAGTGCGTTCAGAGTGGGCAACGAGGCACGAATGCGCCCGTCGTCTGTGATCTCTCCGTCTTTCAACGGAACATTGAGGTCACAGCGAACGAGAACCTTCTTGCCGGCGAGGTCACCGAGACTATCGAGAGTGCGAAGCGACACGGCTACTACCTACAGGCTTTTTGCGACGAACTCGGTGAGGTCAACGAGGCGGTTGGAGTATCCCCACTCGTTGTCGTACCAGGAAGCAATCTTGACCTGGTCGCCGATTACCTTGGTGAGGCCAGCGTCGAAGATCGAGGAGTGCGGGTCGCCAACGATGTCGCTGGAAACGATGGGCTCTTCGGTGTAGTACAGGATTCCCTTGAGGGGGCCCTCTGCTGCAGCCTTGAACGCGGCGTTGACTTCGGCGACCGTAACGGGGCGCGAAGGCTGGATGGTGAGGTCCGTGATCGATCCGGTGATGACCGGAACGCGAAGCGCGTAGCCGTCCATCTTGCCGGCGAGCTCGGGGATGACGAGGCCGAGGGCCTTGGCAGCACCGGTCGACGTCGGGATGATGTTCTGCGCGGCAGCGCGGGCACGACGAAGGTCGCTGTGCGGGCCGTCCTGGAGGTTCTGGTCGGCGGTGTACGCGTGAACGGTGGTCATAAAGCCACGCTCGATGCCGAAGGACTCCATGAATACCTTCGCGACGGGCGCGAGGCAGTTCGTGGTGCAGGAAGCGTTGGAGATGACGTCGTGGATCGATGCGTCGTAGGTGGACTCGTTGACACCGAGAACGATGGTCGCAACGTTGTCACCGGTGGCCGGTGCGGAAACGAGGACCTTCTTGGCGCCAGCTTCGATGTGCTTGCGCGCATCGGCTTCCTTGGTGAAACGGCCGGTCGACTCGATAACGAGCTCGACGCCCAGCTCTCCCCAGGGGAGGTTGGCGGGGTCGCGCTCGGCGAGAACCTTGATGGGCTTGCCGTTGACGATGATGGTGTCGCCATCTACCTCAACCGTGGCCGCGATACGTCCGCTGACGGTGTCGTACTTCAGCAGGTGGGCGAGGGCGGCGGGGTCGCTGAGGTCGTTGACCGCGACGATCTCCAGATCGCTTCCCTTCGCAAGAGCTGCGCGGAAATAGTTGCGGCCAATGCGGCCGAAACCGTTGATACCGATCTTGACGCTCAATGGAACTCCAGTGCTCAGGCGTCTTACGACGCTCTATTTTTTAGTGGTGAAGGAGGCTGTAACCGGGACTAAAGTCCCGGCCACAGCACGTTTTGTTCTCTTACGAGAGTAGCAGTAGGGCGTTCGAGTTATCGCGAGCTGAGCTGAACCGCAGCTGCACGTTCTCCCAATTCACGATGTTCCAGAATGCCTTCACGTAGTCCGCCTTGACGTTGAGATAGTCGAGGTAGAACGCGTGCTCCCACATGTCGAGCTGGAGGACAGGAATCGTCCCCATCGCCGTGTTGGACTGCTGGTCGAACAACTGCTGAATGATCAGCTGGGCGCCAATCGGATCCCAGGAGAGCACGGCCCAGCCGGAACCCTGGATCCCGGTTGCAGCCGCAGTGAAATGGGCGACGAACTTGTCGAAGGAACCGAACGAGTCGTCGATCGCCGCGGCGATGTCGCCCGTGGGCTTGTCGCCGCCGTCGGGTGACAGATTCGTCCAGAAGATGGAGTGGTTCACGTGGCCGCCGAGGTTGAAGGCGAGGTCTTTCTCCAGCTTGTTCACGTTGCCGAGGTTTCCGGAATCGCGTGCTTCGGCCAGGGAAGCCAGGGCGGTGTTCGCGCCGGCTACGTAGGTGGCATGGTGCTTGTCGTGGTGCAGCTCCATGATCTTGCCGCTGATGTGCGGTTCGAGTGCGGCGTAGTCGTAAGGGAGTTCTGGAAGTGTGTATTCAGCCATCGATTTCTCTCCTAGGGATCAGCCCCGATCCGCCGTCGGCGGACCACCGGGGAACCAATTCAGTCTAATCCTCAGAACCTGTCAGGGGTTCTCAGGTCGACATCCGTGCGGGTTAGACCTCGTCCATGTCGGGTGGAAGATTGGCGTCAGTCCCGGGGATTCCCTCGTCAGATGCGCGCTTGTCGGCCATGGCCAAGAGGCGGCGGATGCGTCCGGCAACCGCATCCTTCGTCATGGGCGGGTCCGCGTGGTGACCAAGCTCGTCGAGGCTGGAATCGCGGAATCGCAGGCGCAATTCGCCGGCGTAACGCAGGTGCTCCGGCACGTTTCCTTCGAGGATCTCGAGAGCCCGTTCAACGCGTGAGCAGGCCGCGACAGCAGCCTGTGCGGAACGCCGCAGGTTCGCGTCGTCGAAGTTCACCAAACGATTGGCGGTTGCCCGCACTTCTCGACGCTGACGCATCTCGTCCCAGGCGACCACGCTGTGCACGGCGCCCATGGTGACCAGCATTGCGCCGATCGCTTCGCCATCGCGAATCACTACGCGGTGAACGCCGCGCACTTCACGGGCCTTCGCGGGGATCTTCAGACGGCCGGCGGCACCAACAAGCGCCATGGCAGCTTCGTTGCCCGGGCAGGTGATCTCGAGCGCGGCGCTCCGGCCGGGATCGGTCAGCGTTCCATGCGCGAGGAAGGCACCACGCCAAACGGCGGACAGTTCCTCGTGCGAGCCGGTGGTCAGTTTGTTCGGGAGTCCGCGGATGGGACGACGACGCGCGTCGAGCAGGCCGGTCTGGCGGGCGAGAGTTTCGCCGCCTTCGAGGACGCGAACGAGAAAGTGACCCGTACGGCGCTGGGCCGTCGGAGCGACGGCGGAGATTTCACTCCGAACGCCGTAAAGCTCCGCCAGGTCCTTGCGGACGCGACGTCCGAGGAGGGGGGTGTCGAGCTCGGCCTCGACGGCGATGCGTCCCGAGATCAGATGTAAGCCGCCAGCGAAACGCAGAATCGTGGCCAGCTCGGCCGCCCGAACGGTGGTCTTGCTCACCTCGACCTTGGCGAGTTCGTCCTTGACGTCAGCGGTTAGTGCCACAGGGTAATTCCTTCTTGTTGTTTCTCGGCGAGAGCGCTGGGGTCGACGCCGGTGATGTATCCACCCGGACGATACCGGGACAGTGCTTTATTCGCGGCCCAGGTCGCGGTGCTTCACGCTAACCGCGACGCCGGGAAGACCTCGAACCAGCTCGCGAAGTTTCTCGGCGACAGCCACGGAACGATGCTTTCCTCCCGTGCACCCAATGGCGATCGTAGCGTGTCTCTTGTTCTCACGCTGATAGCCGGCAAGCACGGGAGCGAGGGCTGCTGCATAATTCTGCAGGAATTCTTCCGCTCCCGTTTGCGCAAGAACGTAGTCACTGACCTCAGCGTCGAGGCCCGTGTGAGGCTTTAGTTCGGGGAGCCAGAAGGGGTTCGGAAGGAACCGCATGTCTGCGACCAGGTCGGCGTCGGCGGGCAGACCGTATTTGAATCCAAAACTCAGGATTGTGACCTGCACCCCGGGCGTGTCTTCTTCGGAGAATTTCTCGGCGATTGTGGTCGCCAGTTGGTGGATATTGAGCTCCGACGTGTCGATAACAATGTCGCTGTTGGCTCGCAGCTCCTGCATACGCGTTCGCTCGGCCCCGATGCCGTCGAGAAGTGTTCCGTCGCCCTGAAGCGGGTGAGGACGCCGCACCTGCTCGAAGCGACGCACCAGGGCGGCGTCGGTGGCTTCGAGGAAAACCACCCGGACGCGAGCGTTGTCACGCAACCACTGCACGGCCTCTTTGACATCAGCGAAGAGCTTGCCACCGCGGACGTCGACAATGGCGGCAATCTTCGGCAGCGCGGTACCCGCGTGACCGGCGAGGTCAACCAGCGGGCGGAGCATCTGCGGCGGGAGGTTGTCGACCACGTACCAGCCGAGGTCTTCGAGGGCGTTGCCGACCGTCGACCTCCCGGCGCCAGACATGCCCGTGATGATCAGCATCTCCTGCTGTCCGATTTCCGGGGTCATAGAGCCTCAGGTCTTTGATCGTCGCGTGTGGGAATACAACTAGTTTACGGTGCGGGCAGGGCGGAACGGGCCGGAGCACGGATCGGCAGCCTGTGCACCACGCTAGGACCGCAGGCTCTCGTAGATCTGGGTGGCCAGGGTCTCCCCCACTCCCTTGACTTCAGAGATGTCCGCGAGTTCGGCTGAACGCAGTCGCGCGACCGAACCGAAGTGCTTCAGCAGCTCGCGGACGCGTGCCGGACCGAGACCCGGAATGTCGTTGAGCGACGACGTGATGTCGCTCGCGCGACGCTGTCGTTGGTAGGTAATCGCGAAGCGGTGTGCCTCGTCGCGGATGCGCTGGAAGAGGAACAGGGCGTCACTGTTGCGCGGCAGGATCACCGGGTAATCAGAGTTAGGCAGCCAGATCTCTTCGAGCCGCTTGGCGATTCCGCAGAGGGCGATGCCCGTCACACCGGCATCATCAAGCGCACGCTGGGCCGCTTGCACCTGCGGTTGCCCGCCGTCCACAATCAGCAGGTTCGGACGATACGCGAACCGCGGTCGGTCCTTGACCTCCGTGACGACCTCGCCAGCCTCCAGCGCCTTCTCCGCGCGGAGCTCCGCATCGGTCAGACCTGCCTCGCGCTCGGAATCTTGGGCGAGGTGGGCAAGCCGGCGAGAGAGCGTCTGGTAGATCGACTCCGTGTCATCCGTGGAGTCGGAGATACTGAAGCGCCGGTATTGGTCTTTGCGCGGCAGGCCGTCTTCGAAGACCACCATGGACGCGACAATATTCGTTCCACTGAGGTGGGAGACGTCGTAACATTCCATCCGCAGTGGGGCATCGGGCATCCCGAGCGCCTCTTGAATGTCGGCCAGAGCCTGGGAGCGCGCGACAAAATCGCCACTCCGGCGGGTTTTATAGAGCATCAGGGCGTTTTTGGCGTTCGTCGCGACCGTCTGGGCGAGAGCCGCCTTGTCGCCGCGCTGAGCGACGCGCAGGGTCACGCGACCGGAGACGTGGCGTTTGGGGCCCACGATGTCCACTCCGCGCACGTCAGTTCCCTGCACGGAGATGCCCCGGCGATCCACGTTGCCGATCGCCCCGGCCTCATACGAGACAGCGGCGTTGACGGCAGTATCGATCGTGGCGGCTGCGTTCGGCACTTCGTTGTCGGATTCCGCATCGTCCACACCGTGCGGAAGTACGTGCTCCTCGAGCACCGCGATTTCGTCGTCGGTCAGCGCGGCGAGAGCCCCGGCCGCGCCGTTGGTGATGGCGGATGCTCGACCTCGACCACTCCGGATGCCAGTGAGCAGCTCCTCCAGCTCCGCGGAGTCTTCCGGCAGCTCGGGGACGAGGATCTCGCGGGGAGGCTGCATATCGTCTTCGTAGGCGTTCTGAAGCACAATCTCGACGAGTTCGGGGAGGGCCACATCGAGTTCTTTGTCTACAACCCAGCTGCGCACACCGCGGATGCGACCTCCACGAACGATGAACTGCTGCACAGCGGCCGCGAGCTCGTCGTGGGCGATACCGAAGATGTCGGCGTCGATGTCATCGGCGAGAACAATGGCGCTCTTGGAGAGTGCCGTGTTCATGGCACCGAGCTGGTCGCGGTACCGGGCCGCGGACTCGTAGTCGAATTCCGCCGCGGCCGTCTGCATCTTTTTGGTGATGAGGGCGGTGTAACTGCGATCGTTGCCCGCCATAAACGAGGTGAAATCGAGCGCAATCGACTTGTGCTCTTCTTTGCTCACTCGTCCGACGCAGGGCGCGGCGCACTTGCCGATGTCCCCGAGCAGGCACGGCCGGCCCGTCTGCGCAGCGCGTTTGTAGGTGGTGTCGGAACAGCTCCGCATGGGGAAGACCTTGAGCATCAGGTCGACGGTCTCGCGGATGGCCCATACCTTCGTGTACGGGCCGAAGTAGCGGGCGCCTTTGAGATTACGGTTGCGCGTGACCAGCACCCGCGGCACCTCGTCCTGCAGCGTGATCGCCAAGTACGGGTACGACTTGTCGTCGCGGAACTGCACGTTGAAGGGCGGGTTGAACTCTTTGATCCAGGTGAACTCGAGCTGGAGCGCTTCGAAT
>Ga0247814_10001114_pt1 | contig 16770 bp, 19 predicted proteins | sample UWRJL179409R1_FD_179947 | JGI IMG/M metagenome (GOLD analysis project Ga0247814, IMG submission 179947) | Plant litter microbial communities from Arlington Agricultural Research Station in Wisconsin, United States - UWRJ-L179-409R-1 | ecosystem: Environmental > Terrestrial > Plant litter >...
TGTTTTATGTAATGAATACATATTATAAATAGCAATACCGAATTTTGCCTGCGGAAGTTTAAAATTTCGCAGGCAATTCTATTTTTTAGACTTTTTGGATGTGGATGCCAAAACACTTTCATCTCTAATTTTCCGGCGGTGTTGAATTCCCCATTTTGTCATAGCTCCTACAACTTCTTCCAGAGTTTGACTGTAAGGCAACAATTCATATTCTATGCTTACAGGATACCCAACAGCTACTTTTTTAATGATGAATCCATTTTGTTCTAATTCTTTCAATTCGCTCGAAAGTACCCTTGCCGAAATGCCGATTACTTGTCGTTGAATTTCGGTAAAACGTTTATTACCTCTTGCCATCGCAATAATAATCATCAGTTTCCATTTGCCACCAATGGCGTACAATGCATCCGAAACAGCCATTAAAACAGTATTACATTCTTCTGTAAATGCTTTGTTATCTATTTGATTTTCTTTTACTTCTTTCATTATTTAGGTTTTTGTTAGCTGCTAACCTTTAAGTAACGACTAATAAATTGTAATCAAATATAATATAATTTTGTTTTGTAACAATTAAATGAAATTATGACAGCACAAAAAATAAAAATCAAAAAGATAATTACAATTGGGTTGACTTGTCTGGTAACTTTAATGCTTGGCTTGAGTGGTTTGATGAAAGCTATTCAATTGCCTTGGTCCGTAGAAGGTTTAGTAAAATTTAATTTGCCCAACTCAGCAACAATACTGGGTTTGATAGAAATAACATTTATTATTTTATTTGCTTTCCCAAAAACAATGCGTATGGGTTTTATATTAATCAGCTGTTATCTGGCAGGGGCAATGGCAACAGAATTATCTCATGATGGATCTGTGCTGAATCCTGGAATTCCTTTGGTTTTGATTTGGATAACTGCTTTTTTGCGTGATTGTTCCCTGTTTTTAGGGGAATCCAAGTAGTAATCAGTAAATGTTTTAATTAAATGACTGCCTGTATTCTAAAGGGGACATATTCATTTTACTTTTGAATAACTTATTAAATGACTGTGGATATTCGAAACCTAATTGAAATGCAATTTCGCTGACGGATAAATTTGTTGTCGTCAAAATCTCTTTTGCTTTTTCCATCAACTTCTCGTGAATGTGTTGTTGTGTATTCTGCCCGGTTGTACTACGTAACATATCGCTTAAATAACTTGGTGAAATATGAAGTTCTTTTGCTAGATTATTTACTGTTGGCAGTCCTAATTGTGAATCTTTTTCAAAATAGCTGGAAAGCACATTTTCGAATTTAGACAGCAGGTCATTGTTTGCCATTTTTCGGGTAACAAATTGTCTGTCATAGAATCTGTTGCAATAATTTAGTAGTAATTCTAAGTTGGATACAATAACATCAGCGCTAAAGTTATCAATCCTCGAATGATACTCTTTTTTTATATTCGTTATCAGTATTTCTATTAGTTTTTCTTCGTCATCCGATAGATGCAGTGCTTCATTGACTTCATAAGAGAAGAAACCATAGTTTTTAATTGATTTCCCAAGAGGATGGTTCCTGATTAGATCAGGATGAAACATCAGTGACCAGCCTTCATCATCTCTTTCACCTCCCTGATCAATTACAATTACCTGATTTGGAGCAAAAAAAGTCATAGTTCCTTTATCGAAATCATAATAATTTCGCCCATATTTCATCACTCCCTTGAATTTTCTTTTAATACAAATCTGGTAAAAATTAAGCACCAGCCGATCGAAGTTTAGTTGGGATTCTTCAGGCTCGTCACGATGACGAATTAATGTAATCTGTGTGTTTTTTGGCGGTGGCAAATGCAGTAACCGGTGAAGTTCTGACACCGAATTGATTATTGTTACAGGCTTTTGATCTTTCATAACATAATAATTTTTAAAAGATAACCAGTAAAATACTGGTTATCTAAATATATCATTTTTCTATTAAATGTATCCTCCAGAAACTTCTATAAATTGGCCTGTTATAGACGAAGCTTCATCTGATACTAAAAAAACCGCAGTATTGCCTATGTCTTCTGGCGTAGCCATACGACCTAAACTGCTTCTTTTTATAGTAGCCTTGATCATCTCTGAATCAGCTACAGCGCCCAACTTTGCAACACCTTCTGTCAATACGCCACCTGGCTGAATGGAATTAACTCTTATGTTTTTAGGTCCTAATTCTTTCGAAAGTGATATCGTAAGCGAATCTACAGCACCCTTGGAAGCACCATACACAATAGAATAAGCATCGGGTCTGGTACTAGCATAAGAACTCACATTAATTATGCTACCACCTTTTTGTCCAAAAGTTTTTAATGCCTCTTGTGAAGTTAATAAAATTCCCAATACATTGATATCAAAAAGTCTTCGATAAGAATCTTCGGTAACTCCTTCTAAGGGGGCAAACTCATAAATTCCGGCATTGTTGATTAACGAGTCTAATGTTCCAAAAGTAGCAACAGTTTCTTTGAACAAATGCTGTACATCTTCTTGTTTAGACATATCACCTTGCACGGCAACGGCAGTTCCACCCAGTTTTGTAATCTCATTCACAACTACCTCTGAACCTTCTTTGCTCGATGCATAGTTTACAACCACTTTAGCACCAGCTTTAGCTAGCTGTTTTGCAATGCCAGCACCAATACCTTTTGATGCACCAGTCACAATGACTACTTTGTTTTCTAATTTATTGCTCATTTATATTAAATTTTGATAAAGCAAATTTCCGACAGGATTCATTAATAAGTGTATCTAAAACAAAGCAAGTTGTATCCATTTTGCGTGTTATTGAATGATAGAATAAACTCAAAACAGCAGAGATAAAAAAATCATAAATAAGCTGTTCTGTAATAATACAATACTTCTGTAATTGTTTTTTATCTGCTTGATTTTCTTTTGTTTCCAATACAACTTAGGTTTGTGTTAGCTACTAACCTTTAAGTAACGACTAATAAATTGTAAGCAAATCTAATATAATTTTGTGGTGTAATATTACTGAAAGTATTTTTCGATTTTAATTAAACAACAAAAATTATGACACTAGAAATTTTAAAAACAAAAGACGAGTTAAGAAACTTAATAGATAATTATGCTTATTTAAGTGATGAATGGAAAATCTCCGAAGTATTGGATTTATTCACTCCGGATGTTACCTATAAAGTGTATATGAATGGTGCTTTAGTAGCCGATGTTTCTGGAAGGGAAAGTATGGAAAGAGATTTCAACTTACATGCTTCTCAGGTAAAAAAATATTTTACTCTTAACGGACAGCATACTGTAAAAATTGATAATGACAGTGCCACAGGAGTTTCCTTCACTCAAATTAAAATGATTAGAGAAGTGGAAGGGAAAGACATTTTAACAGATTATAGTGTAAAATATGATGACACTTATATCTTTCAAAAAGGGAAATGGTTGATTAAAGATCGTGTTGCTCATTTTTTAATCATTGAATCGAGAACAATTTCTTAATCAGAATAAAAAATCCCATTCAACATTTGTTCGAATGGGATTTTTACTATTGTATTTTGGAGTGAATTAAATTCTAAATCCTCCTGAAACTTCTATTCTCTGAGCATTAATCCATTTGGAATCGGCTGAACAAAGGAAAGCTACCACGCTTCCAATGTCATCTGGTAAACCAACTCTTCCTAAAGCTGTTTCAGAAGCCAGATGCTTATTTAAATCTGAAATGTCACGAACAACGCCACCTCCAAAATCTGTTTCAATAGCACCTGGAGCAATAGAATTAACTCTTATTTTTCTGTTTCCTAGTTCTACCGCCTGGTATCGAGACAATGAATCAATTGCTGCCTTCATTGCGCCATAAGCCGAATATCCAGCAAATGAAAATCTTGCCAAACCAGAAGAAGTGTTCACGATGCTGCTTCCGTCATTTAATAATGGTAATAATTTTTGAGTCAAGAAATAAGGCCCTTTGAAATGGATATTTGTCATTGCATCCAGAATTTCTTCGGTAGTTGTTTCAAAACTTTCGTTGATTCCAATTCCTGCGTTGTTGACCAAAGCATCCAGTTTTGCAGAAGCGAAATTCGTATTTAAAACATTTTTTACTTCGGTTACAAATTGGTCAAAACCTGCTGTGGTAGCAATATCTAAAGACAATGCAAACGCTTTTTGTCCAATTGATTCAATTTCTTTTACTACTTCGTCTGCCGCTTCCTTTTTAGTTTGATAGGTAAGGATAATATCAAATCCTTTTTTTGCCAGTGCTATTACTGAATCTTTACCCAATCCGCGACTTGCGCCTGTTACTAATGCTATTTTATTTGCCATTTTTTTTATTGTTTTAATTAGATGGTACAAAGTTGCAGTATTAGCACAAGAGTGTATTTGCGTAAATCAAATCAAAGTTTGTGAAAATCAAACAATCAATAATTCTCTGAAATGCTGTGGTGATTGTTTGCTGTGTTTTTTAAAGAAATTAGAAAAATGAGCAACTTCTTCAAAACCCAATGTAAAAGCAATTTCGGAAATATTCCATTGTGTTTGTGTAAGTAGCATTTTGGCTTCCTGAAAAATTCGGCTACCAATGATTTCACCAGTCGTTTTTCCTGTTGTGTCTTTCAGTACTCTGTTGAGGTGATTGATGTGTACACCCAAAATTCCGGCAAAATCGGCAGGTGTTTTCAGTTGCAACAGCTGGCTGATATTTTCAATAGGGAACTGTCTTTCTAATAGTTCAATGAACAGCGTTGTGGTTCGGGAAGCTGCTGTTTTATTGTTCTCAAGTGGAAGAATAGGCTTTAATTTTTGTCCAAAATGAATCAATTCCATTAAATAATTCCTCAGTAAATCATATTTATAAATATAATCCGATTGGATTTCTTCGTGCATCTTAAGGAAGATAGCTTCGAATTTTTCAAACTGTTCAGTCGATATTTGATAAACAAAATCACTATGAGGTGAGAAAATGGGAAGATTGTCAATTTCTAATCCAATTTTAGAAGTAGGTAAAAAATCTTTGGTAAATACACAAAAATGCCCAGACTGCTCGGTAGAAAGGTGGGTGTAATTGTATGGGATTTTTGGAGATGCAAATAAAACGGCACAATCTTCAATGGCAATGGTTTTGTCTGCGTATTCAACGTTGTTTTTTCCGTTTATCAGACTTATTTTGTAATACGTTCTCCTGTTATAAGGCATTCCCGTTTTTGACGTACAGGTCTTTGAGATTTCTGAAATGTCAAAAATATTAAAATGACCAATGTCCTTATTGATATTATCATTAAGGAACTGATTGATGTCAGGACAGCTTTCTCCTAAAATATCCTGATAAAATTCTTTGATAGTTATTGAGCTCATGTTCTTGCAAAAATCAAAGATAGTGTTTTTGTAATTCTTGATTTCTATTAAAAAGGAGTTTTCCATGTTTCGGATTTCTCATCTCTAATTATTAAACTTTGAAATTTAATAATTGATGTTATGATAAGTTTGAATTTCTTAACTTTGCAAAATGAAAGAAAAAGTAATAAGAGCAATTTCTAAGTTTAATAATGAATTGAAGCTGCAGGGCTTTAAAGCATTCCAGATAGAAGATGATGGTTCTGAAACCAGAACGTATAGCAGAAAAGAGTTTTACAAAATTTGTCTGACTACAGGAAAAAGCAAGATTCATTATTCTGATAAAACTTATGAGCAGGAAGGAACGATTCTGTTTTTTGGGAATCCGCATATTCCTTATTCCTGGGAAACTATTTCTACTACTTATATTGGTTATACTATTCTTTTCTCAGAAGAATTTTTTAAAAATTCCGAACGTTCGGAAAGTCTGCAACAATCTTCATTTTTTAAAATCGGTGGTACTCCGGTTTTAAAGATAACAGAAGAACAAAGAACTTTTCTAAATACCATTTTTCAGAAAATGATTGCGGAGCAGGAAAGTGAATATGTTTTTAAAGATGAGTTGATTCGAAATTACATTAGCTTGATTATCCACGAATCTTTAAAGATGGAACCTGCTGAAAATTTCGAACAAAATAAAAATGCCTCTTCCAGATTGTCATCTGTATTTTTGGAATTACTGGAAAGACAATTTCCTATTGAAACGACTTCTAATCCACTTCAATTAAGAACTGCACAGCATTATGCACAACATTTGAATGTGCATGTCAATTATCTGAATCGAGCGGTGAAAGAAGTTACTGGAAAGTCAACTACTTCGCATATTACGGAGCGAATCATTACCGAAGCAAAAGCGCTGTTGCAACACACCGACTGGAGTATTTCTGAAATTGCTTATGCACTTGGATTTGATTATCCAACTTACTTTAATAATTTCTTCAAAAAAATTACAGGAACCAATCCTACTGCATTTCGTTTAACGGAAGTTTGAATTTCTTAATCTTTGGTTTGATAATCGTTACTGTCTTGCTTAAAGATGGTCATACCTTTGTATTAGCTAATCAAATTCAAAGACGATGTCAGATACAAATTCTATTTCAGATGCTACACTATTTCAAGAAGATATTTTTGAGCGACTTTTAGCTGGCGAAACCATCTTGCCTAATGATTCACAAATGGGTAGATTAAGAGCGGAAGCTTTCGCTGTGAAAGATTTACTTATTCAAATGAATAATTCATCAAATCCTGATGAGATTATGCAAATATTTAGCAGAATTTTAAATAAAGAAGTTCAGGATGTAGCCATATTTACCCCCATTTACATCAATTCTGGAAAATACATTTCTATCGGCAAAAACGTATTTATCAATTTTGACTGCACCTTTTTGGCTTTGGGCGGAATTACGATTGAAGATGATGTTTTAATTGGTCCAAAAGTAAGTTTAATTACCGAAAATCATCCCTTAAATCCCCGAAACAGAAAAGGATTGATGGGTAAATCCATTCACATCAAAAAAAATGCTTGGATTGGAGCCAATGCAGTCATTTTACCTGGCGTAACAATTGGTGAAAATGCGGTTGTAGCAGCGGGAGCTGTTGTTTCTAAAGATGTTCCTGACAATACTATCGTGGGGGGAATTCCAGCGAAATTTATTAAAACGATTTAAATTCAAAAATAAAATGAAAAAAGCATTGGCAATAGCAATACTATTTCTGGTAACAGGACAATTATTGGCACAAAAAGTAAAATCAAATTCAGAAAAAATGAACACATCAAAAGAGCATTATACATTTACATTAAGCGATAAAGTTAGCCGTCAAAAAGTAAGTTTCAAAAACCGTTACGGCATTACATTAAGTGGAGATTTATATCTTCCAAAAAATGCAGGAAACGAAAAACTATCTGCATTGGCTATTAGCGGACCTTTTGGAGCTGTGAAACAACAATCATCAGGATTGTATGCCAATCAAATGGCAGAACGTGGTTTTATCGTCTTAGCATTCGATCCATCTTATACAGGCGAAAGCAGTGGAGAACCAAGAAATTTGGCTTCTCCAGAAATCAATACGGAAGATTTTAGCGCTGCGGTTGATTTTTTAGGTTTTCAAAAAAATGTAGATAGAAACAAGATTGGAATTATCGGGATTTGTGGTTTTGGTGGTTTTGCTTTAAACGCAACTGCGGTTGACAAACGTGTAAAAGCCGTTGCTACGACAAGTTTGTATGATATGACCAGAGTAATGTCTAAAGGATATAACGATTCGGTAACGCCAGAACAAAGAACTAAAACCTTAGAAGCTTTGGGACAACAACGTTGGAAAGATTTTGAAGCTGGAAAACCAGCCGATGGTCCAAGAAATTTACCAGAAACATTGAAAGGCGATGAACTGCAATTTGTAAAAGAATATTTTGATTATTACAGAACACCGAGAGGCTTTCATGTTAATTCTTTGAATTCAAACGGAGCGTGGTTAGTGACTAATCCAATCTCATTTATGAATATGCCTATTTTAAATTACGTAAAAGAAATTTCGCCAAGACCAATGTTATTGATTGCTGGAGAAAATGCGCATTCGAGATATTTTAGTGAAGACATTTTTAAAGTAGCCAATGAACCAAAAGAATTGATAATTATTCCAAATGCTGTTCACGTTGATTTGTATGATAAAGTGGATGTGATTCCTTTTGATAAATTAGACAATTTCTTTAAAACGAATTTGAAGTAATTTTAAACAAATTTCACAAAGGTTTATCTGCTATTTATTTTCAGATAAGCCTTTTTTTGTTGAATAAAAATTTTGCAATCCGTAAAAATGGTAAGTAACACAGTAATTTGTATAACGATGGGTTATTAAATTCATCAGATCTTTGTTAAATAAATAGGCTAAACAGACAATGAAAAGCATCAAATATTTTACAGTAATCATTCTTTTATTCCTGTTTAATCAGTTAACATCTGCACAGCAAAAGACAAAATCAAACAGTATGACATCATTTACAGAAAAAGGAATAGCAGCTCCAAAAGAGTATTTTACAGGAAACGTGTGGGTAAATATGAATGTAAAACCAGATGAAGGGTATAACATTAATATGGGAACTGTAACTTTTGAACCCAAAGCCAGAACCAACTGGCACACTCATACCAGCGGACAAATATTATTTGTAATAGAAGGAATTGGCTATTATCAGGAAAAAGGCAAATCAATTCAATTGATTCAAAAAGGAGATGTTATTAAGATTCCAAAAAATGTAAAACATTGGCATGGCGCTTCTCACAACAGTTTGATGCGACACATTGCTCTTGTTCCAGAATTTGATAAAGATAAAACTGAATGGTTAGAAGCTGTAAATGAACAGGAATACAATAGTTTCAAAGCGCCAGTGTATGAAGTAGAGAATAATTTAACCCCAGCAGCAATAATGAATCACGAAGAATTATGGCCTAATGCTATTTCGAAAATAAAAGAAACCGATCCGGAATTGATAGAAGTATTCGACAATTTTGCCTTTGACGAAGTCATTAGTCACGATAAAATGGATGTTAAAACAAGAACGCTTTTGATTATGGCTTCGACTATTGGTAGTCAGGCTTTAACCGAATATAAGACATTTGTGAATGCTGCATTAAATGTTGGCATTTCGCCAACAGCTATCAAAGAAGTTGTTTATCAGGCCGTACCTTATGTTGGGATTTCTAAAGTAATTGATTTTATAAATGCAAGCAATGAGATATTTACCGAAAGAAATATTTCATTGCCTCTCGAAAGTCAATCTACCACCACAGCCGAAACCAGAATGGAAAAAGGTTTGGCAAAGCAAAAAGAAATCATTGGTAATAGAGTAGAGGATTTGTATAAGAATGCAGTAAAAGATTTATTGCATCTTCAAGAATATCTTTCGGCAAATTGTTTTGGCGATTACATTAGCAGAAACGGACTGGATGTAAAAACAAGAGAAATGGTTACATTTTCTTTTCTTATTGCCATGGGCGGAACCGAAAGTCAAATTAAAGGACATATTTCCGGAAATGCTAATGTTGGTAATGACAGACAAACGCTTATTAATTTAATGACTCAGCTCATTCCGTATGTGGGTTATCCTCGAACACTAAATGCGATTAACTGTTTGAATGAAGTATTACCAATGAAATAATTTATTATTGATGAACTATTATTACTAAATTTAATTAAAACAAAAATATGACTACAACACAAATAAAAGCATACGGTACAGAAGCTGCCGATGCCGATTTAAAAGAAATAAGCATCAACAGAAGAAAAGTAACTGCAAAAGATATCGAAATCGAGATTTTGTATTGCGGTGTTTGCCATTCTGATTTGCACACCGCCAGAAACGATTGGGGATTTACAGTATATCCTGCAATTCCAGGTCATGAAATTGTAGGTAGAGTTACCAAAGTAGGAAGTGAGGTAAGCAAATTAAAAGTAGGTGATTTAGCTGGAGTAGGCTGTATTGTTGATTCTTGTCAGACTTGTGATAGCTGTAAAAAAGATTTAGAACAATATTGTTTAACAGGATTTACAGGAACTTATGGAGCTGCGGACAAGCATATTGGCGGACATACGTTTGGAGGTTATTCAGAAAAAATTGTAGTAGACGAGCATTTTGTTCTTAAAGTTCCTTCTAACTTAAATCTGGCAGCTGTTGCACCACTACTTTGTGCAGGAATTACAACCTGGTCTCCACTGAGACATTGGAATGTTGGTAAAGACAGTAAAGTTGCCGTTGTTGGTTTAGGTGGATTGGGGCACATGGCTATAAAGTTAGCTAAAGGTTTGGGCGCTGAGGTTACTCTTTTTTCAAGAACACCAGACAAAGTTCAAGATGCTTTGGATTTAGGGGCTGACACTGTTATTATTTCTACAGATGATAACCAGATGAATTCGGTAAGCGGAAAATTTGATTTAATTATTGATACTGTTCCTTACGTACACGATATTAATCCTTATGTAGCTACATTAAATATAAGCGGTACTTTGGTTTTAGTTGGATATTTAGGAGGATTAGAACCATTTTTAAATACAATCCCAATGATTTTAGGAAGAAAATCTGTTGCAGGTTCAGTTATTGGAGGAATTGCCGAAACTCAGGAAATGTTAGATTTTTGTGGCGAACATAATATTGTTTCGGAAATTGAAATTATTAAAATTCAGGAAATCAATCAGGCTTATGAAAGAATGCTTAAAAGTGATGTGAGATACCGTTTTGTAATTGATATGGCTTCACTCAAAGAATAAATATTTTGTTAGTAAATCTAAAAATCCCAAACATTTATATAAACAATGTTTGGGATTTTTTATGTTTTTTTTCTGATTTTTTACAAGCAGTAGGAATCAGGAACTATTTTTTATCAATTTTATAAAGCCTTCCTTCATCAGTAACGGCATACAAAGCACCATCAGATCCTTGCGTAACATCTCTAAAGCGTTGGTTTTCCTGTGCAAGAAGTCTTTCTTCTCCTGTAACACGATTGTCTTTTATGGCAAGACGTACAATATGTTTACCACTTAAGGCTCCAATAAAAAGATTATTTTGCCATTCTGGAACTCTATCACCAGTATAAAAAGTCATTCCACTTGGAGAAACAACAGGATCCCAATAATAAACGGGCTGTTCCATACCTTGTTGTTGCTGAATTCCAGCGCCTATTACTTGTTCTCCATATTCAATTCCATAAGTAATAACAGGCCATCCATAGTTAGAACCCGCTTGCAGACGGTTAATTTCGTCACCTCCACGTGGTCCGTGTTCACTTGACCAAATTTCACCAGTATTAGGATGAAGTGCTAATCCTTGCGGATTTCTATGACCTATAGTATACAATTCAGCTAAGGCTCCAGCTGTACTAAATGTAGGATTACCACTAGCTGCTTGTCCATTTTTAGTAATTCTTACCACTTTTCCTAAACTTGTTAGAACAGATTGAGCCAATGGTCTGGTTTCAATTACTGAGCGCTCTCCAGTGCTAACAATTAGATTTCCTGTTTTATCAAAAAGAATTCGTCCTCCATAATGAAGCGTACTGGAATTAGCTGGATTTGTTTGGTAAATTACGGTAACGCCCTCTAAGCTTTTTTCGTCATTAGATAATTTTCCCTTTGCCACTGCTGTAATGTTTCCGCCAGTTACTTGTTGAGAGAAAACCCAATAAATCATTCTGTTTGAAGCGAATTCAGGGTCAAGAGTCAAGCCTAATAAACCACCTTGGTTTGTTGAATTCACTGCAGGAACTCCTGTAATAGGACTGCTTACCTGACCAGTTGTGGAAACAATGCGTAAATTTCCAGGCTTTTCAGTAACTAATAATCTGCCATCAGGAAGCATTTTTACTCCCCAGGGATTGTTGAGCGTGCTAGTAATGACTTTTGCTTCATAAGCAGTATTGGTTTGTACACCACTAACACGGGTTTGTCCGGCAAATGCAGGTTTGTATGCTGTGTTAGCACTATTGTTTTCTACAGGATTAGTAACAGTTCCTGGATTAGTGTTTTCATCTTTATCCTTATCATCTGAACAACTAAATAAGGTAAACAAAGAAGCAGACAGTATGCTGATGTATTTTATATTTTTCATTGTATTTGAAATTTAAATTAAAATATTGAGAAACAAATCTCTACAATTTATAAGACAAAAAATTACAAAATTTACGAGAGTATTTATATAATTTGCTGTAATACTTATAGATAGGTTTTATAACGCTGGAATGTGGCTTTTTATTGGAAATGACTAATAAACATTTAAAGCGTTGATTTAGTTAAAAAGGCTCTCTTTTTTCATAAAATATCAGGCTATGCCTAGAAAATTAATAAAAAATTGGCATTTAGAAAAAAGATAATTTTTATTTTTATGTATACGGTTATTGTAAAAGCAAAAAGTGATGAAACCATTTTAACTTGATACAATAATTTAGTTTAGTATTAATTAAATTTTAGAGTTATGACAGAAGAATTTACAATCATTGAGAAAGAAGATATTGCTTCTCTTTCGTTTCCGACAACAGATGTTTTAGACGATGATAACGAAATAAAAACAAGAATTGGTGAAATAAATCGGGCATTGTCATTGGGAAATTTAGAACATTCGAAAATTAAAATTTTCTTTGAAGACAACGAATCCAAAAAGATAGTAAATACTACTGTTTGGGCTGTTACGGACAAAAATGTTATTTTAAAACAAGGGGTGATGATCCCAATTCACAGAATATATAAATTATTTTAGTGACTTTCCTTAATTATAAAGAAATACTTTTTTTCTTTGTATTTAAAATAGAAAACGGCGCAATTCTCTATAGAGTTTGCGCCGTTTTTTATTTGTCTTTTGTAGTCTGTTAATTTTTGAATTTATTTAATATTAAGCTTTTTCCAAATTTCCTCTTCTTTTAATTTAATCAAAAAACTTTTAGCAGTTTGTGTTTTATCAATGGTAGCATATTGTGTTTGTTGATCTATATTTTTAAAATAAACTTTTCCTTTACAATCTAATTTTTTCCAAAAGTTTTCAAATGATTTACAATTTTCAGTTTTATAAAAATATTTAGGATGCTTGTTGATAGTGTCTGTTTCACTTTCCCAATTGTATTCTTTTTGGACAATGGTTGTATTGTATTTCAACTGTACTTTTCCATCTGTTATATTATATTTTCCACTATAATATGTGTCTACACCCAGACAATAATCAACAGCAATAAAAGTCTTATTGTCTAAAAACAAGTAGTTACTAGTGCAGCAATCGCATTCTCCAAAGGCTTCACAATCTTTAGAGTTAAAATCAGGTGCTAAAAGATAAAGTGTATTTGATAATGTGAAATTTTCAATATGCTCTTTATCGTTTATCTCGACATCAATAATTTTCTCTTTTTTAGGTTGGTTACAACTTATTAAAAAGCATACAAGAAAAGAGAACAAAGAAATGATGAATACTTTTTTTAGGATCATTTTATTGCGTTTTTATGATTTGCATTGCAAATAACAGCGTTTTATAGTTTATTAAATAGCCTTTTTTAATTCACTTTTTTGATTTTTTATAAACCCTTCTTTATCTTTTTTTATTTCTTCCAGAATTGCTTTTCTACCTTCAGGTAATTTAGAATATTTATCTGCCCATAAATTTATTTCAATCATCAAAGGCAATAAATCAATTCCTTTCAGGGTGAGTTTGTATAACACTTTTGCTTTACTTTCAGGATGACTTAATTTACTGATGATACCATTTTCTTCAAGCATTAATAATCTTGTAGCTAGAATATTGGTTGCTATTTTTTCATCTGACTTTAGAAAATCACCATAAGTGCATTGTTTGGACATCATTAAGTCTCTGATAATAAGTAGGGACCATTTGTCTCCCCATACGTCTAGAGAGCAGCTAATTGGGCATTCGGATCTTTTTTTTGTAGTTGCCATAAAAAATATTTTATAAAATCACTTGCAAATTGAAAGTTGTTTGTATATTTGTACTTGCAAAATGAAAGCAAATTTACAAATTAATTTATAAACATAATGGGAAATTTATCAATTTTTGATTCTTATCAGTTAAATGGAGTTCAGTTAAACAATCGAATTGTGATGGCTCCCTTAACAAGAAGTCGATCTAATAATGCTGGTAATTTAGCTACTGAGCTTACAGCAAAGTATTATGAACAAAGAGCTTCAGCAGGTTTGATTATTACAGAAGGTAATATTATAAGCGAAGAAGCCATAGGCGTTGTCAATGTTCCTGGAATTTATAGTAAGGCACAAGTGGAAGGCTGGAAACTAACCACCGAAGCAGTTCATAAAAAAGGAGGAAAAATAGTTACTCAATTGTGGCATACAGGTGCTTACTCACATCCTGATTTACATAATGGGAAAAAGCCTTTAGCTCCATCAGCTGTAAATCTGAATCAACAGGTTTTTACTGCAACAGGTTTTAAACCATCTGAAGAATCACAAGCAATGACTATTGAAGATATTAAAAGAACCATTGCCGATTTTAAACAGGCAGCAATCAATGCTTTCGAGGCAGGTTTTGATGGTGTAGAACTTCATGGTGCTAATGGGTATTTGTTGCAACAATTCTTCAGTAAAAATACAAACTTAAGAGAAGATCAATATGGTGGTTCTATAGAAAATCGTGCTAGAATTTTGTTTGAGATTTTAGACGAATTGAAACAAGTAGTTGATATTAAAAAAGTGGCAATTCGTCTAAATCCATCATTGCACGGAATTATGGGAATTTTAGTAGATGATGAAACCATTGCATTTTATGACTATATCGTAAACCGATTAAATGATTATGGATTAGCTTACATTCATCTAATTGAGCCTTTTACAGATGTTTCGGGTGTTTCGGGTGCCATTCAGGAAGTAGCAAAGCATTTTCGCAAAATTTACAAAGGGACTATAATTATCAACAGAGGATTTAATAAAGAAACTGCAACTAAAGTCTTGAATGACGGCGATGCGGATTTAGTTTCTTTTGGAGTTCCTTTTATTGCAAATCCTGATTTGGTTGAAAGATTCAAAACGGATGCAGCACTTAATGCACCAGACCAAAATACCTTTTATACACCAGGTGAAAAAGGATATACAGATTATCCAACACTACAATAATTGCAAATAATTTAAATATTAAAATAGAATGAAAACATCAGGAAATACCGTTTTTATAAGCGGAGGAAGCGCAGGAATTGGATTAGCAATTGCTAAAAAATTAAGTGCAGCAGGTAATAAAATTATTATCAATGGGCGTAATGAAGAACGTCTGCAAAAAGCCTTAAAAGAACTAGACAATGCTGTCGCCATACAAGGAGATTTATCGGTAGAAGCAGATCGAATTCGTATTGCGAAAGCACTAAAAGAAGATTATTTTGGTGTAAATATTATCATCAATAATGCTGGAGCTGCTTTTGGATATTTGCTAAGTGAAACGACTAATGCACATGAAAAAGCAGCTATTGAAATGAATACCAATTATTTTAGTGTGATTCATTTTACAGAATTAATGTTGCCTCATTTAGTCGAAAAACCAGCTGCAGCGGTTATAAACGTTTCTTCAATAGCAGTATTTGGAAGTCATAAATTTTTACCTACTTACGGAGCTACAAAAGCAGCTTTGCATAGTTATACTGTTGCTTTAAGAGAAACTTATGAAGAAGTAAAAAATGTACAAATTTATGAGGTGTATCCGCCATTAGTAAACACAGAATTTTCAGCTGAAATTGGTGGAGCTAATGGAATTCCAGCTTCAGAAGTAGCAGATGAATTTTTTTTAGCCTTAGAAAAAAATCAATTTGATGTGCCAGTAGGAGATACCAAACAGTTTTTTCAAAAATAACTTTTATAAAACAAAATCACTTTCTTATTTACCATTAAAAAACAGACGATGAATTTAAAAAGAAAAACAATTCTAATTACAGGAGGTGCTTCGGGAATAGGCCTGGAAGCGGCTAAGCAATTTTTAGCTTTGGGTACAAATGTTATCATTACTGGAAGAAATCAGGAGAAGTTAGATGCTGCTAAAAAATTATATCCACAATTGACCGCTATACAAAGCGATGCGGCAAATGCAGATGAAGCGCTCTTACTTTTTGATAAAGTAAAAGAAATGGGCGGCATTGATATTTTATACAATAATGCCGGAGTAGGAGTGCCTCCTTTAAATTTAGGGTTGACCAATAAAAAACATCTTGAAGGAGCTATTTATGAGATGGATGTAAATTATTTTGGTGTCATTCGATTGAATAATCTTTTTCTGGATATGTTGAAATCAAGAAAAGAAAGTGCTATTATCAATACAACTTCTCTGTTAAGTTATGTACCTTCATTATTGGAAGCAACTTATTCGGCTTCTAAAACGGCATTGGCATTTTATACCAAATCACTTAGAGAACATTTGAAGATTATAAATAGCGAAGTGAAAGTTTTTGAATTGCTGCCACCACTAGTAGCCACTGATATGACAGCAGAAAGAAGTGATAAAAAAATGAGTTCTGAAGAATTGGTAAAAGGTTTGATTGCTGGATTAAAAAAAGACCAATATACCATTCGTGTTGGCGATTCTAAATTGGTTTATGTATTGCACCGCTTTTTTCCAAAGCTGACTTTTGGTTTGGTTAATCCAAAGAAAAGTCACCAATTTTTGCAAAAGTAATTCTCATAAATAAAGAAAAAATGAAAGCATTTGTCATTAATAAATACAGCAAAAAAGAAGAATTGAAGCTTACTGAGGTAGCTGTTCCTGAAGTAAAAGAGAATGATGTTTTGGTAGAAGTACATGCTTCTGGTTTGAATCTTTTGGATTCCAAAATAAAAACGGGTGAATTTAAACTACTCTTACCGTATAAGTTTCCATTGATTTTAGGACATGATGTTGCGGGAGTGATTACTAAGGTGGGAAAAAATATA
>Ga0247814_10001115_pt1 | contig 16759 bp, 20 predicted proteins | sample UWRJL179409R1_FD_179947 | JGI IMG/M metagenome (GOLD analysis project Ga0247814, IMG submission 179947) | Plant litter microbial communities from Arlington Agricultural Research Station in Wisconsin, United States - UWRJ-L179-409R-1 | ecosystem: Environmental > Terrestrial > Plant litter >...
ATACTGCAATGCTATGCGACACAACAGGTCGTCACTTGGTAATGATGCCACATATTGAACGTTCTACTTTCCAATGGAACTGGGCTAATTATCCAAAAGACAGAAATGATGCCGTAACACCTTGGCACGAAGCTTTTGTTAATGCCAGAAAATGGATTGAAAACAACTAATTTTTAGTTTTAAATAATAGAAAGCGTTCTCGAAAGAGAGCGCTTTTTTTGTGAGATAATTTTTATTAGTCTATTTTAAATCCTTACATTTAAGCGCTATATTAATCTATAAATTACAAATTAAACAAAGCATGAAAAAATCACTTCTAATTCTAAGCTTTTGCGTACTTTCTCTTTCTGCAAATGCACAAAGCACTTCAAAAAGCCAAAAAATAAATCAACTGCTGGAATTGACTGGTTCGGGAAAAATGGCAATACAAATGATGGACCAAATGATGAGCAACCTTAAAACTAATCATTCTAAAGCTAGTGAGGAATTTTGGGAAGACTTTAAAAACGAAGTAAAAGCAGAAGATATAACAAATATGATTATCCCTATTTATGATAAATATTATACGGAAGGCGATATTGATCAATTAATTGCTTTTTACAACTCCCCTATTGGAAAAAAAATGATTAGCACTATGCCTCAGGTAATGCAAGAATCTATGGTTGTGGGGCAAGCCTGGGGGAAACAAATTATCGAAAAAGTCCAAGCTAAACTTAAAGAAAAAGACAATTTGGAAAAGTAAAATAGTATCGATAGCTTTGCGAGAGTTCATAAAAAATATCCATTTATAAAATAAGAATATGCCAACACCTGTTTCTGAATGTTTGTATTGCCAGGAAAACGAAACATTACACAGCTTAATGATTAAAATTACCGATTTGAAAGTATCGCAATTGTTCCTATTCAAAGAACAATCGTACACAGGTCGTTTAAATGTAGTTTACAAAGATCACGGAGTTGAATTTCATGAACTAAGCGAAGAACAACGCAATGCTTTTATGAATGACGTTGCGACTACTGCAAATGCTATTGCTAAAGTTTTTAATCCTGATAAAATAAACTACGGAGCTTTTTCGGATAAATTATCGCACTTACATTTTCATATCGTACCTAAATATGCAGATGGCTATGGTTTTGGTAATGTTTTCGAAATGAATCCAAACAAAACTTTACTTTCAGATGCGGAATACGATGCAATAATTGAAAAAATTAAAGCGAACTTATAATAGTCTTCCAATTTTACAAATCCAAATCCTCTTTTTAAATCAGTTTAAAAAGAGGATTTTTTTTTTACTGTTTTTTTTAGGAACACAGAGTAAAAACAAACTTAGACTTATATGATCTTTTAGTTCTAAATCTTAATAAATTATAAACTTATATGACTTATATGTTTTTAAAATTTGCTAACAGAAAAAAACTGTACCCATAAACAATACTATTTCTGTATCTGTAATTTTTTTTTAGCAATAGATAGTTTTACAGTCTAAATATCAAAGTATGGAAACGATTATAAAACAACAGCAAAACCTATGCTTTAGAGCTGTTACTATAGCTGATTTGGACAAAATAGTAAAGCTTTACCAAGAACAAAAATCAACATTAGATAGTGCATTAACAAAGCAATTTGGACTTCCGTTTTATGTGGCTGAATTCAATAATAAGATTGTTGGATATTCTTATGCAACTCCTATTAGTTCCGAAAATTATAATCTAAAAACGCATATTGATACTACTTTTTGTAATTATCCAATTAATGAAAATTTGATGCGCGAATCGGAACAGTTTTTTGAAAAACAATGGCAAAATGGGGAATATAAAAATCTGTCTGTTGCCATAACACAATTAATCAAATGGTTGAATAATTCTAATTCCTAAAAAGGAAAAAAGGTTACAGTTGTAATTTTCATTACTTTTATAGGGTACAAATACTATTTTCCTAAAATGACGAGAGAAATTTTATATCTAAAAATTGCAAATATAATCGAAGAGCAAATTGCTTCAGAAACTTTAAAAACTGGAGACAAATTACCTTCTATTCGTACCGTACAAAAAATCTATAATGTAAGCATCAATACGGTAAAACAAGCTTTTTTAGAATTGGAAAGTAAATCACTAATAGAATCCCGACCCAAATCAGGTTATTATGTTAGTAAAACGTTCCATACCAGACTGGCGCTTCCTTCGATAAGTAAACTCCATTTGTCTGATAAAGAAAAAACTCCTGAAGATTTGATTAGTAAGGTGTTCAATACTTTAAAAAACAAAGATTTCACCCAATTTGCACTAGGAGTTACTGACAAAAGTATGCTTCCTATTGCTAAACTGAACAAAGGAGTTATAAAAGTATTACGCTCTCTTGAAGACAGCGGAACGGGCTACGAACCAGCTCAGGGAAATATTAATTTGAGAAGAAACGTTGCCAAATGGTCTTTTACCTGGGATGGAAACCTAACCGAAGATGATATTGTAAGCACTTCGGGAGCGCTAAATGCTTTATTTTATTCTTTAATTACAGTAACTAATCCCGGAGATACCGTAGCAATTGAAACTCCTGTTTATTTTGGTATTTTACAAATGGTAAAATCTTTAGGACTCAATATTATTGAACTTCCTACACATCCGGTAACAGGTGTCTCTATCGAAGATTTGAAAAAAGTATTACCTAAAATTAAGGCTTGTTGTTTTGTAACTAATTTCAACAATCCTTTAGGAAGTTGCATGCCAGACGAGAATAAAAAAGAACTTGTTCGGTTGCTAACGTTACATAATATTCCGTTGATTGAGGATGATTTGTATGGTGATTTATTTTTTGGCGCCAGCCGACCAAATCCCTGTAAAGCATTCGACGAGGAAGGAATTGTGATGTGGTGCGGTTCGGTATCTAAAACCTTAGCACCTGGTTACCGTGTAGGCTGGGTTGCACCAGGAAAATTCAAAGAAAAATTAATTCGAAAGAAACTATTGCATACCATGTCCAGTCCGCCTCTTTTTCAAGAAGTAATTGCTGATTTTATGGAGCATGGCCGATACGATCACCATTTAAGAGGATTGCGAAATACGTTGTATTCCAACTATTTACTTTTTCAACGCACTATTGAAGAATATTTCCCAGAAAACACCCGGATTTCTAAACCTCAGGGCGGATTTGTACTTTGGCTAGAGTTGGATCCTAGAATTGATACAGCTGTTTTATACGATATTGCCGTACAACATAAAATAGGTTTTGCTCCGGGAAGAATGTTTACACAACACGATCAGTACAACAATTGTATGCGATTGAATTTTGCCATAAAATGGGATGAAAAAGTAGAACACAGCCTTCAAAATCTAGGATTATTAATTAAACAACAATTATCAAAATGAAAATATATCAAATTGATGCCTTTACAAAAAACGTTTTTTCTGGAAACCCAGCTGCCGTTTGTCCTTTGGAGCAATGGATCAGTGACGAAATCATGCAAAAAATTGCTACTGAAAACAATCTTGCCGAAACAGCTTTTTATGTAAAAAATGGCGATAAATATGAGATAAGATGGTTTACACCTACAGTTGAAGTAGATCTTTGCGGACATGCTACGCTAGCAGCTGCTTATGTCTTATTTCATTATGAAAATCACAGCGATACGATGGTTCCATTTTATTCTGCCAGAAGTGGCGATTTGACAGTAACCAAAGATGGAGATTTACTTTCTTTAAATTTTCCAACAGATACTTTGGAACCAATTGCATTGACGAATGAAATATTAGATGCATTTGATACCAAGCCACAACAAGCTTTTAAAGGGAAAACCGATTATCTACTTCTTTTTAATACGGAAGAAGAAATACTGAATTTAAAACCCAACTTTGATCAAATTTTAAAATTGGATGCCCGAGGAGTAATTGCAACGGCTAAAGGAAATAACTCTGATTTTGTTTCTCGTTTTTTTGGTCCAAAAGCAGGAATTAATGAAGATCCAGTTACGGGTTCGGCACACACTAGCCTGATTCCATATTGGGCTAAAGAACTCCATAAAACAAAATTATCGGCTGTTCAGCTTTCAGATCGAAAAGGTTATTTGGATTGTGAGTTGTTAGGAGACAGAGTCCGCATTAGCGGATATGCTAAGTGTTATCTTATTGGAAATCTGTTTTTAGAGTAAAAAAAGAAAAGCCACTTTAAAAATAAAGTGGCTATCTATAAAAATTTATCAAACCCTAAAATGATAAATTCTATTTTTATTATATGTCTTAATCTAAATCTAATGAAATATTGTCCATGAAAATTTCTGGCTCTCTTTCGTTGTGCCAGTATTCAACCAGAATACTTAAAACGACATCTTTTAAACCATTAAAAGAACTTTCAACTTGATGTTCTTCATCTTTAATAACTTCAATAAGCAAATCATTTACTTTTTTAATCTTGTCTAAATTTGTCATCTTATCAAGTTTTTGAAATTAATTTTCCTTTTTTTTCTGGAATAAAAGTAGATGAATTGAACTTTTATGACAATACCCACTTTTAGTGATTTTTTAAGAACTTTTTAATAAAAAACAAAGATTTATCTTATACATCAGTCGAAAAGGCATAAATAGTCTCACGGATTCGCTTTAATCTCTTATTCCAAATGCGATAAAGTACAAACAATTGGACTAAAAAAACAACACCGATTACAAGTAACGAATAGTACTTAGTTGTATTAAAATCAATATTATAGGTAAAGAAGAGTAATAACCCACAAACAAATCCAATCCTAACAACAACTGAAAACAACGCATAATTTTGTAATTTATTGTATAGTTGCTCTAAAGCTTTTTTTACATTCAAACCATTTACTGCTACATATTTATTGTAATAATAACCATAAATACTATGGAATATTGGCAATAAAAGAGTGCCTATCAAAACTAAATTAACCCATAAAGGTTTTTCTGCTCCATCAAACATCGAATAATAAACCATTAGAAAAACACACCAAGCTGCAACTTCAATCACAATTTGTTTTCGAATTGATTTCAAAACGGGATGTTTATTTTCCTGTAACATCAATAATAGTGTTTCCTCGCTTTTGAGAATGGACTGTACCGCATTCCAATCGGATTTTAAATCGTCTATTTCCATAAATTATTTTTTTAATAAAGTTTTAATTTTTGCTTTAATGCGATTGAGTTTTACACCAACATAATTCTCATTGATTCCCGTAATTTCAGCAATTTCATGATAAGACAATTCTTCAAAATACAAGGCAATCAAAGCTTTTTCACTATCGTCTAATAATTTTAAAACGGAAAATAACCGTTCTTGTCTTAATTCAACTTCGTCATTTTGTACCTCTTCAGCAAAATCGGGCAACTCTGGAGAAAAATTAATTGTTGTGGATTTTTTTCGAAAAGAAGCAATCGAAGTATTCAAAGCAATGCGATACATCCAGGTACTTATTTTTGCATCTCCTTTATAATTAGGATAGGATTTCCAAAGTTGGAACACAATCTCCTGAAACAAATCTTCCCGATCTTCAAGGCTATCCCGATACAACCGACAAAGCTTATGAATCATCGCATTGTACTGGGACAAATGAGTTAAAAAATCTTTTTCAAGCGTTTCCATACTTTTTAATTTCTTTTCGAATACAACCAAGATAAACTAATTTCATTTATTTTCCAGATTTAATTCTTTCTTAATCAAACGAATATCTTTCTGAATTTGTTGGTTTTGAAGTTTTAAACTATCCAGCTGTTCCTGAAGATTTTTATCTCTAATTTTCGATCTTCCTTCTGGCGATGATTCTTTTCCGCATCCCACTACTATAAAAAGTAGCATCATAATAACTATTTTCATATCTTTTGATTTTATTACATTAGTTGTTATTATTTCTAAAAACTTACACTAAAGCGAAAATTTTTTATAAAAAAAATTGCGCAACCAAATAATTGCACTAAATTTGCAATCAATCGGTTTCTTAATTTTAAAATCATAATGAGAAGAGATATATTTCAAGCCATTGCCGATCCTACAAGAAGAGCCATTATAGGACTTATTGCCGTTCAAGCGATGACACCTAATGCTATTGCAGAACATTTTGAAACCAGCAGACAAGCTATTTCTAAACATTTGCGTATTCTTTCGGAATGTGACTTAATTCAACAAGAACAAAAAGGAAGGGAAATTTATTACCAACTCGAACTCAATAAACTAAAAGAAATAGACCAATGGTTAGCACAATTTAAAGCCATGTGGGAAAACCGATTTAACGAACTTGATAACCTATTAGCAAACCTTAAAAATAAAACAGATGAAAACCAACCTAAAATTTGACTTTATTGTCAACAAAGAAAACAATACCGTAAACGTAAAAAGAGAATTTGCAGCTAAACTTCCATTAGTTTGGGATGCCTGGACAAAAGCTGAAATCTTAGATTTATGGTGGGCTCCAAAACCTTATCAAACTAAAACAAAATCAATGGATTTTAGCGAAGGCGGTACCTGGCTTTATGCAATGGTGAGTCCTGAAGGAGAAACGCATTGGTGTAGAAATGATTATAAAAAAATAGATGTACAAAAATCTTTTTCAGGATTGGATGCCTTTTGTGATGAAAATGGAACCATCAATACTGATTTTCCACGTACAGCCTGGAACAACACATTTACTGAGAATGGAGAAACCACAATAGTAAGCATTGTAGCTCAATATGAAAAACTAGCCGATTTAGAACAAATTATTGCTTTAGGATTCCAAGAAGGATTTACTATGGCATTGGGCAATTTAGACGATTATTTAAACGTAATGATGAAATGATTGTAACCCAAAAAGCAAGTTTACGAATTGTAATTGTTCTTTTAAGCCAAATTAGTTTTGCCCAAGTCCATTTAAAAATTGAAAAAAATCAAAGTCATTTTACAGAAGGCAAAGACAGTATTTTAAGTTATCAGGCTTCGGAGAAATCATTGAATGGAAAATACATTCGTTCCAATTATATTCATCCATTATATTCTTTGGATGGTAGCATTCTAACCGAAGACTTCCCCGTAGATCATTTGCATCATCGGGGAATTTTCTGGGCCTGGCATCAATTGTATATTGGCGACAAAAGAATTGGCGATGGCTGGGAAATAGAAAATTTTAATTGGGAAGTCACTGCGGTAAAGGAGAAAAAACAAAAAGACGCCAGCAAAGCGATAGAAACTACTGTTTTTTGGAAATCGCCTTTATGGAAAACTAAAAATGGTAAGGAGAAAGCTTTTGTAAAAGAAACGACAACTATAAAAGTTTATCCTAAACAATCACATTATCGTATCATTGATATTGAAATTGCATTATTAGCATTGGAACCGAATGTGAAAATTGGTGGCTCAGAAGACGAAAAGGGTTATGGTGGTTTTTCGCCTCGAATTCGCCTGAGCAATGATATTGTATTTACTGATTCAAGCGGAAAAATTACTCCAACGAACCTTCCGATTCCTGCCAGCGAATGGATGGATATTTCAGGTTCTTTAGGAAAAAATGGAACTAAAGCCGGATTGACAATATTATGCAGTCCTAAAAATCCCGGAGCTAAAAATCCCTGGATATTACGTGCTAAAAAAAGCATGCAAAATGCGGTTTATCCTTTTCCCGGAGCTAAAGCAGTTCCTCTATCGAATAAAAAACCAACGGTATTACGCTATCAATTAATTATTCATGATGGTGATGAGAACAACATTCCAATTGATAAAATTTACCAAGATTATGCAAAAAATTGAATTTGAATTTGACTTTTGCAATTGGCATTGTCATTAACCCGGAACCACTTTATAAGTAGGATCTTCCATAATATTTACTTCAATAATTCCCTGAGCGTTTTGCAGTAATTGACGACAGTCATCACTTAAATGACGTAAATAAACCGTCTTGCCTACTTTAGCATAACGCTCGGTAATTTTGTGTACGGCATCAATAGCACTCATATCGGCAATTTTACTTTCTTCAAAATCAATAACTATTACATTTGGATCATTCAACACATCAAATTTTTCAGCAAATGCAGTAGTTGAAGCAAAAAACAAAGGACCATAAATTTCGTAATGCTTCACTCCTTTATTATCCATATATTTTTTGGCTCGAATGCGTTTCGCACTTTCCCAGGCAAAAACCAATGCTGAAATGATAACTCCAATTAATACAGCTAAAGCCAAATTGTGCAACACAATAGTAATCAAAGCTACTGTAATACCTACAAAAATATCGTGTTTGGGCATTTTGTTGATGATTCGGAAACTAATCCATTCAAAGGTTCCAATTGCTACCATGAACATCACTCCAACTAAGGCTGCCATAGGCAATTTTTCAATTACAGGAGCGCCAAATAAAACAATACAAAGTATCGTTAGCGACGCAACAATTCCAGACAAACGTGCTCTGGAACCAGCAGATAAATTCACTAATGTTTGCGCAATCATTGGGCAACCGCCCATTCCAAAGAAAAACCCATTTAAAATATTAGCACTTCCCTGAGCCACACATTCTCTATTTCCATTTCCTTTAGTTCCCGTAATTTCGTCCACTAAATTTAAAGTCAATAAACCTTCGGTTAAGCCCACACAAGCCATAATCAAACCATACGGAAGAATCAATTGTAATGTTTCTAAATTCAAAGGAATATTCGGAATATGAAAAGGTGGAAATCCGCCGCTTACCGATGCAATATCAGCAACCGTTTTAGTTTCGATTCCGAATCCTAAAACCAACGCAAAAACAACCATAATAGCCACTAAAGAAGCTGGAATGGCTTTAGTTATCCTTGGTAAAAAAAGTACAATCCCAATAGTTAAAGCTACCAGACCTAACATGATATACAATGGATTTCCTGACAGCCAAACACTCTCACCATTAATCACCGTTTTAAATTGCTCTAATTGCGACATAAATATAACTACCGCCAAGCCATTCACAAAACCAAACATAACAGGTTGTGGCACTAAGCGAATGAACTTTCCCAATTTAAAAACGCCTATTAAAATCTGGATTACTCCAGCCAAAGCCACCGCAGCAAAAACATAATCCAATCCGTGCGATTTCATCAACGCAATCAAAACAATTACAGTTGCTCCTGCTCCACCAGAAACTAAACCTGGGCGTCCGCCAAAAATGGCAGTTACCAATCCCATTATAAAAGCAGCATACAAACCTACTAAAGGCGGAAATCCAGCCAAAATAGCAAAGGAAAGTGATTCTGGAATCATGGTCATAGCAACCGTTAATCCGGCTAATATTTCGGTTTTATAATTTACTTTTTGCGAAAAATCAAATAAGCTAAAATACTGTTTCATTCTTTTATTAAAAGATTATAGAATTAAATCGCAACTAAATCAATTAGTACGCTTTTTTCAAGAATTGCAAAAGTAAGTTTTTTTAAGAGCGGTTCAAATTAAATCGAAACTAGCTACTCTTTGAAATGAAAATTATTTAAAAATGTAAAAATCTGTATATTTGCAGTCTTAAAATACTACTATAAATGTGATAACAAATTTCTTTCAGACTATTTAAAGACGCAAACCTCAACAGGGGTTAGCCATTCTATTATTCTTTAAAGAAAGAAATCATGCTTATTATACAAAACATTAGTTACATCCATCCTAATAAGGATTTGTTGTTCAGCAACATCAATTTAACTGTAAATCAACATCATAAAATAGCTTTAATTGGCAACAATGGTGTGGGGAAATCAACTTTGTTAAAAATAATTGCCCAGGAAATTCAAGCATCCGAAGGTTTGTTAAAAACAGAGGCAAAACCGTATTATATTCCACAAATATTCGGGCAATACAATCATCTGACTATTTCAGAAGCCTTGCATATTGATAAAAAATTACAGGCATTACACGAAATTTTAAAGGGAAATACTTCCGAAAGTAACTTCAATCTATTAGATGACGACTGGACTATTGAAGATCGCTGCATGGAAGCTTTAAAATATTGGCAACTAGCCCATTTAGACTTGAATCAAAAATTAGAAAACTTAAGTGGCGGACAAAAAACTAAGGTTTTCCTCGCCGGAATTGCTATTCATCAGCCAGAATTAATTTTGCTGGACGAACCGAGTAATCATTTGGATAACCAAAGCAGAAACTTGCTTTATGATTTTATCCAATCTTCTAAAAGTACTTTAATTATAGTCAGTCACGATCGAAAATTACTCAATCAGTTAGATATGGTTTGTGAATTGAATCCCAACGGAATATCAGTTTATGGTGGAAATTATGATTCTTATCTGGAACAAAAGCAAGTTGAAACTGCGGCTTTACATCATGACATTCACAGCAAAGAAAAAGCCTTGCGAAAAGCCAAGGAAAAAGAACGGGAAACACAGGAAAGGCAACAAAAACTAGATGCGCGTGGAAAAGGAAAACAGGAAAAATCGGGCGTTTCCAGAATCATGATGAATACCTTGAGGAACAATGCCGAAAACAGCACCGCAAAACTAAAAAATGCACATGCTGAAAAAGTAGATTCTATTTCTCAGGATTTACAACATTTGCGTAAAACAATGGCTGATTTCGATAAAATGAAATTTGGGTTAGATAATTCAAGTTTACATAAAGGAAAAATCTTGTTTACAGCAGAGCAAATTAATTTCAGTTATGAAGGAAAAAATCTCTGGAAAGAAAATTTAGATTTTAAAATTAGCAGCGGCGAACGCATTGCTATAAAAGGAACAAATGGCTCCGGAAAAACTACCTTAATCAAACTTATTTTAGCTAATTTAGAACCGCAATCCGGAAGTACTTACAGAGCAGAAAGCAAATATATTTATATTGATCAGGATTATTCATTGATCAATAATAATTTAAAAGTCTATGAGCAAGCCCAAACTTTTAACAACTCAGCCTTATTAGAGCACGATATAAAAATGAGATTGAATCGTTTTTTGTTCTCCAATAAAAGCTGGGATAAAGTTTGTTCGACACTTAGTGGCGGTGAAAAAATGCGTTTAATGCTTTGTTGTTTAACCATAAACAATCAATCGCCTGATGTTATTATTCTGGACGAACCAACAAACAATCTAGACATTCAAAACATTGAAATCTTAACCCGTGCCATCAATGAATCTCAAGGCACATTGATAGTAGTTTCTCATGATGAATATTTTTTAGAACAAATAAACATTCAAAAGGAAATACAGCTTTAATGAATCAACCACAAATTCGCAAATTAATTTAATACTTAATATGGGCTTAGCAAACAATTAGCCGTTAACAGATAAGTAAAGACTTAAATGACTTATATGGTTAAAAACTATCATACATTTCAATGCTTTTCTTTACATTTAAATAAAACTCACCAAATGGAAACCAACGCTTTTTTTAAAGACGCATTCGAATACAATTATCATTTCAACCAGGAACTCATTCAGTTATTCGAAAAGGAGAAACAAAATATTCCCGAAAAATCAATCCAGTTACTGAATCATTTAATTAATGCACAACAAATTTGGAATGAACGCATTCTGGAACTACAGCCATCTGTTGGCGTTTGGGAAATTCGACCACTAGAAAGTCTTAAAAGTCATAATGAAAATAATTATAACAAAAGCTTAGAAATTTTAAATAGCACCGAATTAAGCCAAAAAATAATCTATAAAAACTCGAAAGGAATCGAGTTTTCAAACACGGTTCAGGATGTAATTTTTCATGTAATCAATCATGCTACTTATCACAGAGCGCAAATTGCGAGTGATTTGAAAGCCAATGGAATTGAGCCCATTAATACCGATTATATCTTTTACAAAAGAAAATAACACCGCTTAAAATCCTTTTTTACAATTTAAACAAAAATATGAGATAGATTTTTTAACTTCGTTGCCGCAATGAAAATAAGTACCTTCATATTATCCATTTTAATACTTGTTTTATCTTTAAAACCTTGCTCGGACGGAAGTAATGCCGAAGACCTGAAAAAAGATAACATTAGTCTGAAGCACAATCATCAGGAAGATCATGATGATTCTTGCCCTGTAACTTGTATTTGCAGCTGTTGCGGAATGTCGGTAACTTTTGAAAACATTAAAATCTTTACTTTTAGAATCCATACGGAAATTTCTAATGTAGTATTATCTTCTTATCAATCAAATTATCAATTTGATTCTGTTGCTGCTATTTGGCAACCTCCTCAATTAATTAGTTAAAATACTCAGACCACTCGTCTAATTTTTTAATTAATTAAATTTCATTACAAATGAATAAACTCCTTTTGAGCACAATGCTCATACTATTATCATGCCTTGGAATGAAGGCACAAACAACTGATATCCAAATACAGGTAGTTTCTGAAAACGAAGCCGTAATTGGTGCCAATATTTATCTCGAATCAGACAAAAAATCGGCTGTTACAGATGCTGAGGGAAAAGCTCAATTTTCGAATGTTTCCAATGGAAAACAAACGATTATCATTTCTTATTTAGGTTTCGAAACCTTAAAAAAAACCATCCAAATTCCGGGTCAGTCGGTTTTTATTTTTCATTTGGAAGCCACTGAAAACGAGCTCGAAGAAGTGGTTTTACAAACGTCTCGTACCAGCAGAACCGTTAGAAAAATTCCCACCCGAATTGAATTTATCAATAGCGAAGAATTAGAAGAAAAAGCGACGATGAATCCAACCAATATTTCAATGGTTTTGCGCGAAAGCACAGGAATTCAAATGCAGCAAACTTCGGTGAGCAGCGGAAATTCGAACATTAAAATCCAAGGTCTTGACGGACGTTACACCCAACTTTTAAGAGATGGTTTTCCTTTGTATTCCGGTTTTTCCAGCGGATTGAGTATTATGCAAATTCCGCCTTTGGATTTACAACAATTTGAAATTATCAAAGGAAGTTCGTCTACACTATATGGCGGTGGCGCTATTGCCGGTTTAGTGAATATGGTTTCTAAAACTCCTGATGAAGAACCGGATTTAGACATTATGCTCACGCAAACGCATGCTTTAGGAAGTACGGCGAATGTCTTTTATAGCAAACGAAATCAAAAATTTGGAACAACGCTTTACGGTTCTGCACATTATCAAAAAGCCTATGATCCGGAAGACGATGATTTTAGTAACTTACCTCAAACAAAATCCATTTCTTTTAATCCAAAATTCTTTTATTATCCTTCCGAAAAAACTACTTTTTGGCTTGGCGTTAACGGAACTTACGATGACCGAATTGGAGGCGATATGACCAAAATCAAAAGTCAGCAAAACGGCATTCATCAGTACACTGAAGACAACGTTTCTAAGCGTTTGAGTTCTCAGGCGGTATACAGAACCCAGCTGGATTCGCTGAGCAATTTCAATATCAAAAACAGTATTTCTTATTTTAACCGTTCGTTGCAAGTGCCTGATTTTAATTTTAGCGGAAAGCAAATCAATACATTTACCGAAGTAAGTTACGAAAGAGCCAATGCTAAAACCGATTGGATTTTAGGTGCAAATGTGTATTCGGTTAATTTTGATGAAGCCGATAAAGCCGCATTACAACGCGATCAAAAAGAACTTACCTATGGTTTGTTTGCCAATAGCATTTTTGATATTAACGAAAACTGGATTTTAGAAACCGGATTGCGTACAGATTATAATGCCGATTGGGGATTTTTTCCGTTGCCCAGAATTTCCTTGTTGTACAAAAATGAAAATGGTTTTTCAAGCCGAATTGGTGGTGGATTAGGTTATAAAATCCCGGATATTTTTACTGAAGAAGCTGAATCGATCAACTTTGAAAATGTATTAGGCATTGATAAAGACAATCTAAAAGCCGAACGTTCGTATGGGGTGAATTATGATTTTAATTACCAAACCCGTTTGGGCGAAATTGGATTCTCAGCAAACCAGCTTTTTTATGTTACCGCTATTCAAAATGCCTTATTATTAAATAGCTCCGGAACCAATTTCCAATTTGAAAATACTGCTGAAGTAATTTTAAGCAAAGGTGCAGAAACCAACATCAAGTTCAATTACAAGGATTTTAAATGGTTTTTAAACTATGCTTTTATAGATGCCCGTTTGCATTATTTAGCAGGAAATCCACAGAAACCGTTGACTCCTAAGCATAATGTGGGCAGTGTAATTATGTACGAAAGTGAAGCCTGGCGCATTGGTTTTGAAACCTATTACACCGGACAACAATTGTTATCTAATGGAACTAAAACCACTGATTATACCACAATGGGATTTTTACTGATGCGAAATTTCAAATGGGGAGCGCTCTTTACCAATTTTGAAAACTTTACTGACCGAAGACAAAGTCGTTTTTCACCATTGGTTTTACCTACCCACGACCGACCTGTTTTTCCAGAAATTTATGCTCCTACCGACGGATTTATTTTCAGTCTGGGAATTATCATAAAGCCTTTTGGAAATAAAGCACATTAATTTTTTTACCGCAAATTAAGCCCTCTTTTAAAAAAATAAAAGAGGGCTTTTTTTATACAAAAAAAGATTCTAAACAGGAAATGCTATTCAAAATCTGACAGAAAATATTTCCAAAAGAATAAAACCAGATGAAAATTTGTAAGATTTATTTATATATTAGCAAAAAAATAAATGCTGACGTTTATCTGGCAAAGCGACCCAATATAAGGGTGATAAGTACTGACTTTATCAGACCTATATACGAGTTGTGCATAATGCCAAAACAAACCTTTAGAAATTTAAACAATTGAACGATAAAATAAAAAGAATAGGAAAAAATGTATTCGCGATTTGGGGTGGAATATCATTAGTTGGAATCATTTTGATTTTAGGGTATTTCTCCTACTCAATGACAATTGGAAATAAAACTGTTGAAAATAAAGCTAAAAAATCTGACGTAAGATTTGTATTAAATTGGTGCGGACTTGGAGACCAAAGAATTGAAAAAGTCACAAATAGTTATGAATCAGGTCGCTCTTTAACTGGCGATTATCTGGATGCATATGCGATTGAAATATCAAAAGTGACTCACGATGAATTGAAAAATAAAAACGGTTTCTATCGTTTAGATAATTTACCTCAAGTTTTAAATGATGCCGTAAAAATGGTTAGTGGTTGGCAACACGAAATTCCTTGGTTTCCGAAATTGGAAGATTTAAAAAAAGAAGATGTATATGTTTATCCTTGGAGTATATATTGCAATGGAATTACGCCAAGTGGAGCGGAATTAATATTTGTAGTGCCGAAAGACAAAAAAGTATATTATATCGGAACAAAAATGTGAATAAGGCACTACACACAACAGCAGTTACAAGAAATGGCAAATCACGTTTACGTTTCGCAAAAAATTTAGTAGTAACCGAAAATATCCCGCATCTTTATTCCCCAACCTCGGTAAGCACCAGAACGTTGGCAGTCATATTATGAAAAAACTAAACAAAACGATATTTGTATTATTAAATATTTTCTTTGCAAGTTGCGAAAAGAAAATTACAGAAATAGAATTTGAGAAAAATGTAATGACAGAAATTTTTCCAAGTTTGATTGATTCAACTTGTATTGATATTAGATTAATGACAAATTTTCCTCCAAAATATGGAGAATCGATATACGATAAAACAGGACACTATATTGGAGTTGATTCTACAAAAGCAACTAAAGAAGAAAAATTAAAATTATTAGAATGGAAAAAAAGAACTTTAGAAATAAAGAACGATACGTCCAAAATTATCATTGCTTTTGATCCAAAAATAAAAAATAGTAAAGAAGATTTAAAAAATGCTTTTGAAAAACATTTTCCAAATGCTAAGCTTTTTATCCCAAAAGAAAATGAAACTGAATATATTTTAGATTTTAAAAACATCAAACTGAATAATAATTTTGAAATTAAAAACGTATCTCAATTTCCAAAAGATAGAGGTGCAATTTGGGAAACTAAATACAACTTTATATTTTCTGGGGTTGTTTACTTTTCAAGAATAAAATTTGACAAACAAAAAACATTTGGAATTCTTGATGCGGGATTTTATTGCGGAAGCCTTTGTGGACAAGGATTCAGAATCTTTATCAAGAAAGTAAATAACAAATGGATAATTGACAAAACAGAAGGAACTTGGATTTCGTAAAAATACGACTGACAACACACGCTACATACAATTTGTGTATTTGGCTTAATGGAAAGATGGTTTCGTATTTGCACTGATTTGACAAATCCGCTGTAATGTCAAGACGTTGTGCGTCAGTTTCGAGCGAAAGAAAACCGACTAAAAAATTCAAAGTTAAAAAAAAGAAATAAATGAATTATCGAAAAGGAAATACTAATGACTTAAATGCGATAATGAAATTAGCCCTGAAAACTTGGACTGAATTTAAAAACGAATTGACAACTGAAAATTGGCAAAATCTCTATAAAACTATAACGAGCGAAAAGACATTCATAGAACTATTAGAAAAATCTTATTCCGTAGTTTGTGAAAATAAGAACGAAGAAATAATTGGAATGAGTTTTCTTGTACCTAACGGAAATCCAACGGAAATTTATGATAAAAGCTGGTGTTATGTAAGATTTGTAACTGTTGATCCCGAATTTGGAGGTAATGGAATTGGAAAAAAGTTAACAGAAAATTGTATTCAGTATGCTAAACAAAACGGAGAAAAAACCGTTGCCTTACATACTTCTGAAATGATGAATAAAGCAAGACATATTTATGAAAAATTAGGCTTCGAAATTTTACGAGAATTAGAACCGAGATTAGGTAAAAAATATTGGCTTTATTTATTAAATATTGACGAAAATAAAAAATTGAAATAAATAAAAACCGAACGCACGACAAACGCTACAAGCAATTTGGGCAATT
>Ga0247814_10001116_pt1 | contig 16749 bp, 12 predicted proteins | sample UWRJL179409R1_FD_179947 | JGI IMG/M metagenome (GOLD analysis project Ga0247814, IMG submission 179947) | Plant litter microbial communities from Arlington Agricultural Research Station in Wisconsin, United States - UWRJ-L179-409R-1 | ecosystem: Environmental > Terrestrial > Plant litter >...
CAGTTTCGCTCAAAACAGCGATGGAAAATTCCAAACAGGTGTAAAAAAAGGCTTGGAAATACTAAAGTCTTCCAGGGTCTCCGATGACTTCCTGAAAGTGTCCAATTATTTCGAAAGGATAGCGCAGGCAGAACCTAAAGAATGGCTTCCGCCCTATTATGCCGCTTACGGTGAACTGCTGGCGGGGTTAACCATTTCTGATAAAGCTTTGCAAGACCAGTATTTCGATAAAGCCTTGTTAGCCATAGACCAGGCAAATAATTTGTCGGCAGAAAACAGTGAAATATTTGCATTGAAGGGATATATCCAGTTTATGAAAATGAGTATTGATCCGCAAGCGCGCCTGTCATTTATGAGCGCTGCTGCAGCATCATTAGGCAAGGCAAAAGCACTGGACCCAGATAATCCACGGATCTATTTAATCAATGGACAGAATACTTTTTACACACCGGAGGCATTTGGTGGGGGAAAGGCCAAAGCCAAACCTATACTGGAGAATGCAGTAACAAAATTTGCTATATTTAAGCCGTCCAGTACTATTGCGCCAACATGGGGATCAGACAGAGCTGAAGAATTACTGGCACAATGTAATTAACAAAGATATGTCTACCAACCACAAACAGCAGCACGAAAAAACAGGGATCAGGTATATCTACACTAGCTGGGCAAAAGCAAACCTTTATAACCTGGTACTGGGCATAGTCATCGGGTTAGTGCTTACGCTGCTGATCAGTGCTTTTAAAGGACAATGGATTGGCATGAGAAGAATGGCTTTTCAACTACTGTACAGCATTGTGATCAGTCTTTGCATCACCAATATGATTTATATCCCGCAAAAGTACTTACGCTTTAAAAAGCAGAATTCGTGGCTGTTCTTACTGATTTATTACATTTCGGTATTAACCGGGATGATTGTAGCGATAGAACTGATCTATTTTATCCAGGCTTTGTTGTTCGGGCAAAACTACCATTTCTTCCACTGGGAAGATGTAAGGTTCAGTGCAATCATTGTGGTAATTATCTGCACTATTATTTATGCCTATTTTTATCAGAGGAGAGGTCTTACCGCAAAGATACAGGAACGGGATATAGACCTGATGCAGCTTAGCCAGATGAAAGCACAAGCGGAGCTGGCCACCCTGCAATCCAGGATCAATCCGCATTTTCTTTACAATTCTTTAAATGCAATAGCTAGTTTGATTCACGAAGATCCCGATAAGGCAGAGAATATGACACTGAAGCTATCTAAACTCTTCAGGTATAGTATTAATCAAACCCAGGAAGACCTGGTAACTGTGCAGGATGAAATGGAAATTGTAAGCAACTACCTGGATATAGAAAAGGTAAGGTTTGAAGACCGTATAAATTTTATCACCGAGGTTGATCAGGAGCTGCTTTATGCCAAAATCCCCAGATTCCTGATTCAGCCGCTGGTAGAGAATGCACTTAAACATGGGTTGAAAGATGTGGCAGATCATGCAAAGCTGACTATTGAAATTAAAAAAACCGACCAGCTGGTGATCCTGATTTCAGACAATGGAATCCCTTTTCCTGATGAACTCGAAGTTGGCTATGGATTACAAAGCACCTATGACAAACTCGGGCTGCTTTATGGCAACACCTATGAAATCCAGCTGATCAATCATCCAGTAAAACAAGTGAAAATAAAACTTCCCCTTACCTATGCATAAAATCTGGAATACCTTAGTAATTGATGATGAAGCTTTAGCACGACAGCGATTAAAGAGGTTGCTTTCCGTGCACGATTCCATCAATGTGATCGGCGAGGCAAGCAACGGAATGGAAGGCTTACAGCAAATCAAATTGCTAAAGCCAGACCTGGTTTTTTTGGATATAGAAATGCCTGTGCTCAATGGCTTTGAGCTGTTACGACAACTGCCCGCGCCACCAAAAGTAATCTTTACAACAGCATACGATCAGTATGCTGTTAAAGCATTTGATGAGGAGTCTGTCGATTACCTGTTAAAACCGGTAGAGAAAGAACGCCTGGAAAAAGCAGTTAATAAATTAAAGAATTTACAGGGCAATACCGAATACACAATTCCTCTTGATTTACTGATAAGCCAGCTGAAGGTAAAGAAGGAAATAAAAACACTGACCGTTAAAATCGGTGACAGGATCCTGCTGGTTAAACTGCAGGATCTAGCGTTTATTGAGGCTGAGGATAAGTACGTATTCTTACACACGCTTGATGGCAATAAAAGTCTGACAGATTTTACCATCTCTGCACTGGAAGAAAAGCTTCCTGATCAATTTGTTAAGATTAACCGGAGTACTATCATTCACACTGACCTTATCAAAGAAATACGAAAAGGCTTTAGTGGTACTTTCTATTTTATAATGAATGATGTTAATAACACCAAGCTCAGCTCAAGCAGAAGCCATTCCGCAGGATTGAAGGAGCTTTTTGAAATCTGATCTAACATTGCCTCCTAATCCGGTTGATTGTTAAAGTGCTTTAATCTGCTTCACTGAAAGCCCCGTTAATTCTGCTATATAAAGAGAAGAAAGACCTTTTACTTTCATATTAATGCAATCCTTTTCGTTTCTTTAATTGGTCCCTCTATTTCACCTAGATGTATTCCTTTTTGCCTACCTAGTTCTAAACCTTGCTCCATTCCTTGCTGCAAAGCCTGCCGCACTTCTATTTAAAAACTTGTCCTATATTCATCCGTGCAAGTCAGGTCGAAAATTGCCGTCCCTTCTGAATCTGTTTCACCAGTGTGTTCATTTTTATTAAACACCAAATCTACGATGCGCTTGCGCCCCCTGAACATTTCGTTTCGGAAAGCCATGAGCAGGTCTTTGTTTACCGCAGTCCCGAAAATTCTTTGGAAAGCGCTGTCTACCATCGGGTCTATATGACATGTGTGATCATTCATATCCTATAAGTATGTTGCCAACTTAATACTGATATATAAATAAAAGGTAATTTATCTTCCTATAAAGAAACAATAACACTTATAGATGATGTACAGTTGCGGAGGTACAGATTTCCACCTTTTGTTTTCCAATAATCCCTAAATTTCTTAGCTTTAAACAATGCTGTGGTACAAGGCATGCTACAGCAATTAATGTTTTACCTTTATTCATCAAGTTATGAGCGATCAGCAAATTTGTTCTCACCTACAAGCCATTACAACAGTAAAAACCACGCATACCCATGTTTGTGAAGATTGTATTAAAGAAAATAGCGAATGGGTACATTTACGTGTTTGCCAGACCTGCGGGATTACCTTATGCTGTGACGACTCTCCAAAAAAACACATGACCAAACATTATCATACAGATCAGCATCCGGTAATCTCTTCCGCCGAAACAGGCGAGCGATGGTTATGGTGTTATCCGGATGAGGAGTTTGTAGAATACTAGGTTATCAGCTTTAATTACCTTCTATCCAGTTTAACACATTTATTTTCTTTTGTTACAATCCAAATGAGAATCCTGGTGTTAAACAGTAAATATAAATTATGTGGATAATATGGGCAGTACTGGCTGCAATCTCGGCAGCACTGGTAATCGTACTTACAAAAGCAGGACTAAAAAATGTAGACTCTAACCTGGCATTTGCAATTCAATCGGTATTTATTTTCTGTATCACCTGGAGTATAGTTACTGTTCAGGGTAATTTGGCGGGATTAAAAGAAATTGAGAATAAAGCCTGGGTATTGCTGATTCTTGCCGGGGTTGCCACTACCTTATCTACACTTTTTTCTTACAAAGCGCTATCACTCGGTAACGCATCTTATGTGGCTACTATAGAGCGGTCGTCTCTCGTAATCGCCATCATTTTATCCGTTATATTTTTGAAAGAAAAGATCACCTGGCAATTAGTTACCGGAGCAGTGTTAATTATAGCAGGTGCAATCCTGATCGCTCTATCTGATCCTGGAAAATAATCAATCATCCATTTGCAGCGCATTATTGCTTTTTATCTGTTTATAGCTACTATACACCCTTATTATGATTACAAAAACTTATGTATTTGCCGGAGCATCCAGCAAAATGGCTATTAAAACCGCAACACAATTGCAGGAAGAAGGTCATCGTGTTATTGGTATTTCTACAAAAACTGAACAGTCAATTTATGACGAATACCATACGATCGAAAAATATGGTTTCACTAATTTCCCTGAAATTGATCAGCCGGTTGACGGACTGGTCTATTTCCCCGGAACAATCAATTTAAAACCCTTTAACAGGTTCACCGAAACTGATTTTATCAATGATTACCAAATTAACAGCCTGGGCGCCGCTGCATTTATCCAGACCTACTTACCAAATTTGAAAAAAGGAAATGATCCCGCTATAGTTTTGATCAGCACTGTTGCAGTAGCGGTAGGCATGCCTTTTCATTCATCTATAGCTATGGCAAAGGGGGCAATTGAAGGTTTAACAAAATCTTTGGCGGCAGAGCTGGCACCGGTTATACGTGTAAATTGTATTGCACCTTCCTTGTCAGACACCCCACTATCAGAAAAATTCATCAACACACCAGAGAAGCTGGAAGCCTCACAAAAAAGAAATCCTTTCAGGAAAGTGGGACAGCCGGCAGACCTTGCCAATGCTATTCAATTTTTGTTGAGCGATAAGTCGGGATGGATTACTGGGCAGATCATGGCAGTTGATGGTGGAATGAATACTTTAAAAGTTTAACGTTGCTTTAAATTTACCAACGCTCTATATGAAAATACAATTTCCACTCCGCTTTTTTACAGCAGCAACCTTAATTTTAAACCTGCTTACAACTATTTCGATCCCGCATGCAACTGCATTATCATTTGCACCACGGAGACAGTTTTACCAACTGTTGATTTATCATGTGAAAGATAAAACACAGGAAACAACCACAGATAAATATTTGGCTGAATCCTGGTTACCAGCACTGCACCGTGCAGGAATAGATAAGATTGGAGTTTTTAAGACACTGGGTATAGATACGGCAACAGACAAAAAAATATATGTACTAACCGCTTATAAGTCGCTCGATCAATTCCACAAAGTTACACGCTTGCTTAGAAACGATCAGGAACTTGGCAGAAGCGGCTTAATTTACCTGGATGCAAAGTTTGACGCACCGCCATACCTGAGAAAAGAATCTATCCTCATGGAAGCTTTTACCGGCATGCCCGTATGGAAGGCACCTGATTTCGCAGCACCTAAAAGCGAACGCATTTACGAGCTGAGGAGTTATGAAAGTGCCACAGAGAAATTATACAACAGCAAAGTCCATATGTTTAACGAGGGCAATGAAATGGAGATATTTGAACGCATTGGCAGTCAGCCCCTCTTTTATGGCGAAGTATTGGCCGGCAGCCGCATGCCGAACCTGATGTATATGACTACCTATAGCAACAAAAAGTCAAGGGATGAGCACTGGAAATTATTTGGTAACGACCCCGCATGGAAAAGACTTGCTGAATTACCTAAATATCAGCACAATATGCAGAAAGCAGACATCTATCTATTAGTTCCGGCAGATTATTCAGATTTATAATTTGAATATCATGAATATTTAATAACTTTAAAGAGACAACTTATTAATTCAGCTTATGAACAAATTAACATTTCTCTTTTTTATTGCTATTGCAACAGTTTCTGCGTGTAAAAAATCCGATTCAGGATCGCCTGGTTTAAATGGAAAATGGGAAAGCATTGCTTCAGCGATCAGTACGGGCGCTGGTAATACTCCATGGACTGTCATACCAAAGAAGCAACGCACTACATTAACTTTCAACGAAAACGGAAGTATTTCCGGTAGTGATCAGTTTCAATCCTATACAATTAAGGACAGTATCACAATAGTGTTTAAGACAAAGAATAATGAAGAATATCCTCATTATTATAAATTGGAAGACAATGTACTGGTATTAAACAGTCTGGCTTGTATCGAAGGATGCAGCATCAAATATACAAAACAATAATAACTGGAAAGGGCCAATATAAATTGGCCCTTTCCAGTTATTATTAAAGATTAAAGTAGTTTAGGAAGTAAGGTTTTTCCGAACCTGAAACCTATAGAAATCTCGTGTGATCCATTACTGATCCTGCCGATATTATCATTCCCAAGCCCAGTTTGGTAGCTATATCCAATTTTAACATTATTGTTTAAGGTGATAGAGAGTATACCTGCTATTTCCTCAGTAGTTTTATAATTCAGCCCAAAGCCAAATTTATCTTTCAGGTAAACCGTTGCAGAGATATCTGCCTGTGTGTCAAAAGACCTGCTGTAAGCAACCATTGTAGCAGGCTTCAACTTCACATCTTCATTTAATTTAAACAAGTATGCACCGCTAAAATAATAGGTGTTACTGTAGTTACGGTTTTCTTCTGCAGAAGCTGTTCCCAGGCTGCGGATACTTAAACGCGGTAGTGAAGCACCGATATAATATTTTTCGGGGCTATACAGCATCAGTCCCAATCCTACCGTTCCCACCGTCTCCCTGATATCATCACGAAAACTTACATCGTTAGGATCCACCTCAGAGTAGCTGGCAATATAGTTTCTGAAACCTGCATTAAATGAAGCGGCAAAATAATTCTGGTCAGAAAGCTGTACCGCCTTTGCAAAAAAAGCAGATACTTCAGTTAGTTTCTCAATATTAAATTTATCATAGGTAAGGGATAAACCTGCGGCCCCATTAATAGTTTCTATCGGCAGGCTCCCGTTCACCTGGAAAGTGTAGGGTGCACCTTCGATCCCTGTCCATTGTTTCCTGCTGTTCAGATTAACGGCACCCGCTTTATCAAGCAATGAATAAGCCGTGTTAAATGGTACCTGGTTATCATGGTATTGTGTAAAGGAAGTAGCCTGCTGCGCATTTATTGCAGATCCTGTAAAGAGCAACGCTGCGGTAAACAGTGCTGATTTGATAAGTTTCATCATTTTATTCTATGTTTTAAAGGAGACCGGGAACCAGTCCCGGTCTTTTTATGAATTAGTATTTCAGGATAAAGTATCCGGTTTTGCGTTTCAATTTACTGTCTACATTATATTCGATCAGACAGAAGTAGGTACCCTGGGGCAGTACTAAGCCCGCCTTAGACTTACCAGCAAACACATGGGCGTCATTATCATATCCTTCTACATCGAATACTTTGATACCACCCCTGTTGATAATTGTCACCTTGTTTAACGGGAATTCTTTTATCCCGTCTATAGTCAGGTACTCATTGATACCGTCACCATTTACTGATAATGCAGGATGGATCCTGATTGCTTCGCCCGAAGCATCTGTAATTTGTACGTCCTGCACTATAATATTTGCTGCAGCAAACTGGTTATTACCGGGCTGCGTAGCAGAAACCTGTATTCTACCTACCCTCAAACCTTTAAGCACATTACCCTCTAACGATGCATATAAAGGACTGGAAACTGTAAACGTAACCGGCAGCCCCGAGGTGGAAACTGCTTTTAGCGTGTACCCTATGCCATCTGGTTTTAATACAGGCACCGCATCGAAAGTGATTGTCTGTGTTACTTTATTTACCACCAGTAACCGGCTTACGGTAGGTGCCGAGGTATAGCTTGAATTTACAGGCGCCGAGGCAGTAATTGTTACATTTCCTGAGCCTACCAGATGTATTTTATTATCTACTATCGTTGCGATACTTGCGTCGGCACTGGTTAGTACAGGTGTTTCACCACTAGACAATACAATTGCCGGCGTAAAATCTGCATCACCTACAAATTTTACAGGGATAGGGTCCATTGCAATAGTCCTGCTCGTCGAAGTAATCGTTAACACCCCGCTTACATAGTTAAACGTATAATTTTCGTCTGTTGCACCAGACAGGTTAATCGGATACGTTCCTGCCGGAGAATCGGTAACAGCTGTTGTGGAAGCTATTGCAGGGTTTTCTATTACTAACTGGCTTTCTGCATTTACAAATCCGGTATACCGGAAAGTAAAAGCCGGATTTTCTACACCAAAAATTCTTGTTTTGTTATCTGCAGTTACCGTAAGAACCGCTTTATCAACAGTAAGTATGCCAGGTTCATATGTAAATATATAGTTTAAAGCAGAAGCCCCGTTACCGATAATCGCATAAGTACCAACCGCAGATAAGGTTGTTGCATTGGTACTTAGTAGTGCAGGCGCAGAAACTGCAGCAATTGTTTCTCCTTTTGCAAAGCCATCATATGTTGCAGTGAGTACAGGGTTTGCCTGTCCGTATAATCTGGTTTTACTATCTACCCGTACCATTAAGGTCCTTTTTGCAATTACCAGTGATTTAGCGGCAGAGGATGCTACAAAATCATTGGTTGCCGGAAATGAGGCTATAATATTTACAGTACCCGCAGCAATGATTTTTACCCTGCCACCTTCTATTACGGCTACATTCGGGTTATCAGAACTAAATACAGGCTGCCCTCCGGTATTTGATGACACTACAGGAGTAAAATCTGCATCACCATAACTAACAGCAGGCAGGTCCTGGTAAACAATAGTCTGCAGGCCTTTGATAAACAACTGTCCCGGTTGGTAGCTGATCGTATAATTTGGAGAAGAAGCGCCGCTCACGGTAATCGGATAGGTACCCCTGGCCGAACTGGCTGTAGCTGTAGTTGATGCTACAGGACCAGTTGTTAAACTTTCGGCATTGTCTTCATTAACAAAACCTTTAAAGGCAAATGTAAATACCGGGTTTGTTGCTCCCTGTGCACGTTCTGCATCAACTGCTGCAATAGTCAGCGCCGCAGGGGTTACCGTGAGTACACCAGGTAAATAAGTTACCGTATAATTCGTTACAGAAGGTAAACCGGTTACTGTTATCGGGTAGGTATTTACAGGAGATCCTGTTGTGGCAGTAGTAGTAACCACTGTTCTCAGACCCAGGCTGGCAACAACATCCTGCGGTGCCAGGCCTTCTGTACCGCTCACGGTAAGTTCCGGATTAGCCTGACCATATACTTTGGAACGGTCATCCGCCTTTACTGTTAGCGCAGCCTTAGTTACTGTAAGTACCCCTGGCTGATAAATAAATTTATAATTCGCAGCAACTGCTCCTGATGCATTGATAGCATAATTTGCCGCTGCAGAAGTTACAGCTGCGGTGGTAGTAATTTGTGGAGGGGTAGTTAAAACCGATTCTGTTTCTGCATAAGCAAACCCGGTGTAAGTTGCTGTCAGGATTGGGTTTTCCTGCGCATACACCCTTGTCTTGGCATCGGGCCTGATTGTAACCTCTTTCTGTTCTACCCTTAAGGTCACCGTAGCAGAACCACCAGCAGTAAATGTTGCAGTTACGTTTGTTGTTCCTGCACCTTTGATTTCCAATAGACCAGCTGGATTGATTACTGCAATTGCCGGATTAGCCACAGTATAAATTGGTGTGCCACCGGTACTTATTGCACCAGGATCAAAAGCAGCGTCACCATAAATTTTGTTCATTGGTGCAAAAGCGATACTACCTTGTGTAAGTCTTCCGTTAACAAAAGTCAGTGCATAGTTGTCTGAAGTTAACCCGGAAGGAACAATAATGAAATCTGTTCCGTCTGGCTGGGTAGTAAATACCAATTCACCGGATAGCCTGGTCATATCATCATTGTTCACAAACCCTTCGTAACGGGCAGTGAAAACCGGATCAGCTGCGCCTGTTAGCTTTGATTTGTCTTCTGCAATAACGCTTAATGGTGCTTTAGCAATGCTGATATGTGCTGTGGCAGCTCCTGGTCCATAAGTTGCATCTTCTGCCTGTGCAGCAATCAGGTCTGCTTCGCCTGCACCGACAACCCTCACTGTCCACTCGCCTATTTCGTTGCGTTCAGCTATAGCAACTGCAGGGTTACTCGTGGTAAAGGTTACTTCATTTGCAGAGTTGGTGGTCACCTGGAAAGACAGTGGCTGATTGCCGTAGGTAGCTGATGCAGGGAAGTTGGTAAAGGTAATTATCTGCTCCTGTTTAGCTTCAACTATAAGTTTTCCTGCAATAGGGTTCAATGTATATTTATCGGAAGTTAGTCCGGAAACGTCTATGTTGATAGCATACTCACCGGCCGGAGAACTTGCTTCGGCAGCGATATTTAATATGGGAGTTCCAGTAACCGCCGAAGCGTTATCAGTTCCTTTAAATGGACCATATACAAAGGTTGCTTCCGGATTTACCGCTCCCTGTACCTTTGATTTATTTTCTGCAATCACGTCCAGTGAGGCTTTTGCTATAGTCAGGGTGCTGATCACTTCCGGGGCAGGAGAATAATTAGCGTTTCCCAATTGGTTGGCCCTAATGACTACCGTTCCGCCTTTTTTGATAATTACTGTATTACCTTCTGTAATTTCTGCTGTAGCAGGGTCATCTGAAGTATAAATAACAGGATTTGTGCTTGCTCCTCCTGTGGCAGTTAATTCGAGATTAGGCTCGCCATAAGTAGTACTGAGCGTTGCTGGCAAGCCTGTAATTACCTGTGGATTTGCATCCACAGTAATACTTTTTGTTGCAGTACCGGCATCAGTACTGGCATTGCCAGGTTCGGTAACCGTAATTACTGCAGTTCCTCCGCCAATAATTTTTACTGTTGAGCCGGTAATTTCCAGTATCCCTGCCGGGGCTACGGTATATTGAAAGTTAGTCAGGTTTGCAGAACTGCTGGCCGACAAAGTGAAGTCTGGATCACCTACCTTAAAAGTTGTAGGAAAAGTATTGGTGAACGCCACCGTCTGTGGTGTTTTTACCGCACCAAGCGTTACAAGAGAACCATCCAGGACTATTGCTACCAGACCGTTCCTATTGGCTCCAACAGTAGTCATCACTGTAGAAACAGTTGAGCCCGGATTTTCACCATCAGCCCATGAACCATCAGCGGATGTATTATACCCAGCAACTGTACCATCTTCCAGTTTACGCTGTTCTATGCGGCGTATACCTTTAGCATCCGAATTCAGGACCATGGAGCCCCATCTTTGTGGCTGACCATCAACATGATCAAAATAAAATGCCCCAAGGCCATTTAAGGTAGATCTGTCACCGCTTGTTCCGTCACTTTCAATATACGTTCCACTGATTGGCCGTCCGGTCCCTTCTATATTATCATATAAAAAAACAAAGTTTTTAGCCTGTCCGGAAGTCGCAGCAGTACTCCTGATGGCACTGCCGTATAATGGTTGTTCTCCCGGGATATTTTCCAGGCTGTTCAAAGTTAAAGCTGTTATCGGTTGATCCGCTGGAGAAAATATTATATTTGCTACCTTACTCAACTCATCTTCTGTAGTGGCTTCGGGATTATTGAGACTTAAAGACAAATAACGTGTCGAACCAGGGGTCAAAACTGTTTGCATGATAAACCACCCGGTATACGTACCATCAGATCCAGCTGTTAATTGCCCATAATTAGTGAGCAATGTTCCATCATCATCATTTTTATCAGGTGCACCTGGATTTACAGGTGGCCGGTAAAAATCTCCTGCGGTATAATCTATCGTACCTGGTGGCACATTTGCAGGAGGGAAAACAGAGAGATAAGCCGTATAACTATTAGGAGTCGGATCTTCGGTAGTCTGGTTGATATATCTGTAAGTTAAGCCTGGCTTAAGCCCGGTAATCTTAGCCCTGTAAACATAGGGAATACCGTGGTGTCTTAAGTTAGATCCTGTTCCTTCAGTAAACCTGGGAAAAATCAGCATTTCCATTGCGGGCGTTTGCCCAAAAACCTCGATAGAAAAAAGGGTAAATAAAAAAAGTAAAAGTTTTTTCATTATCATATGATTGATCATTTGTATAAAGTTTCGCCAACATTCCATTTTTTAGAAATATTTTCAGATCAGGTTATGCTGTAAAAAATTGATTTTAATTTATATGTTATTTGCTCATTATAATTTTTGCTGTACCATCATTGTCGAGATAAAGCAGATAAACCCTGCTTATAAGTTTACCCACTGTTTCTGAAGTATTCCCTTTAGGTAAAGTCAGCGGTATTGTCGCCAAAATCACTGCAGTAGATGGGTCTTTTACAATTAGCGTAAAAGCACTTACAACCTTTAGGTCCTGGCCCCTACCTAGCGATACTAGTTTGAATAAGGAAAATGACGAGGTTACATTATGAAACTCCCCAACTTGTATTGGCTTATCAGAATTTGGAGTGTAATTTGTTGAGTTGATAGATACATCAACTTTGTCTGGAAATGATTCTACAAAATTTGCCATACTAAATTTGACTGAGCTGGTATCTGGCAAAACTTCCTTATCAAAATCGTTAAAACTGGAATCAAATATCCTGAGTCTCGAATTTGCGGTAGGCTTAAACAACACGTAACTATTAGTTATCAGCGGTTTAGTTGTTAGCATTGTATCTAATAGCAGAACACTTTTATTATAAAATCTAAACCTGTTTGTGCCGATTAACGTTCCAAAGCTAGTTCCATTTGGTACCTGATGACTTTCACCTTGTACTATTGTTATGGGTTCATTCGTAGCCAAGGATATAGACGTCGTTCCAAATCGTGGGTCGTTTACACTTTCGCCTTTAGAACATGAATAAAATAGTGATATCGCTGAGATACAAAATAACAGGTTAAAAATTATTCTCATTTGATTTGAATGATGAAAAAGCAGCCCCCTGAAAAGGGACACTGCTTTTTCTTAAAATATTAAATTGTTAGACAGGCAACTATCTACTACAGACCAGTATCATTTCTTGTTTGAGGGATAAAGCTCACCCATCCTGCATTCCATTCGCCATAATTAGATGCAAGTACTGCACCTTTTGACGCACTTTGAAGATTATCGAACGAGTAACTCCCTGCTACAATTGAGGTATAAAATGGACTTAGTCCTTCACTAATATTAACAAAACCACCATTTGAAGATAAGGACGTATTTAAAGCAGTTCCAGCTGGATCTGTCGACGGGAAGTTACCGGCAATTGAGGCTGGTAAAATTGAGTTTGCATATCCATGAACAATGTTGTTCTGGAATCCTGCAACTGAGCTTGAAATTGTAGGAGCTGACTCAAATTCCGCTCCTGTTGGAAAACCAGCGATAATGGAATTAGATATAGCTACATCAGTATTTCTTCTCCAGCGGCCGCCCGAGCGTAAAGTTGTAGCAGGGCCATTCGCATAACCTAATAAAGTTAGATTGGTATAAGCTGCTTTAGTTCTAGGAGTTGCAACGGCGCCCGAAACATTATCGTTATCTGATTCAATACCGTTAGAATCGGAAACGGTACCACTTACACTATGTGTAGAATTTGGATCTTTTAATCCTATAGCATAAGATATATTACCACTATATCCAAAATCAGTATCAAAATCATCATCATCATTACCAACAGCTAATAAATAACTTGCATTAACTGTACCTCCAAAGAATTCAAATGCGTCATCAGCACCATAAGAAACCTGTACGTGGTTAATAGACGTACCTGAACCAACACCGCCCATAGTTAAGCCGTTGATTTCATTATTCTCCTGAAGTTTAAAACCTGCATATTCAATACGCACATATTGAAATCTACCTGAATTATCAGCAGGATTGCCACCACCATATGTGATATCTACTCCCAATGAATTTCCATTTGCATCATACTGAGGCAGACCTTCAATAATAGTAGTTGATGGTTTATTTGTAGTTGCGCTTCCTAAAAGTACAACTCCACCAAAATCACCTGCAACACGTGAACCAGCAGCTTTTGGTGATGTAAAAATAACTGGTCTTGTAGGAGATCCTAATGCATCAATTGATGCACCTTTTGTGATTACCAATACTCCAGCGATTGATCTCAACGCTCCTGATGTTCCTGCACTTTCCCTGTAATTTACAGCTGCTCCTGTACTAATTACTGTACCTGCTTTAATTGTGAGTTTTGCATTATTAGTTACATAAACTACACCACTTAACCTGTACACTTTTCCAGGAGATAAAGTTCTAGGTGCAGTAATGTTTCCAACGATAACAGAATCCGGTGCTGTAAAAGGGCCGCCAGCCCCAGTTGCACGGTCAAAATTTCCGTCATTTCCTTTTTTACATCCTGCTACTGCGAATGCGGCAATTGCTACAACTGCCAATGCTTGTTTTGTGAAATTTTTCATTGCTTTTTTTTATTGGTTTATGGTTTTTTACTATACTATAAATTTAACAGAACAATGTTTATTTAAAAGTTTATTTGTATTAATATTATGTTAATATTAGCAATATTTTTCAGCATTTAGAATTTATGAGCACTAATTCCATCCTGTTTAAAACCGATAAGTAAAAGCCATACTTATGTTACTTCCAGTCTTCGCTTTATATGTTATGTTATCACCCTCCTCCTTTTTGTATTTATCAGTTTTCCCCTCTACCGCAGTATAGTTCTCTCCATCTTGCTTCCAGCCTGCTGTATTGTTATAATAGAATAACCGTGAATTTAACAAGTTGGCGATGTTCAACTTTAATTCTGCCTTCTGTTTAAAAAGACGGGTAAATAACTGCAAGTCTATCAAATTACGTCCTTGCTCAAATTCTACAACACTGGGATTATAGTTTATTGTATTTGTACGACTTCCAGACCTGTTATACACTAAATTTAACCCATATTGATCTTTTGTATAAGCAACGCCCGCATTTAGTATCCAGGGAGATTGGCCGAATAATGGACGATCATATTTAGCATCGGTAGGTATTTGAGGCTGACTAACGTCAGGATAAACCAGCCCTGTTACTTTTGATTTAATTATTGTCCCATTGCCAAATAAGGAAAGGTTTTTTAGCCATTCACGGTCTGCAATAAAACCTAATGATTTTCGGAATTCCATCTCAAGCCCATAGTTTACTGCTGATTTCTGGTTTTGAAACCTATAAATATCTATAGCGGCAACCTGTCTGAAGACCAGTTCAATGGGGTCATAAAACTTCTTATAAAAACCTGATAATGAAATTATTTCGCCCGGAGATGGGTACCACTCATATCTGATATCCGCATTATTTATCAAGGTACTTTTTAAATTCGCGCCCTGAATTTTGGCGTCTAAAAAAGGATCGAAATTTTCAAACACCGAGGTTTCCCTAAAATCTGGTCTTACAATGGTTTTACCATACGATGCCCTGACATTCATATTTTCTGTAACACTGTATATTAAATTCGCCGATGGTAGAAAATTTTCATTATCATCTCTATTTACAGCGTTTGCTGTGGTTTTAAATAGCAAATTTGCCAACTTGTAAGATTCATAGCGTAGCCCATAAACTAACCGAAGTTTCTTAAAAAAATGCTGATCAAGCATTGCATAAACACTATGAGATTTTGACTCACCGCTAAATTGTGATCCTGCAGATGTAGGTACATTATAATACACTTGAGTTGGCCCTGTTCCTAATAATTCCGGGCTAAGGCTATATTCATATGAATTGACTATAATACTACCTTGTCCACTATTATAAATCTCTATAGTAGCGTTAGACAAATCCCTCTTTTTATAAAATCCATTATAACCAATCTTAATAAGTGTTTTATCACTTAAAAAATCAAATGACCTTGATAAGTTTGCCCCCCAGTTGTAATCCTTTTCTTTTGTATCTGTATATAAACGGTAATCAGGATTAGCCTCATTGACAGAAGCTGATTGAACAACATAACTCTGGTAATAGGGAATCCCATTAAGCAATCCTGAATCCTCAGCAGTGAATTTTCTACGATCTTCTATTTGTTGACCCACTTGTGTATATGATCCATTCCAGGTCAGTTTCATTTCTGATGCACCTAAAGTATGCTCACCTTCCAGTTTACTTTGTAAAACAGTAGTACGCTCGGGATCTTGCAGATTATATTTTTGCCTGTTTTCAGGCTTTGCGTAATCATTAGGATCCCTGCTCTCATAAGTATAATAATCGTTTTTATATACATGAGAATACATATTTTTTAAACCCAGCTTAAAGCCCTTACCTTGAACACCTACATTTAGCAGCCCACTTAAAGTTGAATTATATCTATAAACATTCCCATTTTGCCGGTAATCAACACTATCAATATATTGAGCTTCAAAACCTGCTCTTGTACTAATATAATCTGTGATCTCCTGGCTATTACGAAAAGTAAGTCCCCCAACAAACCCAACAGTAATATCCTGTTTTAAAGGATACGTCCGTCCTAAAGTAAAACGGTAATTTTGATTGGGTTCAAAACCATAACGGTACATCCTGAACCCCTCAGGATCAAAGCCTCTGCTTTGAGGAACAGTGAACTCTGGATTTCCACTGGACGCTACCCAGCTTCTTAATCCATAAGGCAATTTATGTCCTGAATTATTATAACCTAATAGTTCCCCCTTGTTCCTTTTACCTGCCTGCAAAAAGTCTTTACCTATTGTATTAGAATTATACCCGGTTCCGATCTGAAACTGCGTGAAATTCTGAACCGGTATATCAAGAGTATTCACACTTACCTGCCCTCCGGCAAACTCTGATGAAATATCTGGAGTAGCTGTTTTGTTAACGACCACACTGCTCACCATTTCTGCTGGTATTGCATCAAATGCGAAGTTTCGCTGGTTCATCTCCGTACTGGGCTGTGTAACCCCATCAATTTGCGCCTGGTTATACCTGTCGCTCAATCCGCGAACTACCACATACCTGTTGTCCACCACATTCAGACCACTAACCCGTTTTAATACCGCACCAACATTATTATCCGGTGTACGTGCAATCTGGGCTGCAGAAATACCATCTGTGATCCCGGCAGCAGTTTTTTGCCTGGCGTATAACCCGGCTGCCGAAGCACGCTGATATCCGGAGGTAACAACCACTTCTTTT
>Ga0247814_10001117_pt1 | contig 16731 bp, 23 predicted proteins | sample UWRJL179409R1_FD_179947 | JGI IMG/M metagenome (GOLD analysis project Ga0247814, IMG submission 179947) | Plant litter microbial communities from Arlington Agricultural Research Station in Wisconsin, United States - UWRJ-L179-409R-1 | ecosystem: Environmental > Terrestrial > Plant litter >...
CAGTTATAAAGAAATCCTAAAAAACACTTCCTGGGATACCACAGCAGAAAAAATGAAAAACATCATTAAATCAACCGCGCTATGAAACAAATCGACATTCTTATAATTGGCGCCGGTATCTCGGGCGCAGTGCTCGCAGAACGTTATGCCGCGTTAGGAAAAAAGGTACTTATCATTGAAAAACGCAACCATATAGCAGGCAATTGTTATGACTATTATGACGAAAACGGCATTTTGGTCTCCAAATACGGGGCGCATTTATTCCATACCAATGAAGAAGATGTGTGGGAATATGTGAATCGTTTTGCCGATTGGTATCCGTGGGAGCACAAAGTAATTGCGCGTGTAGAAGGTAAGACCGTTCCGATTCCTGTTAATATCACGACGGTCAATACATTGTTTGATACTACTATCGACAACGAAGAAAGCATGAAATCATGGCTCGACGAAAACCGGATTGCCATTGAAAAACCGGCTAATGGTGAAGAAGCGGTTTTGAACCGTGTTGGTCCGGAATTGTATGATAAAATGTTCAAGCATTACACCAAAAAACAATGGGATAAATTCCCGGCAGAATTGGATGCTTCGGTTTTGGACCGTATTCCGGTGAGGCACAATTATGACGACCGGTATTTTTCTGATAAATACCAGGCACTTCCGAAAGGCGGTTATACGCAGTTGTTTGAACGCATTCTTGCCAATCCAAATATTGAGGTCTTACTCAATACCGATTATTTCAATGTGAAAGATGAGTACCACGGTTACGAAAAATTATTTTACACCGGACCGGTGGACCGCTTTTTTGAATTCAAGCACAGCTTGTCTGAAAAACTTGAGTACCGTTCGATCAATTTCGTTAGTGAAACGCTTGACATGGAGTTATTTCAGGAAAACTCTGTTGTCAATTATCCGGGAACTGAAGTGGATTTTACCAGAATTATTGAATACAAACATTTTGGCAACCAAAAATCAGATAAAACAACCGTTGTAAAAGAATTTACGGTGGATGAAGGCGAACCGTATTATCCGGTTCCGAATCCGAGAAATCAGGAAATCTATGCAAAGTATAAAGAAGAAGCCGATAAGCTTCGGGATATTTACTTCGTAGGCAGGCTTGCCAATTATAAATATTTCAACATGGACCAGGCTTTCAAAAATGCGCTTGATTTGTTTGAATCCATAGAAACGACAACAAACTCCGATAATTATAAAGCGGCTGTATAATGAACCCATTCAACACTTTCTTCATGGGCGGATTTGAATGTGCCGACCACATCAACCGTTCGGGCGAACGCGTTAATTTGCTGCGCGAAACACAGCACGATATCCGTGTGGAAGAGGATTATGCTTTATTATCAGAACTTGGAATCAAAGTCGTTCGTGAAGGCATTTGCTGGAGTGCAGTAGAAACCAGTCCGGGACAATTTGATTTTTCCGAAGTGCTGTACCGAATGCTTGCCGCGGAAAAGTTCGGCATTCAGCAAATTTGGGACCTGATCCATTTTGGATATCCCGATGGGCTCTATCCTACCCATCCGAAATTCTGCGACCGGTTTGTAAAACTCTGCCAGACCTTCGCAGTATTTTATAAGGCCAATTCGCGCCAGCAGCTATTTGTGGTGCCTATCAACGAAATCAGTTTCCTGTCATGGCATTCAGGCGATGTGCGCGGCACAGTTCCGTTTGCCGTGAATAGCGGCTGGGATATCAAATACCATTTGTGCAAGGCAGCGATAGTAGGCATTCAGGCTTTAAAAGGTGTTGATCCGGAATGCAGGATTGTCCTTGTAGAGCCTTTGGTCAAGATTCACTCAGGTCCGTATACTGATCCAAGCCAACTATTTGATTTGAACGAGCACCAGTTTCAGGCTATGGATATAATTGCCGGAAGAATATGTCCCGAACTCGGAGGAAGTGAATCATTTTTAGACATCCTCGGATTTAATTATTATTGGAACTGCCAATGGGAAGCAGCCGCTGAGCCATTGCTATGGCCTGAACTTGAAATGCGCAGGACACCACTGAATGAACTGCTCCATGCGGCATACCATCGGTACAACAAACCCATATTCCTTTCGGAAACCGGGCATTTCGGTATTGGCCGCGTACCATGGATTGAAGAAGTCACGGCACAATGCATCGAAGCTAAAAATAAAGGTGTCGATTTCTTGGGGATTTGTATCTATCCTGTGACCGACCGCCCTGATTGGGATGACCTGTCAAGCTACAGTAATTGCGGAATCTGGGATCTGGATGAAGAGGGCAACCGCATTCCTGAAACTGAGGTAATCGATACGATAAGAAAACAACAAGAACTGATTCAATTAACGCCCGCAACTTCCCTATCCGGATTTTGCAACACAATAACAGCAATGCTATGGAAATAGAAAAAACAATAACAGGAATAACTTTCAGTTGCTTTGACCTGCTGCATGCCGGACATGTCAGGATGCTTGCCGAGGCCAAACAGCAATGTGATTACCTCATCGTTGGCCTTCAGACCGATCCCACTATTGACCGTCCTGAAAAAAACAAACCCACACAAACTGTTGTCGAAAGGTATATCCAATTGAAAGCATGCAAATTCGTGGATGAAATTATTCCGTATACCACCGAGCAGGACCTTGAAGACATATTGAGATTGTACCAAATCGATGTCAGAATCATCGGTGATGAATACAAGGATAAAAATTTCACGGGAAGGGATTATTGTGAGTCAAACAAAATCAGATTGGCTTACAACCGACGAAACCATCGGTTTTCAAGCAGCGGACTTCGAAAAGAAGTGTATGAAATGGAACGTTTAAAGAAAGCCTGACAGGTAAGGGTTTTCTATGAAATGCTATGTATACTATGATGCAATACGGAATAACCCTATAATTTAATTTTCATAACATGGAATTTATTGAAATCATTATAGCCGCACTGGCTGGCACTTCGGCGATGACACTTTTCAGTTACCTGATATCTGAAACCTTTAGGAAATTGTATAAGGAACCGCTTTTACTGGAATTTTTAATGTCTTCGCTAGACTTTCAACTCTCCGGAAGGCAGAAAACAATTGTAAGTTGGTCATTGCATTATTTTATCGGATTGTTGTTTGTATTTCTTTTTTATCTTCCGATTTGGCTGGAATCTGACTGGTATGAGGTTACGATTGAATCAGGTTTAATTTTCGGATGCATTGCCGGAGGTGTTGGAATTGCCGGATGGAATATCATGTTCAGATTGTCACCGATGGATCCTCCCGTGGATACCGGAGGATATTATTTGCAGCTTTTCTTTGCACATATTATTTTTGCGTTGACAGTCGTCGCCGTTCATTGGGTAGTGGCTGTATCCTGATTCTTTATTTGTTGCTTTGCCCAATTTCGGACATTCTAAATTTGCCGGGAAATTTTAAAATATACGATTAACAAGTAATGTTTTTGGTTTCTGGCCTATTTTCCATTCCTGCGTATTCATTATTTGTTATTTCTCATTCATTAATAGTATTTTCGCATTGATTTATTGTACCTGGGTATTGGTTTAAAGTATTTGCGTACCCGTTAATAGATGTTGCGGATTGGTTAATAGTACTTGCGCATTGGTTAATAGTACTTGCGTATTGGTTAATAGTGTTTGCGCATTAGTTAATAGGATTTTCGCATTGGTTAAAAGTATTTTCGCATTTGTAAAAGTTAATTGCAGAAAGAGAAAACAACAAAGTGCTACCGCACTTTGTTGTTGCTCTTTTTTTTTATTTTCTGATATCTTTGAATTGCAATTTTACAAGTGCTTTGTAATATGGTTCTCCTGCTTGTCCTAAAGATTTTAGGTAGGCTTTTATTTCTTTTATAAGTTGGATTACGTTGATATCGTTGAAATATAAAATATCATTTCGGTTTTTTCTTGCTGTAATCAGGGCGTTTCCTGCGGAGTTTACCAAACCGCTTAATGTGGTTAATCTTTCGTGGTAAGCTTGCAAACTTGCTATTTGTATTTCTGTTTCGTTGGGCGCATATTCCGGGTGTGATGCCAATTGACTTGTATAAGTGCCAAGATTTGCAATTCGGCTGTCGTAACTCATTTGTGAAGTTGATATTGCATCGCCTCCGGCGGTGTCAGGATTTACTGCTTTTGGTTTTTGGTCTCCACGTATTTTTTTTGCCTGGCTTGTTAAATTGTCTTTGTCTGCTGTTGAAATATCTAAAGATTTTGCAAAGTTTAATGCTCTTGTTGTTATTTTTCCAATTGGAGCAATTTCAATTTCCCGGTCGGCAACCGCATTTTTGTAAACTGGTTTTTTGTCGTTTAACACTGAAATTACTCCTGCAAGTAAAACTTTTATAGGTTTAAGATTTGCTAATTGTATATTTGAGTTTGATGGTTTGTATAAACTTCCCATTTCTTCAAAAATTTGATAAGCGGTGCTAAAATTAGCAACATTTTTGTTGTGTCCTGTTTCTGTTGTTGATGCCATACTATTGTTATTTAATTGATTAGATTAAAATATATAAAATGTTTCTGTTTTGGATATCGCAAATTCGGTATTGCAATGGATTGGAATTATTTTTCTTTTTAGGGTCCACTCACTATATAATATTTGACCTGAATTTGTTAGTTTGAGAATAGATAAAAATGGTATAAATAGCCCAAACAAAGGAAGTTTTACGAAAATAAAGTATAAGGAATTGTACCCATAATGCCATTTTGTATCCAATGATGACATTTGCTGTTTAGCCAGCTCAAAGGTATCTGGTAACGTATGAATCATACTAGTCAACAACCTGCAGCCTGTCATGCATGACCATAAGGTTTAAATCGATCGCAATCCTGAGTTCAGTGTTTTCATTATATCTCGCCGAAGTATTGGACAAAACAAATACTGCCTGCGAATGAATAAGGTTACTCAGGTTGCGCCTGCATGCCTCTTCTTTAGAAATACTGGCATCTTCAAGTGCATTCAGTGGATTAACAATACTGCTGAATCCTGCAAACTCAAGCAATTTTTCTGCTTCAGCAAATTTACTGCGGCAAGCCAGATTAATTGGCCCCGATGATTGCCCGATGATGTACACCCGATAATTTTTAAATAAACTTTCCATAATGATCCCTTTTAAGTAGCTGCTCACTCCGCAACAGCGAATATTTTTAAATTGAAATCGATAAACTCTACCATTTCCTGCCTGCTTTTGGTTAGATCGATAATGGTAATATCATCTACATTATTAAGATTTTTGCTTATAATTGGAACCCTGCTGCCTACAATAAGCGATTTCAATTTCGAATAGATAAGCATGAGGTCAAATGCTTCTATAGATTCATTAATAATAAAAAAGCCTGCACTGTATTCCTCAAATCGGATATCACGAAAATCTTTGTAATCAAAGAAAAGCGTCACGTCATAACGATCGGAAAAGTTAAGTTTGATGAATCGGGAAAACCCTTTTGAGGTATCGTAAATAAGTATTTTTTTTTTATTCTCCATGATTAGTCTACTTCGGGGTTTAAAAGCCTGTAATGCGCAAATTGTGTTATAAAGACATTGCACTCTGCAATTTGGCTTTTCTTTATAGGAATAAATTTTTGCTGTGTCCTGCAGAAAACAATCTGCAAAAAGTAATTTTGCCGCTTTTTAAGTAATAAAGCCGTACCAATTAAAGCCGCAGCAAAAAGCATTGGTAATATATATATGTGAAACCAACCAAAAACAGCCACGACACCGATAGCAAATAAACTTAAAACACTCAGCGTATTGTCTTTTCTCTGCGAAGTAAAAAGGCGCATATAGGCAATTTCTTTGATGCCGTAAATGACATCCTGTTCATGCAGTATTATTTTTTTTTCTTTTAAAATACCAAAATCATTTTCGAAATACACAGCGCCTTCGTTCGCGGCTTTAAATTCAGCTAACAATCCTTCATACTGGGTGATTGGTAATTCCATAATCTTTTCTTTTTTTATTTGCACTTTATCCTGAAGCTCAAAAATTGCTCTTTCCTATCAGATGATTTATTATTTCCGGTTGTTGATGAAAGATGCTCTTCAAATAGTCTGATGCCCATTTTTTGGTGATTTCATTTTTGGAAAACTTATTTATGATCAAGTCCGAAGCCCTTTTATAAATTTTAATTTGCTGTTCTTCTCGCTCATTGTTTATGAGGCAGATTGCCAAATACCTTTGTATATGGTATTGAAAAAGCGGACTATTAATCCATCCCGGATAATCTGTAGCAATATTGTCCCAGTAATGCTCTTTTTTTTCAAGGCGCCGTAGCATTGGCATTTTTCTCAGATCCTCAAAATGATACGGCTTATTTTTTACCATACCAGTTGTCCATTCGTTCTCGGCTGTCAGCAGAAATTTTGTTCTTATGGCATTTAATTTTTGGATGGATTGGCTTTGCAGATGTAAAGCCTCATTCCTGTCTGACTCTGTTAAATGATCTGAATCAGATATATGTGCATTGAGTTTCGTAATCTCAGAAAATAATTCCTGCTCTGTTTTTATAAAATCATACCAGTTGCTATTCGTTTTCGAGTTCTTAAAAATGATTTCGGCATCTTTTGATGTTGCTTTTGTCAGTATTTCTACCTTTAGATGCTCCTGTGGCATTATCAAAATATCAAATGAAACCTGTATTGCGTCCGCTCTTAATACGAGTTTATAGATCCCTGCCTCCATTTCATATGGTAACCGTAAATCAAAACTGCCGTTGGTGATTACCGCAGTTGCTTTTAAAATATCAGCAACTGCATATTGGTACAGTGCGGCTTCTTTATAAATACTTTTATCCCGAATAGTTCCGCTTATCCCCTTTTCATGTGCATAAGAGGTGCTTATTTTTAATAAAAAGAACAATGTGAGCATTACTTTTGCCATTAGAATTAGACTACGCAACAGTAAGTGCTTTATAAATTTTGATTTTTTTATTAATCCTTGAAGCAATACTTTTTGCTTCATCCTTGTAGTCTTTATCGATATTTAGTGCTACAAAATCATGATGTTGGAATATTAGAAGTCGATAAGCATATTCCCTTACGAATAATCCTGTAATTATTAAAACAGTTCCCAATCCGAAAAGGCTGATGACATACAACTGTGGAAACCTGAAAAGAAACGTAATAGCGAACATTGAGAATGCAATTAGGATGCAAAGCGAGTTTCTCCTGTACTTTCTGATCTTCTTTAACTCTAGTTTTTTTAAGTTTTCAAGCCTGATTGGTATGGCACGATTGTATTGATGGATAATGATCTCGTTACTCAATATGATCCCGAACCGGTTCATATATTCAAACGCTCCTTCAGCAGTAGATGTCGGGCCTATTTTTATTGCTTTCATTTATATGTATTTTTTAATTAATTAATAACGATTGTTATGAAAGTCCTGCCTGGACAGACAGGACTTAAAAACAAAAAACAAAAATTCAAGTCCAAACAATTAATCTTCAATTATTTTAACCTTACTGAGTAGGCGGTGTTTTTTAAAGAAAACCCGGACAAGAAGCGCCCCAAAGCTTCCACAGACAAAAAAATAATCTACAATTTTTTCTCAAGTGCGTCCGGGTTTGTATAATGCAATGCTGTTATAATCCCAGCATTATTCTGATTTAAAAGAAAGGCAGCCCTCTGCAATCCCCAAAAACTGCAGAGGCCTCCTGAAGTCGGTATCCAATATAAATCCAGGCCTACTATTCCTGTTTTATCTAAATACCCTGCCCGATGTTCACTTCATTATCGGGACCGCGCAATAGGTCAATTACATGCGGCTTTTTTTGGAACGCTAATCCCAATTCAAAAATTACTGATGGTTTTCACATCAGGACCTTCATAAAAAACAAAAAAATATAAGAACGTATTGTTAATTGTAATACTGAATAGTTTCGTGTAATAAATTGCGGCAAAGCTGATTTCTAATGCTACAGTGTCCCTCCTGTAGTAACAAAACGTTGTATAGCTTTGCCGTCAATTTGATTTATTGTTTATTTTGTTTTGGCTACAGGCTCAGTGTTTCTTGTCATTACTAAGCCCATATAATTTATAATTAGGATATAATTTTTCATCATAGAGTCAACATTAAAATCTTTTCTCCTTTTCTTCATCTTCTGAAGCATATTGTAAAAAGAATGCCTTCTTTTAGACCTGCTTGATGGAAAATGAGATTTTTTACTTTTTATCCTTAATAATTCAAACAACTTCATGGACCGATTTAATTTGATTTCTCATTTTTAAGCGGCAAAGTCATCTGCAACTCTTAAGGAACATCAATACTACTTTTTGCAATTCTTTTGATTTATTATTCTACAAATATGTACATAAAGAGTATGAATGCCGAACGCAAAGTAATAAGCGGCAGACTTAACAGTATGAACGGTATGTTTTAAGGAATGAACGGAAAAAAGAAGAATAGAATTTGGTCTTAATTGCAGATAAAAAGGTAAGACCTTCCAATAACTTATTGAATAAAGACCACTATTGCACACATTTATAGACAGAGATCTTCATTGCGGAGTTAAACAATAGCATTATTTTTAAATACTTCTCCTTACAGATGTTTCATTATAGGCACTTAGTGCAATAATAACCGACAGTAAGTGTAACAGTATCGCTATTGCCTATTGATCGCCGTTAAACTGCGGGGTGCCAACTTACCATTGAAATACGCGCTGGAATCATATCCGCGTGCAACATAATGCGAAAGCTAAACGTAAAAAAACTTATTTTCCCGAATCGGGAACTTTTTTATTATCTTCGTTAAAAATTTGAACATTGAGAGTAATTGCGAAAAAAATATTACGCGATTTTTGGGAAGCACATTCCGGCTGTGAACAGCAACTCAAATCTTGGTTTCATGAAGCAAGCAGTGCAGAATGGTATAATCCTAATCAGATTAAAAATGAATATCCAAGTGCAAGCATTTTGAACGACAATAGAATTGTTTTCAATATCAAAGGCAACAATTACCGATTGATTGTAAAGATAAATTATGACTACCAAATGGTTTGGATTCGGTTTATCGGCACGCATGCAGAATATGATAAAGTAAACGCAAACGAAATCTAAAAGCTATGGAAATTAAACCTATAAAAACTGATAACGACTATAATCAAGCTCTTAAAAGACTTGATACAATTTTTGACGCAAAGAAAGGATCGCCCGACGGCGATGAACTTGAAGTGCTTGGTATTTTAATTGATCAGTATGAAAACAACCACTTTCCTATCGGATTGCCGGATCCAATTGAAGCAATTAAGTTCAGGATGGAACAAATGGGTTACAACCAAACTGACCTGGCAAACATTATTGGTTTAAAAAGTCGTGCCAGCGAAATCTTAAACAGAAAGAGAAAGCTATCTTTAGAAATGATTCGTCAATTGCATGACAGATTAAATATTCCTACTGACGTCCTTATACAAACTTACTAGCAGCCACCAATTGCTAACAGCATAAACGCAGTATGAACCTGATGAAGGGTTGTCCGTAGCTTTAAACGGTTTCCAAACAATATCCCTGTAATAAAATCCCGGTGTTATCAAATTTTGCAATCTACATTCCCAAATAAAGAAACACATTAACACTCATATAAGCATTTTCCAAGTTTAGTGCGGTACCGGAACCTCCCGAATTGACCGTAACACTATGGTTATGATTCCCCAGTAATGGTGCTCATAATCATTCGAGTTCAAAATAGCTAAAACTGCATCGGGAAAGATGAACTGGGTTTCCAATTTTTCGGCTGTTCTTTTCCATGCAACGCTCCATTGGAAAAGCGAACAGAACTAATCTTAAAGTAATTTCATAATTATTTACGAACTTTAATCTCCGTCAGCTTCTCGATATCGTGAAAAATCGTTTCATCTTTTACCTCAATTCTGATACCTCTCCTTTCAGCATATTTTTGCTGCTTTAAGTTCATTTTTAAGGTTTTCAGAAATTGGGCTTTACAAAATTTCTTCAGTAGCTTTTTGGCTAATACGAATGCTACTTTAAAAAATTACTGCGCGGCAATAATAGATTAAAATTCTCCTTTTGTCCTTTATCCGAAAATTCCATTCAAATTTATCGTCTGAAAAATTTCATTATTGATAAATATTTTTTGTAAAATCGACTAATCGTTTCCAAAGGATAAAAGTATCTTCTAATGCTGCTTTTAATCTTTTTCGGTTGGTGTTACAGCTTTACCAGTAAAAATGCTTTTCATATTAATTGTTTTTATAAGGGCTAAAGATGCGCTGCTATGAAAGTTTGGCAATATTCTTTAATCATATTTCTCACACTTATAAAGGCCTCTAAAATCTCATCTTCACTTCCTTGTGCTAGTGCTGGATCCGGAAAATTGTAATGGAACTTTTTGGCTTTTCCCGGAAAAAACGGGCAGTGCTCTTTTGCATTATCACAGACCGTAATTACATAGTCAAAGTCGATTTTATAATACTCGTCTATATTGTTTGAAGTATGCCCTGAAATATCAATGTCATCTTCTTTCATCACTGCAATTGCCTTCGGATTTACACCGTGAGTTTCAATTCCTGCACTGTAAATCTCCACTTTCCCTGAAGCGAAGTGACGAAGATAGCCTTCAGCAATTTGGCTGCGGCAACTATTTCCTGTACAAAGAACCAGTATTTTTTTCATACTTAAACTAATAACCAGATAATATTAATAATACAAAATTTTGCGTCCCAACCAAAAATCAACTGCAGAACAACAACGGAAGTTGTGATCACGATTGGTTTTTTATGTTTGATGAAGAGGTCTTTCATATTTAGCAGCAGCCGCTAGGTGAACAACAAGCGTTCGCTTCTGATTGTTGCGGCATGCCACAATTGTCTTTCGCCAGGCAAGCTGTAGCCTTGGAAAGTAAAATAAAATTTTCGCCATCAAAACCTAAATCGTATTTCCCGATCGTTCCTGATTGGTACTCCACTTCAATTTCGAGGTCTTCCATTCCTAAAACGCTTTCAGAAAGCGCAATGATATTGAGTAATTTTCGGGGTTTAAGACGATGCTCAAAATCGTTGGCATCCCAAAGCTGGAAATTTGCAACCTTTTCATCGCGGACCGTTCCGCCACAATCAATAAAGTGTTTTGTAATAACGCCAACTTCTGTAACGTGGAAATGTTCGGAAACCGATGTTCCGTCCTGCAATCGGAAATTCACCTGCTCTGCTGTACTCAAAATCATTTTTATTTCAGATAGTTTCATGAGATTTAATTATTAGTGTTAACAACAATTATTTTTCTTGTCCAGCAATTTGGTCGCAATCACCGCAAAATAAGACTGCATTGTTTCTACTGCACTTTCGTCGATGCAATAGCAAATTGCATTTCCTTCAATGTTTCCTTTTATGAGGCCTGCGTTTTTGAGCTCTTTAAGATGCTGTGAAACAGTGGGCTGCGCGAGGGGCAACTCATTTACAATATCGCCACAGATGCATGTGTCAACATTCATGAGATATTCCAGAATGGCAACTCTCGCCGGGTGGCCCAGCGCTTTCGCTAAAACTGCAATCTGATTTTGTTTGTCTGTAAAATGTTCAGTCTTTGTTGCACCCATATTTGTATTTTTATATTGCAATATTACGATAAACATTTAAATACCTAAATAAAATAGTAAAAAAAGTCACGGATATTTTTTAATTGAAATTCCTTCCCCACATGACTTATATCATATTTTTAAAAACATCCGCATCCTAATTTTGTCAAAAAAATATTTACATGATACGATGCAACTCGCCTGAAGAAGCCGTAAAAGCAATCCACTCAAACAGCCGGGTTTATATCCAGGCGGCCGCAGCAGCTCCTTCTGTTTTAATCAAAGCACTCACCGACAGGGTTACTGATCTGAGGAATGTTGAAATTTGCCACCTGCATACTGAAGGCGACGCACCTTATGCCAATCCGGCGTTATGTTATGCCTTCCACGTCAATTCCTTCTTTATCGGCAAGAATGTACGCCATACCCTTGCGGCAGGAAACGGCTCTTATACGCCTGTCTTTCTAAGCGAGCTTCCCAATCTTTTTAGGAAAGGCGTCATTCCGCTTGACGCCGCCCTGATACATGTTGCGCCTCCGGACAGTCATGGCTATTGTTCTCTGGGCGTTTCTGTGGAAGCGACATTAGCCGCCATCCAGAATGCTAAAATCGTTATAGCGCAGGTCAATCCGAGGATGCCGCGTACTTTTGGCGACGGCATTATCCATATCAACCAGATCGATTATGTAGTTGATGTTGACGTTCCCATTTTCCGACATGAGATGGAAGCGATTTCGGAAGTCGAAAACAAGATCGGCCGACACATCGCCTCATTAATCGATGACCGGAGCACACTTCAGATGGGCATCGGTTCTATACCAAATGCTGCACTTGCCAACCTCAGCGGGCATAAAGATTTGGGACTGCATACAGAGATGTTTTCGGATGGTGTCATCGACCTCATTGAAAATGGCACGATCAATTGCAAATACAAAGGCACAAATAAAGGCCGCGCATTGGCCACTTTCCTGATAGGGTCGCAACGCCTGTATGATTTTGTGCATGACAATCCATTCATAGAAATGCGTGAATCGTCCTATGTAAATGATACGGCAGTAATCCGTAAAAACACAAAAATGATAGCGATCAATTCGGCAATTGAAGTCGACCTGACCGGACAGGTTTGCGCTGATTCTATAGGCGCTCATATGTATTCGGGTGTTGGAGGACAGATGGATTTCATCCGTGGAGCGGCATTAAGTGAAGGCGGAAAAGCTATTATCGCCTTGCCATCTGTCACCAAGAATGGAGAAAGCCGTATTGTTCCGCATCTCAAACAAGGAGCCGGAGTTGTCACCACGCGCTCGCATGCACAATACATCATCACCGAACATGGCATTGCCGATTTATATGGCAAGACGTTAAAGCAAAGAGCCAAAGCACTTGTAAACATAACACATCCGATGCATCAGGAAGCTGTGGAACGAAAATATTATGAAATGCTTCATCCTAATTCGCATGGAATTTTGGTTTAATTACACTATTCGGCTGTAAACCTGACAATTATCATATTTTTTGCCGTTTGAGCCGGCTAATTTTACCTCATACTTAACACTTAATCTTTTGCACTATGGCTGCTGTCGAAAATAAAATCAACACGATACTTGTAGGTCAGGATATTGAAAAACGGATTGTCTTTAAAAATGCTTTGAAAGCATTGAAAATAGAGCCTTTTCAATATTTTTTTGAAGTGGAAAAAGGAATGTTTTACCTGGATGCCTATGGTGTAATCAAACCTGACTTTATTTTTATCGAAGCCGGAAAAAAAGAAGATGCACTCGAAGCCATCAGCAAAATAAGAAGTTCTCAACAGTTCGACACGACTTCAATTGTCTTGCATAATACGGGTTATAATGAGACTGACACCAAAGATGTTTTCAGTGCAGGTGCGAATGTCGCAATTCGTAAAAATTACGATTTCAACGGACTCAAAACTGTTCTCAACCACATCATCCGATTCGATAGCCAATACCATTCAGGAACCAATAACCGTGAAACCTATATGTTATCCATATGAAAAAGCCAACCAGCATTACTTTTTTAGGCAAAATAGCAATTGCACTATTCATCGTTTCTGCCCCATTGATTGTTCTTGACAGGTATACCCCATTGTCAATCAACAATACAGTCGTTCATTTCATTTTGTTTTATCTCGCCGTTACAGCCGTGCCTATTATTATCGCTGTGTATTGGCTTGGCTTTAAAACGACACAAAGTTTTCTTGCCATTATGTTTTCGACACTGGCAATTTGCTTTCTTTTTGCCTTTTTGAGGTGGGGCGGCGACTGGAAAACACAAACCATCATTTACCGCAATAATAAAAACCCGGCCCTGACTATTGAATACAGAATGCGTGGTGACCGCTTTGCATTCGGATACAAAAGGCAGATTGTGAGGAGGGAAAAGGCACTGCCCTTCATCGATTGGATCACCAATATCGACACGTCAAAAATAGATGCAAGACAGTGGAAGCGCACCGACGAAAGGGTCAACGAAATGAAAATCTCCGGTGAATATGTTGACCTGCCATCCTATTAAACCAATTTTTAACCTTAAAAAAAACCAACCATGAAATTTAAAAAACATATAATGCTGTTTACGCTGACGCCATTTTTATTGGCACAGGCCTGCCTCAAAGATGCTGATGAAACTTATGATGAACCCATTGACTGCACCGGACTGCATTTTAAAAAAAATGAGAAAGTCACCAAAGCCATGGCTATTGAAGATTGGGATATGTTTCTGAAACAATCGCAGGAAGCCATAGATGTTGCCGAGACCAATATCGGAAATCTCGAGATTAAAATTGATGAGGCCGATGCCAATGATAAAATTCCGTGGCAGGAAACATGCGATTACAGCAGCCGGACGGTCCTCAAACTCAAAATGGCCAGAGCCAGACGCAACAAGGAATTTGAAAACGAAATAAAAAACTACGACAGGTCAGTATATGAAAGAAATGAAGCTTTCGAAACTCAATTCGATCGTGACATGGCAGGGGTCACCGCCAAACTTGCCACGCTTTTCCAAAAAATATTTTCAGGTTATTATAAATCAGAATTATGAAAAAAAATCTAGGTACTATCGATCAGGTCATACGTTTCCTTATTGCATTCGTAACCGTCGTGTTATATCTGTCCGACACTATCAATGGCCGTTTGGCGCTGATACTATTCATCGCGCTCGCTACAACGGCTTTGTTGAAATTTTGCCCTGTCTATAGCCTGCTCCGGTTCAATACACTAAAAAAAGGCAGCTATGGAAAACGGTAATCCGCAAGTGATATACTCCCTTGATAAAATTTTCAATTCCGATAAGCCTGTACTGATTGATTTTTATGAACCCTGCAGCGCTTCATGTGAAAAACTCATTCCAGTTATCAAAGAAGTGAAGCAAGTCATGGGCAATCGCATGAGGGTAATTAAGATTGATATCGGCAGAAATAAAAATCTTGTGAATGCTTATCAAATCAAGAATCTTCCAACAATGATGCTTTACCAGAACGGAAAGCAGTTGTGGCGCAAATCCGGACTTGCATCAAAAACCGAAATCTTGGGAACAATCCTTCAAAAAAGCAATTAATGTAATCTGAAATCAAATGAAAGTTCAGAAACATTCAGGGACCATTGTAAACTTCGACAGGGACAAACTCAGAAGGTCTTTGCTCAAATCTGGCGCCGATGCGAAAGCTGTGGAAAGTGTCCTGCAAACCATTGAACAGCAAATGTATGACGGCATCCCTACAAAGAAAATTTATAAACTGGCAGGCGCCTTGCTCAAAAAGGTTTCCGCAGCACATGCGGCAAAATATAACCTGCGCACGGCCTTGCAGCTTTTAGGCCCGGCAGGTTTTTTCTTTGAAAAATTCATAGCGCGCCTTTTTCAAAAAGAAGGATTCAGGACACTGATCAATCTCAATTTAAAAGGGCATTGTGTGAACCATGAAATTGATGTGGTCGTGCAAAAAGATGCAGTGACAATGATGATTGAATGCAAATTCCACAACAGCCATTTAACCAATTCAGATGTCAAAGCCCCGATGTATATCCTGTCAAGGTTCAACGATATTAAAGACAATCGCCACCAATTGTTTAAGGGTCATGAAAAAATTAACCGTTGCTGTGTTGCGACAAACAATCGCTTTACCACAGACGCCGTTGCTTTTGCAAACTGTTCGGGTTTGGAATTACTAAGCTGGGATTATCCTCCGCAAGGTAACCTGAAAACAAAAATAGACAGCAACCTGCTTTATCCCATTACCTGCCTGACAACACTATCGGCAGTAGAAAAAGAGAAATTGCTGATTCTTGATGTAATTCTGGTCACAGAATTAATAGATGATCCTGAAAAGCTTTTGCAAATCGGAATCAGTCCGAACAGAAATAAAAATATTCTAAAAGAGGCTTCAGAGCTATGCGAATACTATTGATATGAAAATACAATTTTTAGGAGGCGCCGGAACAGTCACCGGTTCCAAAACATATATAGAAAGCAACGGTATCAGGATATTGATTGATTGCGGACAGTTTCAGGGTATCAAACCGCTGCGTGAACTCAATTGGCAACCGTTACCTGTTGTTTCAGAAACCATTGATTTTGTCCTGCTCACGCACGGCCATCTTGACCATTGCGGCTGGCTGCCAAGACTGGTAAGCCAGGGTTTCAAAGGAAAAATTTACTGCACCGCACCAACAAAGGCAGTCGCAAAACTGATTCTGCTCGACAGTGCCAAAATACAGGAGGAAGAAGCGGCAAATGCCAATGAAGGAAACTATTCGAGTCACGAAATTGCTGAACCGCTGTATACAGTGGCAGAGGCTGAAAAAGTATTGCCGCTGTTCCGCATTATCCAGATCAACGAACCGGTGGCATTGGATGCAGCCATCAGTGCCGTGTTTAAAAATGCAGGGCATATCATCGGCGCCTGCAGTATTGAACTTACGCTTGAGAATAAATTACTCGTCTTTTCGGGCGATATCGGACGAGATAACGACGTGTTGATGTTTCCGCCGGTAAGGCCCAAAAAAGCCGACTACATTTTTCTTGAAAGCACTTACGGAAACCGCCTGCATCCTGACACCGACGTTAAATTGGAACTCGAGACCTACATTAATAATACACTCCGAAACAATGGGACGGTAATTATTCCGGGTTTTGCTGTCGAACGCGCCCAATCGGTGATGTACCTTATCTGGCAGCTCAGGAAAGAAAA
>Ga0247814_10001119_pt1 | contig 16715 bp, 13 predicted proteins | sample UWRJL179409R1_FD_179947 | JGI IMG/M metagenome (GOLD analysis project Ga0247814, IMG submission 179947) | Plant litter microbial communities from Arlington Agricultural Research Station in Wisconsin, United States - UWRJ-L179-409R-1 | ecosystem: Environmental > Terrestrial > Plant litter >...
TTTGGGCGGTTCACAAAATGATGGGCTAAACCTAGGGGCGGGATTAAACCATAACTACGCAGATTTGGCTCGCGGTGAAATAGATATCGATAATTGGAATAATATTTATATAGCCACAACCACATTTTCTTCAAATTTCCCTACGTCTGCCAATGCAATACAGTCAGGCCACGGTGGTGGATATGACGGCGTCGTGCTCAAGATGGATAATTCGTTGACGACATTAATCTGGTCAACCTATCTGGGTGGAAGTTCCAGTGATGCCGTATTTTCTTTGGCAGTGGATAAACAGAATAACATTATCGTCACGGGGGGTACAACCTCTTCCAACTTTCCGGTGGTCGGTACAAATTTCCAGGCCTACAGCGGAGGTGTGGATGCTTTCGTGACTATCATTAATTCCGCAGGTACACAGATGATTCGCTCAATCCTATATGGAACGGATAAATACGACCAAGCCTATTTTGTAGAACTGGATAACAAACAAAACATTTTCTTGTTGGGGCAAACGGATGCCACAAACGGATATTTTTACAGCGGAACTAGCTTTGGCGTTGAAAATGGTGCACAATTCATCACAAAATTTAATCCCGATTTATCTATCCGTGACTGGAGCACCACATTCGGAAACCAAAACGGGCATTCGGATATATCGCCAACGGCTTTTCTGGTGGATGTTTGTAGCAAAATTTATATTTCGGGCTGGGGTGGAAGCGTAAATGGTACGGTGCCCGGAAGTTCCGTCGTAGGTTTACCTATCACTCCCGATGCTTATCAGTCTACGCCCCATAACAACGATTTTTATATCATGGTTATCCAAGATGATGCCACGGCACTTTCGTATGCCACCTATTATGGTGGTGCGAATTCTCCGGAGCACGTAGATGGCGGAACGAGCCGTTTTAACCGTAAAGGGGAAATATATCAATCTGTTTGTGCCGGGTGTGGCGGATTTCATGATTTCCCTACGACACCGGATGCTTGGTCTACCACCAATAATGGTACTGTTATTAATCCCGGGGGACAAGTGACATCTAATGGTTGTAACAATGGCGTATTTAAGTTTCTGTTGGATTTTCCTTCCATGGTAGCCGATTTTGAAGTACCGCCTTCTGTTTGTGCGCCCTCCACCGTTACTTTTCCTAATTATAGTTCGGGTGCTACGGATTACTTCTGGGATTTGGGTAATGGCCAAACCAGTACCAGCGCAAGCCCGACAGCAAGTTATGCTGAATCGGGAATTTATACGGTTAAGTTGGTGGCCAACAATACAGATGGCACTACTTGTAACCTCACGGATACCGTTATCAAACAAATCGTGGTGCTAGGGAAAGATGCACAAAATTTGCCGGATACGGGCTTGTGTGTAGGTGGATCTATCGAAATTGGCATACAGCCTATTTCTGACCCAACAGTTACATTTACTTGGATTCCGTCCACTGGGCTTAGTGATCCTAATGCTTCCAATCCTATCTTTAATTCGGCGGTGGGTACACAAACTTACCAACTCATTATTTCAAATTCTGTATGTTCCGATACGATTACGCAACATGTATTGGTTTCTGTCCGTCCCGTTTTATCATTGAACGATACGATTGTTTGCGCAGGAACCTCATTTCCTGTTGGATTCCAAAATCCTGATCCTACCATGCTGTTTAATTGGAACCCCGGGCATTTATTGAGTGATAGTACTATCGCTAACCCTATTTTCAATAATCCGCAGCAAACTACCACCACGTTTTATTTGGAATATGGATATATTGGCTGCAAAAGCTCGTTGGACAGACAAGTGGGCGTCCTTGATAGGCATTATTTTAATGTCAATGATACCCTCATTTGCTTGGGAGACACGGCTTTTGTGAACGAATTGACTTTTTATCCAGATTTGACTTATGCATGGACACCAGCCCAGTGGGTTTCCAATCCCGGTATATATAATCCTGTATTTTATCCGCCATCCAGCCAGGATTATCAGGTAACCATTACAAACGGAATCTGTTTCGATACGTTGGTAAAACACATTGAAGTAGTGGAAAGGCCAGCTGTAGCCGGTATGGGCGATACTATTTGCGTAGGCCAATCGCTTGTGATTGGGCCGGATGATCCGTTAAGTTTCCTGAATTACAAATGGACGCCTTCTTCTTCGCTCTCCAATTCACTTGTACCTAATCCCACGGCCACGCCAACCAACACGACGACGTATATAGTAAATGTACATGCCGCAGGTAATCCCAATGGTTGTGTTTCGTCGGATACTTTGACTGTTGTTGTCAGCAATCCGGGTGGGGCTGGATTTACTTTTGGTGAAGTGGCGGGTTGTTATGCAATGGAAGTGAATGTAAAGCCCATTGGCAGTTCCAGTCACCAATACCAATGGTTTACCAATAACGGACAAACCGGGACAGGTTTAAATCCTTATTTTTCTGCACCGTATGATTCTACGGTAATCTTTAGTATGGTAGTGACGGGAGAGGGTTGCACGGATACGATTTCTATTCCGCATACTTTCGGAACTTTTGAATCCATGTGGGGCCAATTGGTGATGCCCAATATTTTTACACCGAACGACGATGACGTCAATGAATGTTTTGGTCCTGCCGGGGCGCCTGAAGGTTGCTATTGGTTGTATATATACAACAGATGGGGCATGTTGATGTTTGATAGCGAGAAGGTAGGGCAATCGTGCTGGAACGGAAATTACATGAAAACCAATACGAAGGTGGTTGACGGTGTATATTTCTGGGTACTTGGATTAGGAACTACAGAGCACCATGGAACGGTTACCGTATCAGGGAAAGGTGGACACTAAGAGACATCATCAATATCAACCAAATGTTCTGGCCATACCTCAAACTGGTGTTTTTCGTCTACCGTAAAGATTGCCCAGGTACTTGCCGTGTCGATGAGTATCACATTTTTTTTGTTAGGCCGTTCATACATGCCCAGAAACTGGCATGCGATAAATCCTTCCTGCGGATATAAACTGTTGGTATCTAGCCCAAATAAATCGGCTGGGGCATGAATGGTATGTTCAAAGTTATCCGCGTCACGAAATGTGCATTCAACACAATCATCGGCTATATAAGCCGTAATATTTATTCTTAAGGCTAACATATATTGATTTTTTCATCCTAAAAAATCTCCGCCAACATGCATCTCACACTTCCACCACCCAATGCCTCAATCGTGGGGATGTCTACCGAAATGATTTTACGGTGTTGTTCGATATAATACAATTGGTTCTTCATTAATGATTTTCTGGCAGTTTCCGACATGATGATGAATTTATCCGTCTTGGTATCCACCGCCAGCATATTTCCGGCAAATGTATTCATCTGGCCTACGGTAATAGGCAGCACTTCCTTGTCTTCTGGCGTATTCTTGATGAATGTTTCCATACTTTTAAGTGAGAGCACATCCAAACAAACCAACATGAATTCTGGCGCATTACACATGAATACGTTGGTATGGTAAATGGGTTTATTTTCAATGGAAGCTTCCAGAAAAACCGGGGTATATTTTAATGAACGGATGATTTTTTCGGTCAGATTTTTATCCGTCCGTGGAGACAAGACAGCATAGCCCAATTTATTTTCATGATCAAAAACGATACTACCGGTGCCTTCGCAAATTCCCTGTCCGTTTCTATAGTCGTTAATGGTATTATAACCAAAGTCGGTTTGTAGGGCCTGCAGGATATCGCTTCGTACCTCGCCTTTTCTGGATTCATTAAACATAGGATACACATGGATGATACCACCCGGATGCGTACTGAACCAATTGTTGGGAAAAATGGAATCAGGCAGGTGAGTGTCAGGCAAGTCTTCGAATACTTTGACGGGAACGTGTGACGTACGCAAAGTCTCCACGAAATTGTCAAATTCTTTCAGTGCTTTTTTTGAAGCATCTGGAACTGTTATATTTTTTTGGAAAGCGTTGGATTCAGCCGTTTCTGGATTAAACCCAAAGCTGAGCGGACGTACCATCAGTAAGCTTTTGATTCTCATGCGTTATATTTTATCCGAAATTAAAAACCGCAATGCGGCTTCATATCCATAAAGGCCCAGACCCGAAATGACGGCCTTGCTGTACGGCGAAATAAATGAATGGCGCCGGAACTCTTCGCGCGAATAAATGTTGCTGATGTGAACCTCCACCACCGGCGTTTTGAGGGAAGCCACCGCATCTGCCAATGCCACGGATGTATGTGAATATCCACCCGGATTGAAGATGATTCCATCGAAAGAAAAACCTACCTCATGTAGTTTATCGATCAATGTTCCTTCGGAATTGTTTTGAAAATACGAAAGTTCAACATCCGGGTATTGGCTTTTCAATTCATCCAATTTGACCCCAAACGGTTGGTTACCGTATATTTCCGGTTGGCGTTGGCCAAGCAGGTTGAGATTGGGTCCGTTGATGATGATGACTTTCATGAATAAACCGATAGATTTGCGCTAAATTAGATATTAGATTTTAGATATTAGACATTAGATTACATTGAACGCGGAATTATACATAAAAGGCTTTCGGACATACCTCAGGCTGGAAAAGTCGTTGGCGGGAAATTCCATCGATGCTTATCTGGAAGATGTGCGTAAATTTTTCCGCTACCTGGAAATCGAAAATTATGAAGGGAACCTTGAAAATATAACACTCAAACATCTACAAAATTTTACCGTTTTCATATATGATTTAGGTTTGGCAGCTCCTTCACAGGCCCGTATTTTATCTGGGTTGCGTGCATTTTTTAAATATTTGCGGATGGAAGACGTCATCAGCGGAAACCCGGCGGAATTGCTGGAAATGCCTAAACAAAAACGAAAACTTCCCGAAGTACTTTCAATTGACGAAATAGAACGTATGATTGACGTGATTGATTTAAGTACGCCACATGGACGAAGAAACCGCGCCGCGATTGAGGTTTTATATGGTTGTGGATTGCGTGTGAGTGAATTGTGCGACCTGAAAATTTCAAATTTTTATAAAACGGACGGTTTTTTGAAGGTATTGGGAAAAGGTTCAAAGGAACGCTTTGTACCTATTGGTGGGCAGGCGCTGAAACAATTGGAATTATATATAACACATGACCGTTTGCAGATGCAGGCGGTAAAAGGGCACGAAGATTTTGTCTTTTTGAATAAAAACGGAAAAGCATTTTCTCGGGTGTATGTTTTTTTGGTGATTAAGGAATTGGCCGAAAAGGCGGCGATACAAAAGAATATATCGCCCCATACCATGCGCCATTCTTTTGCCACGCATATGGTGGAGGGCGGTGCCGATTTACGCGCCGTACAGGATATGCTGGGCCATGCAAGCATTACTACCACCGAAATTTATACACATTTGGATAGGGAATACTTACGTGAGACGGTCATTTCTTTCCATCCGCGTTCCTGATGGCCTTTTTGGCTTCCCTTGTTTGTTTACGGGCGTACTTTTGTGCCGGGGTTGATTTTATTTTACTCAGCAGACCTGTTTTGGAACTTGTTTTCAAGCTTTTGATTTCTTCCTGTAGATCTTTTAATTCCGAAATATCGTCGATGACCGTATTCATCAAACCCGTCATGATGCTTTTGATCCAAAAGTTGAGCGGGCCTTTTTGCCTGTCGCGTTTAAATTCAATTTTACCGGTCAATAAATCACCTTTTTCCGTGGGGTTGGATTTGTTGATCAAAAAATTGGCCGCCAACGAGAGGAACGTTTTGTTGAAGAGCACTTTTGTTTTATAGGCGGGCACATCCACCGATTTGTATAATTTTACTTTTAGGTCGTTGTAATGAAAAACCGAATTGCCTTCAGCCACACCATTTATGCCTTTGAAACTAAACCGGCAGGAATCTAGTTTTCCTCCACCGAAGCCCATAAATACGGTGTTTTCGGTAATTGAATTCAGCTGTTTAAAAGAGAGGTCTTTAATCATTCCCGTACCATATTGGATTTCATCGTCACCAAATAATGGAATGTCCAACCAGATTTCGCCATAGCTATCGCCGCCAAATGAGCAATCAAAATATATATGGGCAGAATCTGTTCTGCTTGCCGGATTTTTTACGCCGGTAATGAGCATGTTGGCCCGTTCAATCATGAGTGAACCCAAGCCTGGACTGTTGGCCACCTTTTCGGAATAAGTGGCTTTCCCGTTGACGAAAGATATATGGGGAATGGAATATTCCGCTTGGATTCCGCGTAATCTTTCCAATGGAAACGGTTTGAAAAATCCGGGTTCATGATTGAGTCTTTTATCGGTATATACATGAACGATCGGATTCTTGAAGACAATATTTTCAGGACTAAACTCATTGCGTAAAACGAAATCCGCGATATGTGAATTGCCTACCTCAATGGTATCGCAGCGGAATTCAATGCGGTCTTCGCGCCATTTTTTATCCATGTAAAATGAATCGATGCTCTTGTTGGCCAGGCATGTAAATTCCTTGATTTTTAAGGAATCCGTTACGGAGCGATATATTAATTTATTGGCTGAAAAATCGTATTGGGATCCTGGATAGGTAAACAGGATTTTACCCATGGATATTTCAGCCGTGGAGTAAACGAATGGTACCTTATCGCCAAGTCGTGGTTTTACGCCGGAGGCACTCAGGTGTATGTTTGAAATGCTTAATATAGGTTTTGGGACACCATTTTTTTTCCAAATGAACCTTCCATCCAAAATTCCCAATTTTTCAATAGATGGAAGCCTCAATTTTTTTGAAATGGAATTAAATTCTTCCGAAGCCTCTTCGGTTTGTTGTATGTTTTTTCCGGTTTCAATTTCAACGGTAGGATGCTTTAGCAATAATTTGGAAACAAAAATCTGTTCTATTTTTCCGGTGATTATTTGTTCTATCAAATTTGATAGCGATTCACTCTCGAGGCTGATTCCATCCAGCGAGAAGGTGATTTCTTTTGGTATTTTCAGTGCCTTACGTAAGGATGAATCAATTTCCGAAATATCAAACCCGCTGGCATTTAAACCGGTATATTCGGATCCGCCGGCTAAGTATAACGTGTTCACCCTAAATCGCTGTCCCGGGAATATACCCATGGAATTATCAAAAGATTCTATGGTGAAATGGTCGTATAGGGGAATTAAGTCATTGGTGATATCAAACCCGTCCACAAACATATTTAGGTTCTGGGTTTCAAATAAAAGCTGCCCGTTTTTTTTGTCGATGACCGATGCACTGGCATTATTCACCTTTATTTTACCCAACTGTAACTGTCCGAATGTTTTTTCATCCTCCACTTTTCGGCTGTCGGCCTTGGGTTTTTCAAGCGCAAATACGCTCACACGGGGCGTTTCAAGCACCAGTTCGGCTGCAGCGAAACTTTTACTGAAGAAGGTTTTCCAAAAGTTAACCCGGATTACAGAAACCTTGGAACATGATATTTCGATGACGCTGTTACTGTCTAATGCCGAAATGCTGTCTTTGTTTGGCCTTACGTGTAAGTTGCTGATGGATAGGCCGCCATCGGAATAGTTTATCTCCAGGCCGTCAAAAGTCAAATCGTATTTGCCGGAAGTGGATCGCTGGAATGCATTTTTGATTTTAGTTTCCAGCAAAGGCTTTGCATAGAAAGCCCCCAAAGCCCAACCGATAATGGAAACCGACAGCAAAAGCAAAAAGCTATTCCTGATTCTTTTCCATATTTTTCTATTTAAACTTTCAGCCATCAACGTAATGCCACAAATTTAACGTTGACATTGATACGCTAACGGAAAATACTAAACTTTCTTTTTAGGAGAGGCAGATAATTTTCGCCCACGCCTTTCCTGCAGAAGTTCGTGGAACGTGACGTTCATCAATAACAGCAACATAGAATAGATGGAATCCTCGACCGGAACCGAGAATATTCGAAAACCAATCTGTTCATCCATATCGTACATCACTACCGGAAGCGACGTTAAGACGCCATTTACCAAGAAAAAAGGAATCAAATGGATAAAATAAGCCATCCAAAAGCGACCAGCGTAACGATTTTTGAGCAAAACATGGTGGAACATCAGAAAAAGGGCGGCCAAGCAAAAGGTTACCCAAGTATAGGTTTTGGCAGAAAAAATAACGGCGAAAAATAAGAGGGCTACAAATACGGCTTTGGAAAGAGTGGGGCCAATCTTCTCTAGGTAATCGGGAAGATAACATTTCAGGCATTCATATATAAATAGGATGGCGTACGGAATGGTGAAAAAGAACATACATTCTTCTAACGGCAGGTTACCGATCCAGATACCGAGCAGGTATTCGGGGTTGAAGGACCATACGCCGATATCTGTTTTCCACATGTCCCACGGAATAAAAATGGCTGCCGTAATTACGATGGCGGGTAGGAGAGAAGGCCATTTTTTATAGAAATGCACTTTCTTGTCAAATGAAAAAACCAGTGGAAACAATAAAGTTCCGAGGTTTAATAATAGATATGTATAATGGCCTGCATTCATGTTCGACGTGTTAAAGATAACCCTCAAAGGCTGGGTTTGTTCTTCTGTCGAAAAAATTATTGGGAAACGCGGGTGAACCGGTTATCTTTGCGGCCTTTCAATATTTTGATATAAATAGAAATGGATCGTAATACCATCATCGGGTTTGTACTCATCTTGGCCATCATAGGCGGTATGATGTACATCAACACGCCATCGGAAGAGCAGCGTGCCCGTAATAAATTCATCATGGATTCCACGGCCACGGCTCAACGCATGCTGGTTCAAAAAGATTCCACCGAGCGGGCCAAGTCCCTCGCCGAGGTACAAAGTTTAACCTTATCCGACTCAACGGTCTCGGATTCTGCTGCCATGGCCCAGAAAACAAGCACGTATGATCCCTTTGCACAAGCCAGTTCCGGCAGCGATGCGTTAATCCGTATCGAAAACGAGGTGATGATATTGATGCTTGATCCCAAAGGGGGACGAGTAAACCAGGTTTTGTTGAAGAATTTCAAGAATTACCAATCGAAAGATACCGTTCGTCTGTTCAACCCCAAGGAATCATCCTACCGTATTCCATTGGCTATCGGCAACAAAGTGTTGTATACCGATGAACTGTACTTCTCTACGGATGTAAAATCGACTACGGTGACCGGCGAAAGCACGTTGCCGGTTTCGATGAAATTATATGCGGGCAGCCCGGATAAATACATCGAATTCCTTTACACGGTGAAAGGAAACGATTACATGTTGGATTTCGATATCCGTTTCGTAGGCTTACAGGGCGTACTAAATCCAACTTCAGACCTGAAGTTTGAGTGGAGCCAATTGGCGCCCGTTCAGGAAAAAGACCCGACCGTTGAAAAAACGAAAAGCACTATTTATTATAAAGAGGTAAAAGGTGGCGTAAGCAGCTTGGGTTCTGGTAGTGATGATGATGAGGTGACCGAAGAACCGGTTCAGTGGGTAGGTTTCTCCCAGCAATTCTTTACATCCACGTTAATTTCAGAAAAGCCGATTGAAAAACCTATTGAGCTGAAAACCGCCCAAACTGCGGATAGCAGCGCGGACGCCCGTTCATTTACGGCCATGATCAGCTTACCATTTTCCGGTGGCGCCAATGAGGTGGTAGACATGAAATGGTATTTTGGTCCTAAGGATTATAAGATCCTCAAGAAATACGATATGGATTTGGAAGAGCAAATCAGCTTGGGCTGGTGGTTGTTCCGTTACCTCAATACATGGGTGATCATCAATTTATTCCAATGGTTAGATGGATTCAACCTGAGTTATGGTATCATCATTTTGATTTTGACCTTGATTGTTAAGTTGGCCTTATCACCGATTACATATAAAACATACCTTTCATCCGCGAAAATGCGCGTGTTGAAACCGGATATCGACGCCATCAACGAAAAAAATAAGGATGCCGATCCGTTGAAAAAACAACAGGAAGTAATGAACCTGTACCGCAAAGCCGGCGTAAATCCGTTGGCCGGTTGTATTCCGGCATTGCTTCAGATGCCGATCCTTTTCGCCATTTTCCAATTCTTCCCGTCATCCATCGAGTTGCGCGGACAAGGTTTCCTTTGGGCAGACGACCTTTCGAGTTGGGATAGCATCTTAACCTTGCCGTTCACGATTCCATTCTACGGTAGCCACGTCAGCTTATTTACGCTGCTGATGACGGTAACTACCTTAATCTATACGGCGCAGACGCAAAGCCAGAACATGGGCACCGGTGCACAGGCCAAACAAATGAAAATCATGATGTACGTGATGCCGATTTTGTTCCTGGGTGTGTTGAACAGTTATAGCTCGGCCTTGAGTTATTATTATTTCTTGGCCAATACCATCAACATTTTGCAAACATTGTTCATCCGCAGATTCGTGGTGAGTGAAGAAAAGCTCCGCGCCAAAATAGACGAAAACAAAAAACGTCCGGAAAAACCTAAAAAAGGATGGCAAAATAAGTTGGAAGAAATGCAAAAAATCCAACAACAACGAACGGACGAATTGAAAAAGAAGAAAAAATAAGGGAATTACTAATTAGATAATACCAATTACTAAAAAGCGTGTATCATTCATTTGATACACGCTTTTTATTAGGTAGAAGCGCATCCATCGCACCCGTCTCTGATAACACTAATGAATCGTAAGAGTTATTAGGAAAAAGCGAAACTTTGCGTCGCTACATTGATTATTTCAACAATCTACGCATCACCAAAATCAACACGATCATAAAGAGGAACGAACCGATGACGATGAATGCCTTTTCGGTATTGGTGGCAAAGCGAATGTTGCGGTTTTGGTCAATGATGGTCAAATCTTGTTTGATGACGGTTTCTACTTCTTCGGGCTCCAAAAAATAAACGGGAAGCATATTTTGGCGTAGCCAGATGAGTTCTTCCTGATAGCTCATCTCGTTATACAGCGTATAATCGTCGTTTTTAATGTTGGTAGGAGCTAGACGGTTGCGCTCGCAATAAGTGACGCGGTATGTTCCTTTCGTAGTATCGGTTTTGATGAACAGCAGCCATTCTTGTTCTTTCTCAAATGGCATGCGGCACGCCGATTTGCAATCGTGCGTCACTTCCAAAATGCGTGGTATTCCCATGCCTTTAAAAAGTTCCAAGCCTTCAAAACGCGTTTGCGATTCTTTTCCGCTACATGGGAATGGAAGGGTGACTTTTCCTTTTAAGATTACGTCGAACGAATCGGTTTTGCTTTTCGTCAACTTGCCGGGATGAACCGGGCAATCACAAGCCATTGCAGGAATACTTATGAGCATTATAGCCAAAAGCAGTAAAACTGAAGGTTGCTTTAAAATTGATTTGATGTTCATGCCAAATAGGAATTCACGTTCATGGTTTTGAAGAAAGCCAACGCTTTTTCCATATCGATATGCAAATAAGAATCGTTTGGGTTGTGTGGCAATGCCTGGCGGAAATCGGCCAACAGTTTGGCCAGCGGTTTCGATTGTTCGTCCTTGTTCCTGAATTCCATGCCACGTGCGGCGGTCATTAATTCAAAGGCCAACATGCGTTCCACGTTATCCAGCACTTCCATACATTTTACGGCGGCGTTGGCGCCCATACTTACATGGTCTTCCTGGCCGTTGCTACTTTCTATGCTGTCTGCCGTGGCGGGTGTGCAAAGCTGTTTGTTTTTGGATGCGATGGACGCCGTGGCATATTGCAAAATCATATAACCCGAATGTAAACCCGCATTTTCGGCGAGGAATGGAGGCAACCCCCGTTTACCGGCCAATAAGCGATACATCCTCCGTTCGGAAATACTGCCGATTTCGGCCAAGGCCAAGGCCAACATATCCAATGAAAGCGCCAAGGGTTGCCCGTGGAAATTTCCACCGGAAACAATCAAATCTTCCTCCGGGAAAATGAGTGGGTTATCGCTGACGGAAGCATTTTCGATTGAAAACGTTTTATGCGAAAATTGGATGGCATCATACGAACTGCCCATCACCTGCGGAACGCAACGGAACGAATAAGGATCCTGGACATCCTTGTTGGCTCCTGCTTCTATGATTTGGCTTCCTTGTATCCATGCCAACATCTTTTCGGCCGTTTTCAATTGCCCTTCATGCGGACGGATGCGATGGATAGGCGAGAGGAACGCATCCTTTCTGCCGTTGTAGGCTTCTAAAGATAATGCGGCCACGGCAATGGCTTTTTCCCAAAGTTCCATACCTTTTACGGTACACTGGTTGCCATATCCGGCCATGAATTGCGTACCGTTCAGGAGGGCCAAACCTTCCTTAGCACCCAATACAACCGGTTTCAAACCTGCGGCTTGTAAAGCTTCACGGGCGGTTTTTCGTATACCTTGGTGGATTACTTCTCCTTCACCGATCAAAGGCAAGGAAAGATGCGCCAACGGAGCCAAATCGCCCGATGCGCCCAACGATCCCATTTCGTAAACGATGGGTAAAATATCGTGGTTGTAAAGTTCAACCAATAAATCAACGGTATCTTTTTTTATGCCGGAATGACCGATGGCCATATTTTGTATTTTCAACACCAGCATACTTCGTACCACATCGGCGGGTACTTCGCGGCCTGTTCCGCAGGCGTGTGAAAGCACGATGTTACGTTGGAGGTCTTCCAATTCGTCGGCGGCCACCACCGTATTGCACAACGCACCAAAGCCGGTGTTGATGCCATAGATGGCTTGGTCGTTATTTTTGAGTTTATTTTCCAGATAAGTTCTGCAAGTTTCCATGCGTGCGATAGCATCCGGATGCAAGGCTATCTTTTTACCGAAGCGAACGATGTCGATGACTTCTTCGGGTGTGATGCTTTTATTTATATGAAATGTTTCCATTTGATTTGGTGATATGGCAACTGTCTACTATTAACTTATTATATCAATGAGTTGTTCCGCAGAAATCGTCTGCTGCTCTTTCGTGAACATGTTCTTGATTTGTACCCGGTTATTTTCCATTTCATTGCTGCCTACGGTACAAACCCACTGTATGCCTTTGCTTTCGGCATGTTCGAATTGCTTTTGGATTTTGACTTTATCTGGATATAATTCGCATGAAATGCCTGCCGTACGTAGTTTTTGTGCCAGTTTTAGGCTGAATGCGGTTTCCTGCTCACCAAAATTCATAAACATCACCTTGATAGATTGTGTAACCGATTCGGGAAAGAGTTTGAGTTCTTCCAAAACATCATAAATCCTGTCCGCACCGAATGAAATTCCAACACCGGAAACACCATTCAATCCGAAGATTCCGGTCAGGTTGTCATAACGGCCGCCACCGCAGATGCTGCCCATTTGTACGCCGTGTGCTTTTACCTCAAAAATGGCTCCCGTGTAATATTCAATTCCGCGGGCCAAGGAAAGGTCAAATTCCAAGACCGCTTTTTGTAAGCCGGCCGCTTGGGATTGCTGGAGCACAAACGCCAATTCTTCCAATCCTTTACGTCCGATTTCGGAATCGAGGAAACGTTCGCGAAGCAAAGCCAGGTTGCTTTCTGCGTCGCCTTCGGCACAGGCCAAGTTCAATGCGTCTTCGGCCACGGTTTGGTCAAAACCCCTGCCCAATAATTCTTCCAATACTTTTTCGCGGCCTATTTTATCCAGTTTATCCAAGGCAACCAGAAAGGAGGGCAAGTTTTCGCCCACGCCCGTTACTTCGGCCAAACCGGCCAATATCTTACGGTTATTTATTTTGATGGAAAATCCCGGTAATTTCAAGGAGGAAAGCACTTCGTCGAAAATAAGGATCAATTCCACCTCGTTCCATAAACTGTCTGAACCCACCACATCCGCATCACATTGGTAAAATTCACGGTAACGCCCTTTCTGTGGACGATCCGCACGCCAAACCGGTTGGATTTGGTAGCGTTTGAACGGAAATTTGATTTCGTTTCTGTGTTGTACCACGTAGCGGGCGAATGGCACGGTGAGGTCGTAGCGAAGGGCTTTCTCGGAGATTTCAAAAGCCAATTGGTTGGATGAATATTCTTTAATATCTTTTTTAAGGCTGCCTAAATAATCACCGCTGTTCAAGATTTTAAAAATCAGACGGTCACCTTCTTCGCCATATTTTCCCGTCAGCGTATCCAAGTTTTCCATCGCCGGGGTTTCCAGCTGTCGGTAGCCGAATTTTTCGTACACCGCCTTGATGGTATTGAAAATATAGTTGCGTTTTGCCAGTTCGTCCGGTGAAAAATCGCGTGTGCCTTTGGGCGTTGCCGCCGTTATCTTTGCCATAATCTTTCTAAGTGGCCGCAAAGATAAGAATAGGGACGGGAGTTTAAATTGGGCTGTTTGATTTAAAAAGTTAACCATATTTTCAATTATCAATTTTCATTTATGTATTCAAGTTTATCTTTGCCGCGGTATGACACTTTTCTTTGTTCCACAAATCACCCATCCACTCACCGAGCTCCCCGAAGAGGAGGCGCACCACGCCATGCGCGTATTGCGCCTAAAAAACGGGCAGGCCGTTTGGGTGACTGACGGTAAAGGGAAAATCTTCCAAGGCCAATTCGAGGCTTTTTCAAACCGGAATGCCCGTGTATTATTGGCGGAAGAACCCGCCAAAGTGGTAGAGCGTAAAGCGAATATTACCATGGCCGTGGCGCCACTGAAATCAAACGACCGTTTTGAATGGTTTTTGGAAAAGGCGACGGAATTGGGCGCTACGCGAATCGTACCCATCATCAGTGAACATGGGGAACGGTCCAAATTCAATATGGAACGTTGGCACCGGGTGATGTTGGCGGCATTGAAACAGTCTTTGAATCCGTTGATGCCACAATTGGATGCACCCATCAAATTTGCCGATTTTCTGAAGGCCAATACACTCACTTCTTATATTGCCCATTGCGAAGAAGGCGAGAAGCCATTATTGGCCCAAGCCATCAAAAAAGGGGAAGATATTTGCATCTGTATCGGTCCCGAAGGTGATTTTTCTTCATCTGAAATTAAACAGGCACTGGAAAAAAAATACCAACCTGTTTCATTGGGAGAACTTCGGTTAAGAACCGAAACGGCCGCATTAACGGCACTTATCACGGGTTTGAACAGTTTATCGGTGGAGTAGCTGGGTTATGAACATACAATTACTCATAAGATTTTTTGTGCTAGGTATTGGAAAATCAATAATCAAACCCTACTTTTGCACTCCCAATTATTAAAACGAAGGCGTTATGTCAAAAATTTGTGTGATAACAGGTAAAGGATTACAAAGAGGAAACTACGTTTCTCACTCCAATATTAAAACTAAGCGTGTTTTCAACCCGAATCTTCAGGTGAAAAAATTCTGGTATGCTGAGGCTGAAACATGGGTAACCATGAAAGTTTCCGCACACGGTATGCGCATCATCAATAAAGTGGGTATCCACGAAGCATTGCGCCGTTCTGCCGAAAAAGGCATTATTTAAGCGTTTTAGATTTTATTGCATTGACATACATTATATAGAACGTTGTTCCTTTTTGGGACAACGTTTTTTATTTTAGCGAATGATGGAAGAATTACGACAAGACGAACAATCCCGCATAGCCGGTAAAATGAAGCATCCGTTCATATTGGCAGCGTTGAGTGGCGATAATTCGTCACTTTTCTGGAAATACTTTGGGGGTACACTCATTATCTTGGGTTCATATTTTGTAGGCTCCATACCTATGGCCATAGCCATGTTGGGCCTGGCGTTCATGAATGGTGTTGGCGCAGAAGCGCTAAGCGATCCCGCGGTGGTGGAGAGCCTGAACATGGACAAAAACCTCATGTTCTTTTTGGCCTTGCTCATTTTTGTCATCGGCGATTTTGGTATATGGTTGGTTAACAAATACATACATAAGCGTAAGTTTATTACACTCATTACCCCATTTGGTAAAATCAATTGGAAGAAGATACTGATCGCCTTTTCCATTTACATCTCCATCTCGGCTATTTCCGAAGGCATAGTATACTTACTCAATCCAGATAATTACATTTTGCAGTTCGATGCGGCCAAATTCATTCCGCTATTGATCATTACCTTGGTTGTGATGCCCTTCCAGACCTCATTTGAGGAACTCTTCTTCCGTGGATATCTGATGCAGGGTTTTGGACTGTTGTTTAAGAATACCACGGCGGCAGTTTTGATTACATCGCTGCTGTTTGCTTTGATGCATAGCGGCAACCCGGAAGTAAGCACATTTGGCTTTTGGGTGATGTTTCCGTTTTATTTCGGTTTCGGGCTGATGTTGGGCTTTATTGTCATCAAAGAAAAGAGCCTCGAAATTTCGTTGGCCGTACATGCCGCCAACAATATGTTTACCTCCCTGTTTATTACATTTAAAGGCGGGGCTTTGCAGACGGATGCCGTCTTCATCCAAAAAGAAATGGATCCGCTGGGGATGATGCCCTATTATTTTGCCTCGATGATCCTATTTCTCCTCATCTGCTATTTTGTATTTGGCTGGAGAAAGGATAGGGAAGCCGTAACTACTGCGTAAAATCTTATTTTATTTCCAACAAAATAAGCTTACTTTCGTTAACGTTTATTAGGAAAATGGATATGAAAATAACGCACAGGAACCTTCTACTCATCTCATTATTGTTTTTATCGTCATGGCAAGGTTTTGCCCAAGAGGAAGATAGGCCAGCCAAGGCACCTAATTACCGTGCCAACGTGATGTTGACGGCGCACGTACCCATCATGATGACAAACCGTATCCAACGTGAGGCATTCCGCGGATTGATAGCCACCGAATTGACGGCCAATTTTTTTGTAGCCAAAAATTTCCATATGGGTTTTGGCGCCCAGTACAA
>Ga0247814_10001120_pt1 | contig 16709 bp, 17 predicted proteins | sample UWRJL179409R1_FD_179947 | JGI IMG/M metagenome (GOLD analysis project Ga0247814, IMG submission 179947) | Plant litter microbial communities from Arlington Agricultural Research Station in Wisconsin, United States - UWRJ-L179-409R-1 | ecosystem: Environmental > Terrestrial > Plant litter >...
AAATTCGCCAAAAAGATAACCTGCAAATGGTCGGTCAAACATTTCTTCTTCATCTCTGTAAATATCACGAGGACTATACATGTATTGCCCTAATTTGATCTGATTTACCTGTTTGATCAGCTGTGGCTTCTCTTTTTTAGACAAATAGCGGTAAAAAATCTCTAAACCATTTGTGTAATATTGATCATTTTTAGACGAAGTATACAAATCATTATCAGTAACAATACCTATTTCAATATTAGCATTCTGGCTTAAAACAGTAGCCGAAATCAATAAAGACAAATAAATAAAAAGTACTGTTTTTGATTGCATTTAATATTCGATTTTACCTACTGTACGCATCACACGCACAATTTTGTCTTTTCTTTTATTGACATAAGAAGAAGAACTTGTTGCTGTATATTTTCTAGGATTCGGTAAAATTGCTGCAATTCCGGCGGCTTGTCTTGGTGTTAAATTAGCTGCATCTTTTCGGTACCAATGTTCGGCTGCTGCCTGAGCTCCATAAACGCCATTCCCCATTTCGATACTATTAAGATAAACTTCCATGATGCGTTCTTTTCCCCAAATCAATTCAATCAAAACCGTAAAATAAGCTTCCAGACCTTTCCTTATATAACTTCGGCCTTGCCATAAAAACACATTTTTAGCTGTTTGTTGAGAAATGGTGCTTCCGCCTTTTATTCTTCGGCCTCTTTCATTGTTTTTATAAGCTTTTTGCATCGATTTAAAATCAAAACCATTGTGTTTTAAGAACAAACCGTCTTCACTGGCAATAACTGCTTTTTGTAAATTAACCGAAATATTCTCCAGCGGTTCCCAATCATGGTTGAAATAAACGGGTTTGCCCGCTGCTTTATTTTCTATAGCGCGAATTAACATCAACGGCGTAAAAGGTACTGGAACAAATTTAAAAAAGACAACTGAAAACAACGAAAGTCCAACAAACCACAGAATTAATTTAATTACAATGCTTCTTAATCGGCTCATAAAACTTGGAGAAGATTTCTTTGTGGATCTTTTATTTGGAGTAATTTTTGTTGCCATTCTTGGTATGCTCTTAATGCAATTTTTTAAACTTAATTGTATGGTTTTTAATTTAAAATCGAAATTGGAAATTTAAAATCTTAAATGAAGTAAAAATACTTTTTTTAATTATTCATCCAATGAAATTCTGATAATTTCTAACTCATTATAAATCGAATTATAGATTCTTTGTTCAATAGAGCTCCTTTTTTCCTTGTTAAGAATCCAAAGAAGCAATTATAAATAGCTATTTTTATAGTTCCAAATAATGGTAGCCGGAATGAAAATGGATCAAAACAAAATGACAGCTGATTTGCTGTGGCAATTAGGACGAATAACAGCACTAGGATTATCTAATGATAAAAAGAATATTGTTTACAAAGTAAATACGCCTTCGGTTGAAGAAAACAAACAACATACAAAACATTATTTTATTCCAATAAACGGTGGAAAACCAACCGAAATTGAAAATACCGATAGCATTTTGGCTAACAAAAAACTATCTCCCGATGGAAAATACCTGCTTTCTCATCAGGAAGTAAAATTACAAAATGTTTTAGGCAAAGATTTTTATCCTGAATTAGAAAAAGCCGAAGTTCAAATCTATGATTCATTAAATTACCGCCATTGGGACAGCTGGAACGAAGGCAAGTTCAATCATGTCTTTTATAGCGAAAATAAAACCGATGCTCCGAAAACGGACATCATGGAAAACGAACTTTTTGATTGTCCGCAGAAACCTTTTGGCGATGATGAAGATTATATTTGGTCTCCAGATAGCAAAAGTATTCTGTATGTTTCTAAGAAAAAAACAGGGACTGAATATGCCATTTCTACCAATAGCAATATTTTCGAATACGAATTATCAACCGCTAAAACCACTAATCTTACCGAACAAAATCAAGGTTATGATGTGGCTCCACAATTTTCGGCTTCGGGAATTTTAGCCTGGTTACAAATGCAACGCGATGGTTATGAAGCCGACAAAAATGATATTATAGTTCTTTTTCAAGGAATAAAAATCAACCTGACTGCTCATTGGGATGGAACTGTGGATAGTTTTATTTGGAGTGAAGACAGCCAAAAAATTTATTTCATTGCTGCAATTGATGGTACCAAACAATTATTTGAAGTTCATTTTCCCGGACTTACAAAGATGCAACCTCAAATTCAACAAATTACGGATGGTTATTTTGACATTACAAACTTGATTGGTTTCAATGACACCAAAATTATTGTAACGCGAGAAGACACCAATCATGCAGCAGAAATTTTTTCTTATGATTTGGTTGAGAAAAATTGGCAACAATTAACCCATATCAACACGGAGATTTATCAATCTTTGGCTTTAAGCAAAACCGAAAAAAGATATGTAAACACTACCGATGGCAAAAAAATGTTGGTTTGGGTTATTTTTCCACCCAATTTTGATGCTTCAAAAAAATATCCAACCTTATTGTATTGCCAGGGCGGACCACAAAGTGCTCTGAGTCAGTTTTATTCTTATAGATGGAATTTCCAATTAATGGCTTCCAATGATTACATTATTGTAGCACCAAATCGTCGTGGAATGCCAGGACATGGAGTAGAATGGAACGAGCAAATTAGCAAAGATTGGGGCGGACAGGTTATGGACGATTATCTTTCGGCAATTGATGCAATTGCTCAGGAAAGTTATGTAGATACAAACCGTTTGGGCTGTATTGGCGCTAGTTATGGCGGATATTCGGTGTTTTATTTGGCTGGAATTCACAACAATCGTTTCAAGACTTTTATTGCTCATGACGGTGTTTTCAATACCCAAAGCATGTATGGAACTACCGAAGAAGTATTTTTTAGCAACTGGGATTTTGGCGGAGCCTATTGGGAAAAAGACAATGCCATTGCCCAAAAAGCATACAAGGAATTCAATCCGATACATTTAGTAAGCAACTGGAATACGCCAATATTGATTATTCAGGGAGGAAAAGATTTTCGTGTACCAATTGGTCAGGCGCAAGAAGCCTTTCAGGCGGCACAATTGCTTGGAATTAAAAGTCGCTTTTTGTATTTTCCAGAAGAAAATCACTGGGTTTTACAAGCCCAAAATGCACAGGTTTGGCAAAGAGAATTTTTTAAATGGCTGAAAGAAACCATATAAATAGAAACTACAGAATTTAAAAAAATGGGAAACAAAAACAGTAATATTCCTGTAAAAGTATTTATCAGTTATATGATTTTAGTCTCGCTTGTAGCAAGTGTGGGCTGGATTTTGTATACTGAAAATGTGGATTATTCGAAAATTGAAAACAAAATAGCTTTCGAAAAAAATAAGGTTTTAAAAATAAGCCAACTCTTTTCGAATGTTTATAAAACGGAGAATTTAGCCCGAAAAACCATTCAATCTAATTCTGAAAAAGAATACAAAAACTACATCCAGGAAACTGATTCTTTGCAAGTGAGAATTGGTTCTTTAAAAAAGACACTTACGAGCGAATATCAAATCAAATTATTAGATAGCGTGATGATTTTGCTTACCGAAAAAACGCTAAACATCAAACAACTCAGAGCCATAAAGAACAAAACTTCTGACGAAGCATCAGTAAACGAAGCCATTCAGGAATTAACGCAGTTAGAATTTTCGCTTAGTAAATTAAAGCTACAGGATTTTACTAAAGATCCTGAAAGTTTAAGCAGTTACCAGCGCAATGTTTTGCAAAATTATATTGATTATCTCAATCAGAATATTCCCGATGACAACAGTAATACGTTAACAAAAAAAGAAACCGATTCTATTTTATCAGCCTCAAAAAGGTTGTTGAGCAAAGTAAAACTGGAAACCGAAAAGAAAAAAGAATCCCTTAGTATTCAGGAAAGTAAACTGCTTACTAATGAACTTTTAATTTCGGATCAGCTTAGAAAAGTGCTTCGTGTGATTGAACAGGAAATCCTGACTTCATCCATAAAAAACAATAATGACAAAGAAAAATCCTTAAAAAAAATCAACCAGATTGTTACTTACGCAGCCGTTCTGGGATTACTACTCACCATTCTTTTCTCGATATTAATTGCAAGCGATTTTTCGAAAACACAATCGTATAAAAAACAGCTGGAAATTGCCAATTTCAAAACGCAAAACTTACTTAAAAGCAGAGAACAACTTATTTCTACCGTAAGTCATGATCTAAAAACACCATTGAGTACCATTGTGGGTTACACCGAACTATTAGGCAATTCGACTTTAACGAGTAAACAGTCGTATTTTACAAATAACATTAAAAATTCATCGGAGTATATTTCGAGATTAGTTCAGGATTTATTGGACTTTTCGCAAATTGAAGCTGGAAAAATTAACTTAGAAAAAAATCCATTTTCATTAGCGGAAACCATAAAAGAAGTAGCTACAAACCTGCAATCCGTTTACCAACAAAAAAATATTGATTTACAAATTTCGATTGATAAAAAACTCAACCAGCCCATTATTGGCGATGCTTTCCGATTAAAACAAGTATTAATAAACATCATTGGTAACGCCTACAAATTTACTCCGGAAGGCTACATAAAAATAAACGCCACTCTAAATCACAATAAAAACAAAGCCTTTATAACCATTGAAGATTCTGGAATTGGGATCGAAAAAGAAAGCCAGGATTTGGTTTTTGAGGAATTTGCTCAGGCCAATGAAACTATCGAAAAGAAATATGGTGGAACCGGCTTAGGTTTGGCTATTTCTAAAAAAATCATATCCCTTATAGGCGGCGAATTGTCTCTGAAAAACAGTTCCAAAGAAGGAAGTTGTTTCGAAATAGTATTAGATTTAATTTTTGATGAAGAAGGAAAAACAGAAGAAACAATTCAATCTATTTATGTACCCACGCAACAAAACAAAACTATTTTTGTAGTAGATGACGACCCGGATTTATTGCAACTTACCACCGAAGTTTTAAAACAATATTACAAGGTAATTTCTTTTTCGAATGCTGAGCAAGCCTTAGAAACAATGACTTCAGCACATTTTGATGTATTGATAACTGACATTCAAATGCCAGTAAAAGATGGTTTTGAATTTATTGAAGAATTACAAAAAAATAAGAATACGTATAGCAATCAACCACTAATTGCGGTAACAGGAAGAGCTGATTTAGCCGAAGATGTTTACAGCTCTGCAGGATTTACAGCAGTGCTTAAAAAACCATTTACACCTAATATTTTATTGCAAACTCTTGATGCCATTTTGAACAAAACAACACTTCCTGTTCAGGGAAATGAAGTTCAGAAATCTAAGAATCCCGAAGATCTTTTTACGTTAGATTCTTTGAATTCCTTCTTAAAAAATGACAAAGAAGCCATAAAAACAGTTCTTGAATCTTTTATAGCATCAACTAATTCGAATCTTTTTGTTCTGGAAGATAGCATTCAAACACTGGAACACGAAAAAATAAAACAAGTGGCGCACAAAATGGCTCCTATGTTCAAACAAATCCAAGCTACTGAAATTGCAGCGATTTTAAATTCACTGGAATTGCAAGACCACAACGAAGCAGAATTAACAAGCTATTTTTCGAGCTTGAAATCTAAAATTGAGGCCTTATTTATTGCACTGGAAAAAGAGATTTATTGAATATCGTACAATTTGAGTTTATTATACAAGGTTTTTCGGGTAATTTTCAACAATTTTGCCGCCTCTGTTTTGTTGTTTTTGGTTTTAACCAAAGCATTTTCGATAGCTTCTTTTTCATTTTCTGATAAAGAAAAAGATTCGTTTTTAGATTCAGTTTGATTAAAAAATTCGATAGGCAAAACAGCACTTTCGATAAAATCGCCTTGAGTAAGTAAGGTGGCACGTTTGACACAATTTTGTAGTTCTCTTAAATTTCCCGGCCAATCGTAATTTTGAAAAATGCCAACTACTTCTTTAGAAAATCCAATTACATCTTTGTGCAATTGTATATTAGATTTCTCTAAAAAGAATTCGGCAAATAAGATTAAATCTTCTTCTCTTTCAACAAGTGAAGGCGAATGAATCGAGAATTCATTTATTCTATGATATAAGTCTTCTCTGAAATCGCCGTTTTTAACTGCTTCCCGCAAATCTTCGTTAGTTGCAGTAATAATTCGGATATCAACCTCAATTTCTTTATTACTTCCTACTGGTTTTATCTTGCGTTCCTGCAGAGCACGCAGCAACTGAATTTGGTTTTCATACGATAAATTCCCTATTTCGTCCAGAAAAAGTGTTCCTCCATTAGCAGCTTCAAAATAACCTATTTTATCCGAAATTGCTCCTGTAAAAGATCCTTTTAAATGTCCAAAAAACTCGCTTGCAGCCAATTCTTTTGGAATTGCACCACAATCTACCGCGATAAAATTATTCTCTTTTCGACGACTTTGTTGGTGGATACTTTGAGCGATGATTTCTTTTCCTGTACCGCTTTCGCCAATAATTAAAACCGAAATATCTGTTGGACTTACCAGTTTAATATGCTCCGCCAATTTCTTAGAAGCTGGAGAAATTCCCTGCACATATTCCAGAGTTGTTGTAGTTTGTTTAACAACTTTTGCAGTTGTTTTTTGAGCTGGATTTTCTGTAATTTCCAGTGCAAGCGCATTAGAAATAACAACTAAAACTTCATCGGGATTGAAAGGTTTCGAAATATAATCGGAAGCGCCATTTTTTATGGCTTTTACAGCAGTACTCACTTCAGAATAACCGGTCATTAAAACCACGGGAATAGTTGGAAAAGCTATTTTAAATTCTGCTAATAATTCAATTCCGTCTGCATCTGGCAATCGTAAATCGGTTAAAATCAAGTCAAATGTTTCGTTTTGAATTGCTAAACGAGCTTCGGATGCTGAAAAAGCAATAGTAACTGCATAATTATTTTTAGTTAGAAACTTTTCTAATAATTTGCAAAACGAAATATCATCCTCAATAATTAAAATCTTCGACATTAGATAGGCACTTTTTATGCTAAATTAAGGCTAAAATTATTGTATTTTCATAAAATTATGCAAAAAAAAGAAGGCTGCCCTCCCGGACAGCCTTCTTTACAAAACAATAAGCTAATTCGCGTGCTTATTTTTTTCAATCAGTTCCCATCAACATCTGTAAAAACAGCAGCTGTCTGGTCTTTAACTGTTATTTTAATTTGTATTCTTTTTTCAGAATACTTTTTTAAACTATATTAGTTTTTTTCGATCCATTTTCCAGTTTCGTCAGCATACAAAGCACCTTCTTTATCGCCAACTTTAACCTCTAATTGATATTCTTTTTTAGCATTCACAGACGCTTTATTTAAAACGGCATCTGGGAAAGCTTTCTTTAAAGCTTCAGTTACTGCAGCAGGAACTTCTTCTGTTTTAACTTCAGTATAAGTATCCACTTCCTGAGCTACTGTAGCTTGTTCAGCAGGTGCTGCCTCTTGTGCAGGAGCTGCTTGCTCTGTTGGAGGAGTTGTTTGATCTGCTGGTGTAGCATTTTCATCTTGTGCTTGAGCGCTCATTGCAGTCAAACTTCCTAATATAATTGCGGCTGATAAGATTAACTTTTTCATAATGTTTTTATTTAAGTGTTATTAATTTTTTTTAGTCTTTCGACAATGTATTTTTTAATTATTTTGCAATCCAGTTTCCTGATTCATCTGCATACAATGCTCCTTCTTTATCACCAACTTTAACTTCTAATTGGTACTCTTTTTTAGCATTGACTGACGCTTTGTTTAGTATTGCTTCTGGATATGCTTTTTTCAATGCTTCGGCTACAGCAGTTGGAACTTCTTCTGTCTTAATTTCAGTGAAAGCATCTGATGCTGGAGCTGATTGTTCAGCTTGTGTAGCTTGTTCAGCTGGCGCAGCCTCTTGTGCTGGAGCTGCTTGCTCTGTTTGAGCTGGTTGTGCTGCTGGTGTAGCATTTTCTTCTTGTGCTTGAGCGTTCATAGCTGTCAAACTTCCTAATACAATTGCGGCTGATAAGATTAACTTTTTCATAATGTTTTTATTTAAATATTATTAATTTTTTTTGTCTTGCGACAATGAGTTGTGACTTAATTATTTTTGAATCCAGTTTCCTGATGCATCAGCAAATAACGCTCCTTCTTTGTCACCTACTTTAACTTCTAGCTGGTATTCTTTTTTACTGTTTACTGAAACTCTATTTAAAACTGCTTCTGGATAAGCTTTCTTTAATGCTTCAACTACTGCAGCAGGAGTTTCCTCAGTTTTAATTTCAGTATAAGCTTCTGATGTTGTTGTTGACTGCTCTGCTTGTGTAGCTTGTTCAGCTGGAGCAGCCTCTTGTGCTGGAGCTGCTTGCTCTGTTTGAGCTGGTTGTGCTGCTGGTGTAGCATTTTCTTCTTGTGCTTGAGCGTTCATTGTTGTTAAACCTCCTAATACGATTGCGGCTGATAAGATTAATTTTTTCATAATGTTTTTATTTAAAATGTTATTAGTTATTAATGTTTTACACTTGTGACAATGAAATTATTGTACCAGTAATTTTTTCGAATGCCAAAAAACACAAAAACATTGATTTACAGATAATTAAAAATTAATCACTATTTTTTACACACTAAAAAAATGTGTAAAATCAGAACAAATTGTATCCTTTTTACACACTTTGGTGTATAAAAAAAGCCGCACATTACTGTACGGCTTTTGATTTTATCAATAAAAAACTTTATTCTGGATCATTCATTTTAAAAGTATCCATAAAAGCAGTGGTATAATCACCCGCTATATAACGAGGATCATCCATTAATTGTCTGTGGAAAGGAATTGTTGTTTTAATACCTTCAATTACAAACTCGTCTAATGCTCTTCTCATTTTACTAATTGCTTCTTCACGAGATTGAGCAGTAGTAATCAATTTTGCAATCATCGAATCGTAATTTGGTGGAATAGTATACCCTGAATATACGTGAGTATCTAAACGTACACCATGACCACCTGGCATATGTAATGTAGTAATTTTTCCTGGTGAAGGTCTAAAATCATTGTATGGATCTTCGGCATTGATACGGCACTCTATAGCATGCAATTCTGGTAAATAGTTTTTACCTGAAATTGGAATTCCAGCTGCTACCATAATTTGCTCACGAATTAAATCGTAATCAATTACTTGTTCTGTAATAGGATGTTCCACCTGAATACGTGTATTCATTTCCATGAAATAGAAATTACGGTGTTTATCAACTAAGAATTCAACTGTTCCAGCACCTTCGTATTTAATATATTCGGCTGCTTTTACTGCTGCTTCTCCCATTTTCTGACGCAATTCGTCAGTCATAAATGGCGAAGGTGTTTCTTCAGTTAATTTTTGATGACGTCTTTGTACGGAACAGTCTCTTTCAGAAAGGTGACAAGCTTTTCCATAAGAATCACCTACAACCTGGATTTCGATATGACGTGGTTCTTCGATTAATTTTTCAAGATACATCCCATCATTACCAAAAGCAGCGGCTGACTCTTGACGAGCACCTTCCCAAGCTTTTAATAATTCTTCTTCTTTCCAAACGGCACGCATTCCTTTACCTCCACCACCAGCGGTAGCTTTTAGCATTACAGGAAAACCAAACTCTCTTGAAAGCTCTAAAGCTTGTTCATAAGATTCTAAAATCCCAACTGAACCTGGAACACATGGAACACCAGCTTCAATCATAGTTGATTTGGCGGAAGCCTTATCTCCCATTCTGTCAATCATTTCAGGCGCAGCTCCAATGAACTTGATACCGTGTTCTTGACAAATTTTTGAAAATTTAGAATTTTCAGAAAGGAAACCGTATCCTGGATGAATTGCGTCAGCATTTGTAATTTCGGCTGCAGCAATAATATTTGACATTTTCAAATAGGATAAGTTGCTTGGCGGTGGTCCTATACAAACCGCTTCGTCAGCAAACTTTACATGCAAACTTTCTGCATCGGCAGTAGAGTAAACAGCAACTGTTTTAATTCCCATTTCTTTGCACGTTCTTATTACACGAAGTGCAATTTCTCCTCTATTTGCAATTAATATTTTTTTAAACATCTTTTAAAAGTTAGAAGTTAGAAGTTAGAAACCAAAAGTCAAGAATGCAATCAATTTAAATCTAAATGTTGGCTAAGATTCAAATTTGCAATCTAAAATCTGTAATCTAAAATCTTAAATTTATGATGGATCTACTAAGAATAATGGTTGATCAAATTCAACTGGAGACATATCATCAACTAATATTTTAACGATTTTTCCAGAAATTTCAGATTCGATTTCATTAAATAACTTCATTGCTTCTACCACACAAAGTACATCTCCTTTAGAAATAGAAGTTCCTACTTCAACAAACATTGGTTTGTCTGGAGATGGTTTTCTATAAAAAGTACCAATCATTGGTGATTTTATAGTAACGTATTTTGAATCTTCGGCTGCCGGAGCTGCTGCTACTGGAGCTGCTGGTGCAGCTGGAGCCGCCGCTATAATTTGTTGTGCTGGTGCCTGAGCTGGCAATTGTTGTACATAAGTTGGCTCTGGAGCACTGCTTTCTAATGTTGTTCTAATAGTAATTTTAACATCATCCATTTCTAGTTTTACCTCGGCAACACCAGAATTAGATACAAATTTGATTAGGTTCTGAATTTCTTTTAAATCCATAATATTTGTGATTTTAGTTTAAATTTATTTTTTGTCGTATGCCCATTTTAGATAAATAGAACCCCAGGTGAATCCTCCTCCAAATGCAGCAAAAATAATAGTATCTCCTTTTTTAAACAAATGTTCGAAATCATTTAAAACCAGAGGTAAGGTTGCTGATGTGGTATTTCCGTATCTTTCAATATTCATTAAAACCTTAGACTCCTCTAAATTCATTCGGTTTGCAGTAGCGTCAATGATACGCTTATTTGCCTGATGAGGAACTAAATAATCAACATCTGCATTAGTCAGATTATTTCTTTTAAGAATTTGTTCACTTGCATCGGCCATATTGGTTACAGCATATTTAAATACTGTTTTTCCATCTTGTCTAATACTATGTCTTTTTTCCTCTACAGTTTGAATAGTTGTAGGATGAAGAGATCCTCCAGCATCAATTTTTAAGAAATCACGACCTATACCATCACTTCTTAAATATTCATCTTGCAATCCTAAACCTTCAAAATTAGGTTCAAATAATACTGCTCCTGCTCCATCTCCAAAAATGATACATGTTGTTCTATCTGTATAATCCACAATAGATGACATTTTATCGGCACCTATTAATAATACTTTTTTATATCTTCCTGACTCAATGTAGGCTGCTGCTGTAGACATTCCGTATAAAAAACTGGAACAAGCGGCTTGTAAATCGTAAGCAAAGGCGTTTGTAGCGCCTATTTGAGTTGCAACATAAGCTCCTGTTGCTGAAACTTGCATATCTGGTGTGGCAGTTGCCATTAAAACCAAATCAATTTCTAAGGGATTTATATTGGCTTTAGCGATTAAATCTTCAGCTGCTTTTATGGCTAAATAAGAGGTTCCTTTATCAGCATCTTTCAAAATCCTTCTTTCTTTTATTCCTGTACGCGAAGTAATCCATTCGTCGTTAGTGTCGACCATAGTTTCCAGAACTTGGTTTGAAAGCACAAAATCTGGAACATAAGCTCCAACTGCAGTAATTGCGGCCGTAATTTTATTCATTTTATTCGGATATTTTCCCTTTTATATTTAAACAAAAGGAAACGTTTAAAAAGGGGTTAAAAATACAAAAAAAATCTAAACCCTTTATCTTTAAAAACTTCTTATTTAGCGAAAATTACAAACAACAAAAAACTCTCACATAGTGTGAGAGTTCTCGTATTATCTATAAAAACGTATTATGCAAAAGTAGCTTCTGACTTATCAATAACCACTTGTCCTCTGTAATACATTTTCCCTTCGTGCCAGTAAGCTCTGTGGTATAAATGCGCTTCTCCTGTAATAGGACAAGTAGCGATTTGTGCTACTGTAGCTTTATAATGTGTTCTTCTCTTATCTCTTCTTGTTTTCGAGATTTTTCTTTTAGGATGTGCCATTTTACTATATTATTTATCCGTTAATAGTTGCTTTAATTTGTCCCAGCGTGGGTCTATATTCTCTTCTTTATCTTCTTTTTTTACTTCTTCTTTGACTTGTAATTCTTTCAGTTTATCTAAAGCTTCTGTCTTTAAACTTCCGTCTTTAACTCCTGGATGAACTCGTTTTAAAGGCACCGAAAGCACAATCATCTCATAAATATATTGTATTATATCTATTTCAAATTCGCCGAAAGGCAAAATCAACAACTCTTCGTTATCATTATTAAACGCTTCTCCAAAACGAACGATTAATTTCATTTTCCCTTTAATTGGCAAATCAAAATCTTCTCCCGTTAAGTCGCAAGGAACATTAACCGTTCCTTTGTGCTTAAACTCTAACTCAAGCATATTGCTTTTCTTATCTAAAACTACAGCTACCTTGATATCCGAATTTTGAAATTCATCATAATCAAAGTTCTCAAAGAACGCATTATTTATTTGATACTCAAAATGATGTTTCCCTAGCTTTAAGCCTACGAAAGGAATTAAAAATTCTTTTGTCCTATTCATTTCCACAAAATTTTGCCCGTAACTTCGGGAGTGCAAAGATATAAAATTATTGTAAATCCAATAACGTTATTAATCTTTTTTTATTTACATTTATTTTTCCCTAACTTTTAGCGGCTTTTGAGTGATTTCTTCGTACTGAATCCTTGAAGAATAGACATCTATAGCCAAATACACTGCTTCTTTAAACGAATTATAATCAGCAACTCCCTTACCAGCGATATCATAAGCCGTTCCGTGATCTGGCGAAGTTCTAATCTTATCCAAACCAGCAGTAAAATTAACTCCTTTTCCAAAAGACAAAGTCTTAAACGGAACCAAACCCTGATCATGATAAGTCGCAATTACGGCATCGAATTTTTCGTAATGTCCACTACCAAAAAAACCATCTGCTGCAAAAGGACCAAAAACCATTGTTCCTTTGTCAAACATTTTTTTCAAAACCGGCTTAATCAATTCCTCATCTTCTTTACCAATAACACCTCCGTCTCCACAGTGCGGATTCAGACCTAAAACGGCAATTTTCGGGTTATTGATACTGAAATCTCGAATTAACGACTTTTTTACGGTGGTAATTTTTTTAACAATTAAATCTTCTGTCAATCGGGAAGCGACTTCATTAATTGGCACATGATCCGTCAATAAACCGACTCTTAAATTATCCTGAACCATAAACATTAAAGCATCTCCTTCTAATTCTTGCTCTAAATAATCTGTATGACCTGGAAACTTAAACTCCTCCGATTGAATGTTGTATTTATTTATAGGCGCAGTTACCAACACATCGATCAAACCTTCTTTTAAAGCTTTTGTAGCAGCAACAAATGATTTAATCGCATACTCGCCTACTTTCTCATCGTTTGTACCCAAATTCAAATCAACACCTTCTTTCCAAACATTCAAGACATTGATTTTTCCAACAACAACCTGATCCAATTTATCTATTCCATGAAGCACAGCTGCCGATTCTAAATTTCGTTTTATAAAAGACAAAATCTTTACATTAGCAAAAATCACTGGTGTACACAGCTCTAACATTCGAACATCTTCAAATGTCTTAAGAATAACCTCGCTTCCAATACCATTTAAATCTCCAATCGAAATTCCTACGATAATATTTTCTGCTTTTTTAATCATATCCACAAGTTTTTATTGCTAATTTTGAGCTACAAATTTAGTAAAATAAAACAAGAATGTTTACAGGAATCATAGAAACCCTTGGAACCATCCAAGAATTAAAAAAAGAGAAAGATAATATCCACATAACAATAGACGCTGCAATTACAACTGAACTCAAAATAGATCAAAGTGTAGCCCACAACGGAATTTGCCTTACTGTAGTAGCCATAAAAGACAATAGCTATACAGTAACTGCCATTGACGAGACCATAAAAAAGACCAATTTAGGAGAATGGAAAGAGGGCGATTTAGTAAATCTGGAAAGAGCTATGAAACTAGGCGATCGATTAGACGGCCATATTGTACAAGGTCATGTGGATCAAACAGGAACTTGCATAGACATTCAAGAAACCAATGGAAGCTGGCTTTACACCTTTGAATACGATGAAAAACTAAACAATATAACTATAGAAAAAGGCTCTATCACCGTAAACGGAGTAAGTTTAACTGTTGTAAACTCAAAGAAAAATCAATTTAGCGTAGCCATTATTCCCTACACCCACGAACATACTAATTTTAAGGATTTTAAAGTAGGCTCTACAATCAATCTGGAATTTGATGTTATTGGAAAATATGTTTCCCGACTGAATCAATTGAGATAATTAACAAAGCTTAAAAAAGAAACGCTCGACTATATCGAGCGTTTCTTTTTTACTGTAAAAACATATATTCTATAAAATCCAAATAACAAACCAAAACACAACAAAATCAACAAATCTTGATCTATAGGAGTTCCTGGTGGTGGAGGTGGAATTGGTGGCGCTGGAGCACTCTGAGCATTCACTAACATCGTAAAACTCCCAATTAAGAAGAAAAACATGCAGAATCTATATTTATTAAATATTCCCTTCATAAACTCCTGAAATTATCAAAAAAAAGATAATTTATTTGATATTAAGAGCAAATATATAGTATTTAACATTTCATACAAAATAAAAACCTCTTTAAAACGTTAATTTTAAAGAGGTTTTATAGTTGTGGTCCCACCTGGGCTCGAACCAGGGACCACCTGATTATGAGTCACATTAGTATATCTTTTATATTAAATTAGATAAAATTATTTTTCCTTGTTTTATAAGGGATGACAAGATTTTACATAAAGATTTTTCTTATTATAAATTTGTTTAAATTTACAAATGTTCGTCAAATGTTCGTCAAAAATGAATTCATAAACTAAATCTGGAATGATTACATATAAATTTACATTAAAAAGTAAGGCTAACTCTAAAGGAGAATACCCAATAATAATTGTGTTTATAAAAGACCGAGAAAACACCAGTCTATCAATTGGCAAAACTTGTCAACTTAACGATTGGTCACTCGAAACAGAACGCCTAAAAAAAACACACAACCAATATCGCCAAATCAACGAATTAATTGAGAAATACTGGAAGCAAATAAAAAGCATAATCCATGATTTTGATATGGACGACTGCCCATATTCTATTGCTGATGTAATCAACCGCTTTAAAAAAGAAACAGGAAGGGAAAAAAAACCACATAGCTACACTACATTTCAAGAAGGACTATTAGAAGAACTTAAAAGCAAAGGAAAACTAAGCTCCTACGGAATTGAAAAAGACACGTTAGCGTCATTAAAGCGATTTTTCAGTAAAAGTGAAATTTCTTTTAGAGATTTAACCGCTGATAATCTCTACAAATACGAAGCTTTTTTATACAATAATAAGAATAGTTCTAGCACCGTCGGAATACGAATGCGAACCATTCGCGCAACTATGAATAAAGCAATCAAAAGAGAAATCATACCTCCTACACAATATCCCTTCCGTAAATTTAAAGCTTCAAAAATAAAGGAATCAGGAAAAAAAGAATTCTTAACTGAAGATGAGATAACAATTTTAAAAAATTCAAATCCAACACACACAAACGATAGTTATGCACGTGATTTTTTCTTATTAAGTTTTTACGGCAGAGGAATCAACTTTGCAGATTTAATGCTTTTAAAGAAAACAGATATTTACAAAGACACAATTACCTACCAAAGACAAAAAACAGGAGTAACAGTCTCATTCAAATTGAACGATTTTTGGTTTGAAAAAATGAAGGAATACGCAGCACCAAAAAAATCAGAATATATTTTTGACATAATAAAGGAAAAAAATCCTAGCGAAGATAGTCTCCAGCGGCTAAAGAAAGATTTTTTGAAATACAAAATCAATGATCCTTTAATACGTATAATGAAAAAAGAAAATATTTCAAAGCACATCACTTTTTACTGTGCCCGTCATTCATTTGCAACACTACTTAAATTCAAGAATATTTCTTTAGACATTATAAAAGAAGCTCTTGGTCATAAAGACATCAAATCAACTATGTCCTACTTAAATAGCTTACCAAGCAACACATTGGACAAAATGATCGAAGATGTAATTAATTTTTAAAGCAACTTGAAGACCAACTATATTGGAAGTAAAAATACGAGATTACAACAAAATCTCATATTTTTACTTCCCTTATGTTTATCCAAATTAAATTATTTAATCTGACAGTTACCAAAAAAAGGATAGAAGTTTCTTCAAGCTAACTTAGTGTATTTTATAAATTAATAACTTGTAGTTTTCTTCTTCAGTGTATTATCGCCAATATTATACGCATAAACCGATGCAGGTAAAAAAGTCAACGACAACTCCCCCACATCTTTAGCCCCTAGCTTATCAATAGAAGTCACTAATGAACAAGAAAATTCATTGCTTTTACAAAACTGAATTAAACTTGATAATTCTTGTGGTTTTTCAAAATATCGATTACTCCACTTAATCTCAACACCCCATACCGGCTTGAACTTTTTATCATCTACCAAAACCAAATCCACCTCTCCCTCTTTCCATCTAGCATATGTTAAATCTAAGTTTTCACGGTGCATCCATTGAGATAAAATAGCTGTTTCTACCATATTTCCCATTTCATCATCAGTCCCTTTTATTGGAGAAAACAAT
>Ga0247814_10001121_pt1 | contig 16702 bp, 9 predicted proteins | sample UWRJL179409R1_FD_179947 | JGI IMG/M metagenome (GOLD analysis project Ga0247814, IMG submission 179947) | Plant litter microbial communities from Arlington Agricultural Research Station in Wisconsin, United States - UWRJ-L179-409R-1 | ecosystem: Environmental > Terrestrial > Plant litter >...
CCGCCGTTCGTCTCTCCCGATCCCGGCACCGCGCAGGCCATCGCCTACGAGATGGTTCTCGCACGCGGCTGGGGCGACGATCAGTTCGCCTGCCTCGTCGCGCTGTGGAACAAGGAGTCCGGCTGGAACGTCTACGCCCACAACAAGGGCAGCGGCGCGTACGGAATCCCGCAGGCCCTCCCCGGCGTCAAGATGGCGTCCGTCGGCAGCGACTGGGCAACGAGCGCCAAGACCCAGATCAAATGGGGCCTCGGATACATCACCGGTCGCTACGGCACACCCTGTGCCGCATGGGCTAGTTCCGAGTCGCGCGGCTGGTATTAACAGCAACTCCTAACCCCGCCGAAGCCGTGCAATCCCGGTCGTAGGCTGTCCCCATGGATATAGCCCTGATCGGCGTCGTGGCGGTCATCACGATCGTCGCAGCGGGCGTATTCAGCAAGAAACTCGGCGTTGCCGCGCCCCTCCTGCTCATCGTCATCGGCATCGGGTTCAGCTACCTCTACGGCGATCCCATCACGATCCCGCACGAGCTCATCCTCGCCGGTTTCCTCCCGCCGATCCTCTACGCGGCGGCGATCAACGTGCCCGTCGTCGACTTCCGGCGCAACTTCAGCTCCATCTCGGCGCTCAGCGTCCTCCTCGTTCTCGTGACCGCATTCGGTACCGGGTTCCTCCTGTACGCGATCTTCCCCGAGCTCTCGTTCGCTGCGGCCGTCGCGATCGGCGCGGTGATCAGTCCGACGGATGCTGTGGCCGCTACCGCGCTCGGCAAGAAACTGGGCCTGCCCCCACGCCTCGTCCTCATCCTCGAGGGCGAGAGCCTCGTCAATGACGCGACAGCGCTCGTTCTGCTCCGTTCCGCGGTTGCCGCCGCAGCGGCGACGGCGGAGCTCAGCCCGTGGGAGATCGCCGGCGACTTCGTCTTCGCCGTGTCGCTCGCCCTCGTCATCGGTCTCGCGATCGGCTGGGTGACGGTCTGGATCCGCACGAAGATCCACGATCCGATGATCGACAGCGTGCTGTCGCTCGCCGTCCCGTTCATCGCGTACATCCCGGCCGAGCACTTCCACGCGAGCGGGGTGCTCGCCGTCGTCGCCGCGGGGCTCTACTCGGGGCACCAGAGTGCAAAGCACTTCTCCGCCCAGTCCCGCATCTCCGAGAAGCTCAACTGGCGCACGGTGCAGTTCGTGCTCGAGAACGGCGTGTTCCTGCTCATGGGAGCGCAGATCCTCACGCTCGTCGACGACGTGCGCACCGACGGCGCGACAGTGCACGCGATCATGCTCGGGCTGCTCATGACGGGTGTGCTCGTCGTCGTGCGGTTCCTGTTCATCGTCCCGCTGCTCCTCGATCTCCGGCGCCGACACGACCTCGCAGTACGGCAACAGTCGCGGTTCGCCGCGGGCATCCAGCGCCTTAGGGCGATGACCGACGCGTCGCTGCGCTCCGAGCGCCGTGCGGACCGCGCGCAGAAATTGCTCGACCGGCGGAAGGTCGATCTCCAGCAGCTCCGCTCCGAGGGACTGGGCTGGCGCGGAGGCGTCGTGCTCGGCTGGTCCGGCATGCGCGGTGTGGTGACGCTCGCAGCGGCGCAGTCACTGCCGCTCGAGGTGCCGTATCGGTCCCAGCTCGTTCTGCTCGCGTTCGTCGTCGCCGTGACCACCCTGCTCGTGCAGGGAGGAACCCTGCCGCTGTTGATCCGGCTCACCGGCATCCGTGGCACTGATCGGGTTGCCGACCGACGCGAGCTCGCCACGCTGCTCGAGGAACTCGGCACGGCGGGCCTCGAAGCCCTCGAGAAGCCCGAGTTCGAGCTCTCGACGGGAGCGGAGATCGACCCGGCGGTGATCGAGCGCGTACGCAGCGACACCCTGCTGGGTGCGGAGTCGGCGTGGGAGCGCGCTGAGAACGGCACCGATGATCGCGGCATCGCGCAATCGCCCCACCAGCAGTACCGTGCCCTGCGCCGCGAGGTACTCCAGGCGGAGCGGGCAGCACTGCTCGATGCCCGCGCGAGCGGCACATACCCGTCGCGCATCCTCTCGCGGGCACAGGCGATGCTCGACCTCGAGGAGACCCGCCTCGAGCAGATCGACAACCCGAGCGGAAGCTGACCCGCGACGGTTGCGCGCCTAGGATCGACGTATGCCCAGAAGCAATCGTCCCCGCGGACGACGCCCGGGAGAGGATGACGACGATGACTTCGACATCTCCCGCGTTCTCCTCGGGCGACTGCACACCGAGCAGAAGCGCGACGGCACCTGGAACGTGCAGCCCATCGGGGCGCCATCCGCTGCCAAGGTGTACACCTGTCCCGGCTGCGGCCTGACGATCGCCCCGAGGACGGCGCACATCGTCGCGTGGCGCGCCGATGGACTGTTCGGCGAGGCCAACGACGTCGCCGCCCGGCGGCACTGGCACTCGCACTGCTGGAAGATCAAGTGAGAGAGCGCGAATGAGCATCGAGATCCGCGGGGGAGTGGAGCTACCGGCTCGACGGGAACTCCTCCGGCTGCACACGTCCGATGGCCTCGAGCTCGTCGCCGAGTTGTCGCTGCCGCTTGAGAAGGAGCCCGTCGCCACCATGGTGGCGCTCCACCCGCTGCCCACGCACGGCGGTTTCATGGACTCGCACATCATCAGGAAGGCCGCTGCGCGCCTCCCCGCCCTCGCGGACATCGCGGTGCTGCGCTTCAACTTCCGCGGCGTGACATCGCCCCATGGCACCTCCGAGGGGACGTTCGGCGACGGCGTCGACGAGCAGCACGACCTCGCGGCAGCGATGGACATCGTCGCGGAGCGTTCCCTGCCGAGTCCGTGGCTCGTCGGTTGGTCGTTCGGCACGGAGGTGACGCTCAAGTTCGGCCTGCGTCATCCGATCGTCGGCGCTGTGCTGCTCTCGCCACCCCTGCACCGCGCCAAGGCCGAGGATGTTGCGGCGTGGGCGGGCAGCGGCAAACGGCTCGTCGCCATCGTGCCGGAACTCGACGACTACCTGCGCCCGCCCGAGGCCGTCGAGCGGTTCGCGAGCGTGCCCGAGATCGAGCTCGTCGCCGTCGAGGGCGGCAAGCACCTGTGGGTCGGCGAGGCCCAGACCTCGCGCGTGCTCACCGAGATCGTCGCGCGGTTGAACCCCGCGGCGCTCCCGCTGTCGACGACCTTCGGGTAGCGCTTAGAGTTCGCTCTGCCGGGGTACGAGCACCTGGCGCACGATGAGCAGGATGGACGCCGCGACCGGGATCGCGATGAGTGCCCCGAGCACGCCGAGCAGCGTTCCACCGGTGAGCGCCGCGATGACGACGATGACGCCGGGAACCTTGACGGCCCGGGCCATGATGCGCGGGTTGAGGATGTAAGCCTCGACCTGCATATAGACGATGTAGTAGACGGCCACGACGATCGTGTGCCAGATCGTCAGCGGGTTGCTCGGGAGGTCGGTGAACAGGAACGTGCTGAGGATGATGATGACCGAAGCCGAGAGCGTTCCGACGAGCGGGATGAGCGACCCGAGGAAGGCGATGAACGCGAACAGTGCCGAGTACTTCACCCCGAGGAGGCTCAGGATGATGATCGAGAGCACGCCGTTGACGAGGGCGAGAGTCACCTGGCCCATGACGTAGCGACCGACCGACTGGCTGATCTGCTCCGCGATGTCGATGAACTTCGGGCGCTTCGAGGCGGGGATGAGCTGGTACATGCCGCGCTTGATGCTGCCGAGTGACGAGACGAAGTAGACCATGAGGATGAGCACGATGACGGCGCCGAAGAGACCGGATGCCACGGAGACGCTGCTCTGCACGAGGATCGTTCCGATGCTGCCGAGGTTGTCGGTGAAGAACGACTGCACGCTTGCGGTGATCGACTTCCTGGTGTCCTCGTCGAGGAACGACAGGCTGTCCTCGATCCAGGCGAGGGTCGAGCCGTCCTGGAAGCCGGGGATGACGTTGTTGGTGATCTGCTCGGTCGCGTTCGACACTTGCTCGACGATCACGGGGATGAGCGCGAGGATGAGCCCCGCGAAGATGCCGAGTACCGCGACGAGGGTGATGAGGATGGCGATCGGACGCTTGATCTTGTGGCGCTCGAGCCAGGAGACGAGCGGGTCGAGGCCGAGGGCGAGGAAGAGCGCTGCGCCGACATAGGTGAGGATCGTGGTGAGGTTCGAGACCGCACCGGCGATGAGGATCGCGGTGAGGACACCGAGACCCGCAATGAGGCCGAGTCGGAACGGTTGCTGGATCTTCACTCTGCTCGTCTCTGTCGCGGGCGGCGCGCCCGGCATCCCCCGCTGAAGAGCGGTTAGCTCAATTATCGGTGTCGGTGTTCACTTTTTCGGCCTGGGTGAGAATGCCACGCAGGTTTTCGAAGTAACCCGCGACAGTTTCTCGCTCTATCCGGATCTGTGATAGCCGGTCCTCGGCGTCCGACAGCAACCGGGCGGCGTGGTCATCGGCCGACCGCTTCTGCTCGAGGGCGTGGGCGTCGGCCTCGGCGCGCACGTCGGCCGCGTGCTTGTCCGCCTCGTCACGCACGCGCCTGGCCTCGGCACGTGCTTCGTCCTCGACGGTCGCAGCCTCCTGGCGCTTGTCCGCGGCTCGCTTCATCGCGTCGTCGAGCTCCGCCTGGGCCTCCGAGAGATACTTCTCCATCTGGGCGGTCGCCTCCTGCTGGCGCGCAAGGTTCTCCTTCTCCGCCTCGTCGCGACGCGCCTTGAGCTCGACGTCGAGGTCGAGTCGCGCCTGCTCCGCGTCGGTGACGAGTCGCGTGCGGGTCTCGTCGACATCGTGCGCGAGCTGCGCACGGGTCGTCACGACCTCCTGGGTGACCTCGTCCCGCTGGGCGGCGATCTCCGCCGCCAGGTCTGCCCGCTGCTTGTCGATGTCGAAGGCGAGGGTGCTGCGGGCGGCAGCGAGTTCGGCCTCGAGGCTCGTGCGGGCCTCGCTCGTCTCGGCTGCGAGAGTGGCCCGGGTGGTCTCCAGCTCCATCTCGATGGCCGCGCGGGAGGACGCGGCGTCGTTGTCGGCTGCGGCGGTGATCGCCGCGACATCCGCGTCGAGTGCTTCGCGTCCGGCGGCGAGTTCGGCTGCGAGAGCCGCACGGCCCGCGACGAGCTCGCGGTCGAGTCCCTCGCGCGTCGTTGTGACCTCGATCTCGAGCTCGGTGCGGGCGGTGACGGTGTCGTGCTCGAGGGCCGCTCGCGTCGAGGTGACCTCGTGCTCGAGCGCGTCCCGCGCGGCGGCGGTGTCGCGGGCAAGCGCCGACGTCGTCGACTCGACCTCCTCGGCGAGGGCATCCCGGGCCGCGGTCGTGTCGCGGTCGAGGTTCTCCCTCGTGGTGCGCACCTCGTATTCGAGCTCCTCACGCGCCGCGCCGGTGTCACGGTCGAGATCGGCTTTGCCGGCGCGGATCTCCTCGGCAAGAGCGGCGCGAGCCGCCGCCGTGTCGTGCTCGAGCGCCGTGCGTGTCGTCTCGATCTCGGTGGCGAGGTCCTCGCGGGCGGCGGTCGTGTCGCGCTCGAGGGCCAGTCGGGCGCCGTCGATCTCCGCGGCGAGTTCGTCGCGAGCGGCCGCGGAGTCCCGGTCGAGGGAGAGGCGCGTCGACTCGATCTCGGCGGCGAGTTCGTCGCGGGCGGCGGTGGCCTCGTGCTCGAAGGCGAGGCGGCCCGTCTCGATCTCGGCAGCGAGTGCGTCGCGTGCTGCTGTGGCTTCGTTCTTGTACGCGCTGCGGCCGCCGTCGATCTCTGCTGCGAGTTCGTCTCGGAGTGTGGCGGCTTCGTTCCGGTATGCGGCACGGCCGCCGTCGATCTCCGCGGCGAGTTCGTCGCGCAGCGTGGCGGCCTCGTTGCGGTACGCGGCTCGGTCGCCGTCGATCTCCGCCGCGAGTTCCTCGCGAGCAGCGGTCGCTTCGTTCTCGTAAGCGGTGCGGCCGGCGTCGATCTCTGCGGCGAGCGCTTCGCGGACGGCGAGGGTCTCGTGCTCCCACGCGGTGCGACCCGCGTCGATCTCTGCGGCGAGTTCGTTGCGGGCGGCAGCGGTGTCGCGTTCGAGTGCGGTGCGAGCCGCCTCCAGTTCTGCGGCGAGGGCGTCGCGGGCGGCCGTGGTGTCGCGGTCGAGAGCGGTGCGGGCCGTGTCGATCTCGATGGCGAGGGCGTCGCGGGCGGCCGTGGTGTCGCGCTCGAGGTCGAGCCGGGTGGTCTCTACCTCGACGGTAAGCGCGTCACGTTCGACGGCGGTGTCGTGGTCGAGCTCAGCGCGGGCCGTGTCGATCTCCTCGCGGAGGGCGGCGCGTTCGGCGGCGGCGTCGCGGGCGAGGGCATTCCGCGTCGTGCGGATCTCCTCATCGAGAGCGGCGCGCGCAGCGATGGTGTCGTGCTCGAGCTTCGAGGTCGTGTCGGCGATCTCCTCGGCGAGGGCGGCGCGAGCTGCCGCGGTGTCGCGTTCCAGCGCCTCGCGCGTGGCGGTGACGTCGGCGTCGAGGTCTGCGCGAGCGGCGGCGGTGTCGCGATCGAGCTCGTCGCGGGTCGTGGTGACCTCGATGTCGAGGGCCGCGCGGGCGGCGTTCGTGTCCCGCTCCAACGCCTCGCGAGTGGAGGAGACCTCGCGGTCGAGGTCGGCCAGGGTTGCCTGGCGATCGCGTTCGAGGGCGTCCCGCGCGGTGGTGATCTCGTTGTCGAGTGCTGCGCGGGCGGCGTCGACCTCGATCCGGAGCTGGTCGCGGCCCCCGTCGAGTTCGCGGGCGAGGTCGTCACGACCCTGGGTGAGATCGCGTTCGAGGTCGGCGCGGAGGCGCGTGTTGTCGGCCTCGAACTCGGCTCGTCCCTGTTCGGTGTCGCGGGCGAGCCGGGCAGCGGCATCGCGCGCCTCGGCCGCCTCGCGGGCAACGACGTTCTTGAGCTCGGCGACCTCGCGCTCGCCCTCGGCACGCAGTGCCGCGGCTTCGCGCTTCGTCGTCGCGCGCGCTTCGGCGGCCTCCGTGGCGACAGCACCCCGGATGCTCGCGGCTTCGCGCAGGGCGTCGTCGACAATGGAGTCCGCTTCGCTCTTCGCGCGGGAGAAGAGGCTCTCGGACTCTTCGCGCGCGGCCTCGAGCGTCTGGTTGGCGCGAGCCGTGGCATCCGCTACGAGCGCGGTGGCGGCTTCTGCAGCGTCCGCCTGGAGCTTCTGGACCTCGGAACGAACGGTTCCGCGCAGCTTCTCGGCGTCGATGTCGGCCTGGCTGATGAGTCGCGTGGACTGCTCTTCGGCGACGCGCAGGGTGTTCTCGAGCTTGGTGCCGAGGCCGCTGTACGTCGGAGCGCCGGTCTCGTCGAGCTCGGCCTGCAGGTCTTCGGCGACGGCTGCGAGGCGCTTGGCCTCCTTCTGGGCGTCTACCTTGTCCGTGTTCGACTTGTTGAGCTCCCGACGCAGTTCCTGGATCGCCTTGTCGACGGCTTCCTTGCGGTACCCGCGCATCTCAGTGCCGAAATCTGAATCGTCAGTAGCCACGATTACTCCTTGGTCTTTGGACGGACTTCCCGAGTGTATCGGTCGTCGCTCCGCACGGTATGGGGCCGTCCACCCTGAGAACCCCCGGTTTGCCAGTGTTTTCCCAGTGCTCCGGTTAGGCCGCGGCACCCCTCGTCGGGTATTCTTGAACGTCTTTGCTGCTGCCTACCTGAGTACTGGCGCGGGCCCTTCCACCAACGTGAACACACGTGATCCGCTCGAGCGGATCGACCGGAAGGGCATGGGCTCGTCGGCCGGCAGCACGAAAGGAGTCTCGTGCGATTTATCCTCGCCATCATCAGCTTCGTCGTCGCTGCCCTGCTCATCGGGACAGGGATTGCACAGCAGACCATTTTTCTTGCGCCCGACGAGGTCGTGGCATCCGTCACCGTCGACTCGACGGCACCTGTCACCGTCATCGACGGCGAGACGCTCAACGAGTTCCCGCGCAGCCAGACCGTCGGCATCGGGGGAGCCGCGCAGGTCTTCGCCGCATACGGCCGCACCGCTGATGTGCAGGCATGGGTCGGCAACGCGAGCTACAACGACATCGGCTACGACGAGGAGACCGGCGAGCTCACGAGCGAACTGGTCACCGGCACGGAGAACGTCGTGCCCGATCCCACCGGTTCCGACCTGTGGCTCTCCGAGTACAGCCAGGCACTGTCGCTGAGCCAGACCGTCAAGGTTCCCGACAGCATCTCCTTCGTGATCGTCTCCGACGGCCAGAGCCCGGCGCCCGCCGACATCTCGCTGACCTGGCCCCTCGACAACTCGACCCCGTGGGCCATTCCGCTGCTCATCGGCGGAGGCGTCGTTCTCCTCATGGGCCTCATCCTGCTCCTGTGGGCCATTACGACCATGCGCCGCTCGCGAGGACCGCGCCGAAAGCAGCAGAAGATGCCGAAGCTCCCCAAGCAGCCGCGGTACAAGCCGTCCAAGCGACCGAAGGCGCTGCCCGCGGGTGATTCGAAGGGCCGTCGTTCGTCGCGGACGTCGCTCATCGCGGTCCCGTTCGCGCTCGTCGGCCTGCTCGCTGTCAGCGGGTGCACGACGTCGAACGCCGACGTCGCAGCGCCCCTCACGGCCGAGCCCACCCCGGTGAGCACGGAGGCCGTGTCGACGCTCGATCCGCCCGCCGTGACCGAGCTGCAGGCGAACCGCATCTACAAGCGCATCCTCGAGACCACCACCGAGGCCGACAAGGACCTCGACGCGAAGCTCCTCAAGACGCGCTTCACCGGGCCGGCGCTCGCCCTGCGTGCCGCGGACTACAAGGTGAAGAAGATCGACAAGACGGAAGAGCTGCCATCGGAGTTCTTCGACGGCGAGCTCACGATCGTGCTGCCGCAGCAGACGGACACCTGGCCCCGCACGGTGTTCGCCGTCGTGCAGGACGAAGAGGACGAGACGCGCGCCCCGCTCGCGCTCATGCTCATCCAGGAGGACGCCCGATCCCAGTACCTCGTCAACTACGCGATGAACCTCGAGCCCGGAGTCACTGTTCCCGCTCTCGCGCCGACCTCCGTCGGTGCGAACCGGTTGCTGCCGGACCTCTCGCTCTTCACGATCCTTCCGCAGGACCTCGCCGTCGCGTACGGCGACATCCTGAACAAGGACGAGGAGAGCGAGTACTTCGACCTCTTCGAAGCCGAGGGCGACACGCTGCGCACCGAGGTCGGACTCAAGGCGAAGAAGAAGGCGATCAAGGCGTTGCCGGACACCGCGAAGCTGACGTTCACGAACGCGGCGGGCGCGGGGGACACGATCGTCTTCGGCACCAACGACCAGGGCGCTATCGTCGCCGTTTCGCTCGATGAGACGGAGACCGTCAAGCCGGTCGAGACGGGCGCTGCAGTGAACGCCCCGAAGGGCGTCAAGGCACTCGCGGGCAAGGCGGTCAGCACGCTCGGCTTCGAAGCCACGTATGGTGACCAGTTGCTGTTCTACGTACCGTCGACGAGTGTCGGCGGGAAGATCATCCTGCTCGGATACGACCAGGGCCTCATCGACGCATCGGAAGTCAAAAAGAAATGACCAACCTGCCTCCCAGCCCCGCGAGCCTGCGCGGCGCCATCGATCTCAGCTCGCTCGTCAACCCGCCGAAGAAGGCGGAACCGGCGGCCGGCGGCGGAGCGACCTCCAAGGTCGTCGTCGCGGCGACCGACGCGACGTTCTCGAGTGTGCTCGAGCTGTCGAACAGCGTTCCCGTCATCGTCGAGTTCCACGGCGCCGGTCTCGAGCCGTCGCTCGGTGCGCTCGTCGCGAGCTTCGGCGGCAAGCTCGTGCTCGCAACCATCGACGGCACCACGAACCCCCAGCTCGCTCAGGCCTTCCAGGTCACCGAGGTGCCCGCGGTCGCCGCGGTCATCGGCGGTCGCCCGCTGCAGCTCTTCGTCGGAATGCCCGCCGAGGAGGAACTCCGCGGCGTGCTCACCCAGGTGCTCGAGCTCGCTGCGCAGCAGGGCGTGACGGGTTCCGTTCCCGCTCCGAGCAGCGCTCCGGATGACGCGGCAGCCGAGCCCGTCGAAGAACCTCTTCCCCCGCATCACCAGGAGGCGTACGACGCCATCGCCGCGGGAGACTACCCGAAGGCGATTGCCGAGTACACGCTCGCCATCGCGCAGGACCCTCGCGATCACCTCGCTGTCGCGGGCCTCGCGCAGGTCTCACTGCTGGCCCGTCTCGACGGGACGAGCGCCGACGCGATCCGTTCCGCCGCGGCATCCGCCCCCACCGAACTCGAGCCGCAGCTCGCCGTCGCCGACCTCGATGTCTCCGGCGGACACCTCGAGGACGCGTTCGACCGCCTGCTCGCGCTGTTCCCGACGCTCGATGCCGACGGCAAGCTCGACGTGCGCTTGCGACTCGTGGACTACTTCGAGATCGCCGGCGCCGAGGACCCTCGGGTCATCGCGGCGCGACGCCGCCTCACGGGGTTGCTCTACTAGGCAGCACCGAACGCCACAACGGCCCCCGATCATCATGATCGGGGGCCGTTGTCGTGGGGCGCTACTTGCGCAGCTTGAGCCAGAGGCCCGCGAGCGGCGGGAGCGTCAGCTCCGCTGACGCGGGACGACCGCTGTACGGGTCCTCCGTCGCCGTGATGGCGCCGTAGTTGCCGACTCCGCTGCCGCCGTACTCCGCGGCATCCGTATTGACGATCTCGTCCCACGTGCCCGCGAACGGCAGGCCGATGCGGTACGGACCGACGGGGGCGCCCGAGAAGTTCATGATGACCGCGATGGGGTTGCCCTCGTGGTCCCAGCGCAGGAAAGCGACGACGTTGTTGCCGGGGTCGCCCTCGAGCCACTCGAATCCGCCGGGCTCGTTGTCGCGTGACCACATCGGCGCCTCGGCCGTGTAGACGCGGTTGAGCTGGCCGACGAGCTTCTGGAGTCCCTGGTGCACCGGCTGGTCGAGGATCCACCAGTCGAGACCGCGCTCCTCGCTCCATTCGGACGGCTGCCCGAACTCGCTGCCCATGAAGAGCAGCTGCTTGCCGGGGTGCGCCCACATGAATGCGAGGTATGCGCGCACGTTCGCGAGTTTCTGCCACTGGTCACCGGGCATCTTGCCGAGCAGCGAGCCCTTGCCGTGCACGACCTCGTCGTGGCTGATCGGCAGCAGGAAGTTCTCGGTGTACTGGTACACCATGCTGAACGTGATCTCGCCGTGGTGGTACGAGCGGTACATCGGATCCTGCTGGATGTACGCGAGGCTGTCGTGCATCCAGCCCATGTTCCACTTGATCCCGAATCCGAGACCGGATGCGGAGGTCGGCTGGGTGACTCCCGGCCACGCCGTCGATTCCTCGGCGATCATGACGATGCCGGGGTTGCGCTTGTACGCCGTCGCGTTGACCTCCTGCAGGAAGCTGATCGCCTCGAGGTTCTCGCGCCCGCCATGGATGTTGGGCAGCCACTGCCCTTCCTCACGGGAGTAGTCGAGATAGAGAATCGATGCGACGGCGTCGACGCGCAGGCCGTCGATGTGGAACTCTTCGAGCCAGTACAGGGCGTTGGCAACGAGGAAGTTGCGCACCTGCGACTGGCCGAAGTTGAAGATGTATGTGCCCCAGTCCATCTGCTCGCCACGACGCGGGTCGGAGTGCTCGTAGAGCGCTTCGCCGTCGAAGCGGGCGAGTGCCCACTCGTCCTTGGGGAAGTGGCCGGGAACCCAGTCCATGATGACGCCGATGCCCGCGTTGTGCAGGCTGTCGATGAGGAACTTGAGGTCGTCCGGGTGGCCGAAGCGGCTCGTCGGTGCGAAGTAGCCGGTCACCTGGTAGCCCCACGAGCCACCGAACGGGTGCTCGGCGAGCGGCATGAACTCCACGTGGGTGAAGCCGGTTTCTGTGATGTAGTCGATCAGCTGCGAGGCGAGTTCGCGGTAGCCGAGTCCCGGTCGCCACGATCCGACGTGCAGCTCGTAGACGCTCATCGGAGAGTTGTTCGGGTCGCGGGTGCCGCGCTCGCTGAGCCAGCTGCTGTCGCTCCACTCGAAGTGGGTCTCGCCGACCTTGGACGCCGTCATCGGCGGGATCTCGGTGTAGCGGGCCATCGGGTCGGCGCGCTGTACCCAGTCGCCGGTCGGCGTCATGATCTCGAACTTGTACGCGTCGCCGGGGGAGAGCTGCGGGAGGAAGATCTCCCACACGCCGTTGTCGTCGAGGCGGCGCATGGCGTGGCCGACGCCGTTCCAGCCGTTGAAGTCACCGATGACACGCACGGCCTTGGCGTGCGGCGCCCAGACGGAGAACGAGGTTCCCGTGACGTCCTCGTGCGGGCGGAAGTGCGAGCCGAGCACGTGCCAGATCTGCTCGTGGCGACCCTCGCCCCAGAGGTACAGGTCCATCTCGCCCACGGAGGGGACGAAGCGGTACGGGTCCTCGGCGGTCCACGACGGAGCGTTGTCGTATGCGGCCTCGACGGTGTACGCCTGGCCGGGGGCCGGGGCGAACCCCTGCCAGAGTCCGTCGGCGACGTGCTCGAGCGGAATGCGCGTGCCGTCGGCGCGGATCGCGGTGACGCTCTCGGCGAGCGGGCGGATCACACGGATCGCGAATCCGCCGTCGACCGGGTGCTGCCCGAGTGTCGAGTGGGGCTGGGGGTGGTAACCGCCGACGAGGGCAGCGACAAGTCCGGGATGGAGCTCAGGAAGAGCGAAGTTCGTGGCCATCATGCGCCTTTCGGGTAGTGGACCTCGAGGATGTGGACGGGTTCGGTGAACGCGTCCAGTCGTACGTAGTTGTCCGAGGACCAGGTGTAGCTGGCGCCGGTGACCAGGTCGGTCACCTGGAACGGGGTGCCGGGCTCGAGCCCGATGCGGGTGAGATCGAGGTGCACGTTCGTCTCGCGCACCGAGTGCGGGTCGACGTTGGCGACGACGATGATCGCGTCGGCAGCACCGGTGCCGGTGTGCTCGGCGGCGAGGTACTTCGTGTAGACGAGGATCGAGTCGTCGTCGCTCCAGTGCACGTCGAGATTGCGCAGCTGGCGAAGGGCGGGGTGGGCACGACGGATGCCGTTGAGGGTCGCGAGGTACGGTGCGAGAGAGCGGCCCTCGGCTTCGGCCCCGGCGAAATCGCGTGGCTTGAATTCGAACTTCTCGTTGTCGATGTTCTCCTCCGCACCCGGGCGGGCGACGTTCTCGAACAGCTCGTAGCCGGAGTAGACGCCCCAGCTCGGGCTCGCCGTCGACGCGAGCGCCGCGCGGATCTTGTATGCAGCGACGCCGCCGAACTGGAGGTACTCGGTGAGGATGTCCGGGGTGTTCACGAAGAAATTCGGGCGGAAGTGCGTGCTCGTCTTGTGCGACACCTCCTGGAGGTACTCCTCGAGCTCGACCTTCGTGTTGCGCCAGGTGAAGTACGTGTATGACTGCTGGAACCCGACACCTGCGAGCGCCTGCATCATCGCGGGACGGGTGAAGGCCTCGGCGAAGAACACGACCTCGGGGAATTCCGTGTTGATCTCGTGGATGAGCCATTCCCAGAACGCGAGCGGCTTGGTGTGGGGGTTGTCGACGCGGAAGATCTTGACGCCGGTCGTGATCCAGTACTTCACGATCCGGTGGATCTCGGTACGGAGCCCGATGGGATCGTTGTCGAAGTTGATCGGGTAGATGTCCTGGTACTTCTTCGGCGGGTTCTCCGCGTACGCGATCGAACCGTCGGGAAGCGTCGTGAACCACTCGGGGTGCTCGGTGACCCATGGGTGATCCGGGGAGCACTGCAGGGCGAGGTCGATCGCGACCTCGATGCCGAGCTTCTTCGCGGAGGAGATGAAGAACTGGAAGTCCTTGACCGTTCCGAGCTCGGGGTTGATCGCGTCGTGGCCACCGGCGGCTGCACCGATCGCCCATGGCGAGCCAGGATCGTTCGGTCCCGCGGTGAGCGTGTTGTTCGGTCCCTTGCGGAACGCGACACCGATCGGGTGGATCGGCGGAAGGTAGAGCACGTCGAAGCCCATCGCGGCGACACCGGGCAGGCGCTTCGCGGCGGTGCGGAACGTGCCCGAGGTGAACGAGCCGTCCTTGTTGCGCTTGGCGCCCTCGCTGCGCGGGAAGAACTCGTACCAGCTGCCGAGTCCGGCGCGCGAGCGCTCGACCGTGATGGCGATGCTCTCGCTGTCGGTGACGAGGCTCCGGATGCCGTTGGTCGCGATCGCCGCGACGAGACGGGGGTCAGTGGCCGCCTTGAGTCGCGCCGCGGGCGACAGCGCCCCGTCGACGAATACCTTTGCGGCCTCGGAGAAGATCTTGCCCTTGCCGGCGCGCTTCACGAGCTGCACACCCATGGCGAACATGAGGTCGACGTCGATGCCCGCGGGCACCTTGATCTCCGCATTGTGGAGCCAGGTCGCCCAGTCGTCGCTGAAGGCCCGCACCCGGTACGACCACTCGCCGACGGTCGGCAACAGTGCCGTCGCATGCCAGCGATCGGTGCCGGGGGCACCCGTAGTCATAGGGAAGACGGATTCGGCTCCCGTCGGGTCGGTGAGGACGAGTTCGGCACCGAGAAGGTCGTGTCCCTCCCGGAAGACGACGGCGGAGAACGGCACGGCCTCACCGGCGAAAGCCTTGGTCTTCCAGCGCCCTTCGGGCTCTTGCGGTTCGAGGTATCGGATGGGAATTCGTCCGATCGCGGGCTGGAATCCATCGCCATTGGCGCTTGTACTGTCGATTGAGGTCGCCACAGTCCGACGCTACCGCGTTTACACTCTGTTCCGTTTGTGCCTGTGCGTTTCATGAACCGTGCTCGGTGGAAATCGGTGGGTGCACGTTTACCCTCCTGCCCTAGGCTCGATCGGGTGAAGGCTATTCGTCGATTTACCGTACGTACCGTCCTGCCTGAGTCGCTCGCCGTGCTCGGGGACCTGGCCGCCAATCTGCGCTGGTCGTGGCATGAGCCCACCCGGCGACTGTTCGCCTCCATCGCCCCCGCGGTGTGGGACGAGATCGGCCACGACCCGATCGGCCTCCTCGGCGCTGTCGAGCCGTCACGACTCGAGGAGCTCGCCGCCGACGGCGACTTCGTCGCCCGCGCGACCGCCCTGCGCGACGACCTCAACCGCTACCTGACCGAGCCGCGCTGGTACCAGTCGCTCACGGACGCCCCCGAAGCCGTCGCGTACTTCTCTCCCGAGTTCGGCATCGCTGCCGCACTCCCGCAGTACTCGGGCGGCCTCGGAATCCTTGCGGGTGACCACCTCAAGAGCGCGTCCGACCTCGGCGTGCCGATCATCGGTGTCGGACTGTTCTACCGGGCCGGGTACTTCCGCCAGGCGATCTCTCGGGACGGCTGGCAGCAGGAGAGCTACCCCGTGCTCGATCCCGACGGACTCCCGCTGAGCGTGCTCCGCCACCCCGACGGCCGTGCGGCCCAGGTGACGCTCGCCCTGCCCGACGGCATGGCCCTCTACGCCCGCATCTGGCAGTTGCAGGTCGGGCGCATCAAACTCCTCCTTCTCGACACCGATATCCCGGAGAACGACGAGTCGCTCCGTAGCGTCACCGACCGCCTGTACGGCGGCGGGGGAGAGCACCGCCTGCTCCAGGAGATCCTTCTGGGTATCGGCGGTGTGCGGGCGATCAAGCTCTACACCGAGTTGACCCTCTCGCCGGCGCCCGCGGTGTTCCACACCAACGAGGGCCACGCCGGCTTCCTCGGCCTCGAGCGCATCAGCGACCTCATCGGCGAAGGACTGTCGTTCGCCGCAGCACTCCAGGTGGTGCGTGCCGGGACGGTCTTCACCACCCACACGCCCGTTCCCGCCGGCATCGACCGCTTCGACCTGCCGCTCGTGCGCCGCTACTTCTCGACCGAGCTCCTGCCGGGTGTTGCAGCGGAGGACATCGTGAGGCTCGGAACAGAGGACTACGAGGGCGGCGACTCCGCCATGTTCAACATGGCCGTCATGGGCCTGCGTCTCGGCCAGCGCGCCAACGGCGTCTCGAAACTGCACGGGCACGTGTCCAGGGGAATGTTCGGAAAGCTCTGGCCCGGATTCGACCAGGACGACGTTCCGATCACATCGGTCACGAACGGTGTGCACGCGCCGACGTGGACGGATCCGATGGTTCTCGAAGTGGCATCCGCCGCCCTCGGCCATGTTGACAGATCAATCCAGGCGGAGGGAAGCGAGTCGGACAACACGACCGTCGACTGGAACTCCGATCGCATCTCGAACCAGGCGATCTGGGAACTGCGCGGTCGACTGCGCGCGCAACTCGTCGAGGACGCGCGTCGCCGGGTCGGGGCCGCATGGCTCGAGCAGAACCCCGGTGTCGCTGTGCCCGCGTGGCACGCGCAACTGCTCGACCCCTCGGTGCTCACGATCGGTTTCGCGCGTCGCGTTCCGACGTACAAGCGCCTCACGCTCATGCTCCACGACCCGGAACGGCTGCGTCGCATCCTCACGCACCCGGACCGTCCCGTGCAGATCGTGATCGCCGGAAAGTCGCACCCCGCTGACGACGAGGGCAAGCGCCTCATCCAGAAGCTCTACGAGTTCGCCCAGGAGCACGACGTGCGCAACCGCATTGTGTTCCTGCCGAACTACGACATCGCGATGGCGCAAGTGCTCTACCCGGGCACCGACGTGTGGCTCAACAATCCGCTGCGCCCGCTCGAGGCGTGCGGCACCTCGGGGATGAAGGCAGCGCTCAACGGGTCGCTCAACCTGTCGATCCTCGACGGCTGGTGGGCCGAG
>Ga0247814_10001123_pt1 | contig 16688 bp, 14 predicted proteins | sample UWRJL179409R1_FD_179947 | JGI IMG/M metagenome (GOLD analysis project Ga0247814, IMG submission 179947) | Plant litter microbial communities from Arlington Agricultural Research Station in Wisconsin, United States - UWRJ-L179-409R-1 | ecosystem: Environmental > Terrestrial > Plant litter >...
CGTGGTCATCAAACCCAATATTTACTAATTTGGGAGAGGCATTTTATCATGTAATGGTTAAAAATGACCTTGGTTGTGTTTCTCAGGAAAAAACCGTTTACATTGTAAAAGACTATTTGCCAATGCCTGAAGTAACAGTTGTTCAGCCCGGTTGCGGCACACAGGGACACGTTACAGTTGTAACCCCTGCCGCAGCATATAGTTATGATAATGGCACTACATGGACAAACGATAATACAGCAATCCTGCAGCCGGAATATTATTATATAGTTATAAAAAATAATGAGGGATGTACCTCCATAGCTAATGTTGTATATATTCGGGAATATATACTTGATGTTACTATTAACCATACAGATGTTAACCCCGACTGTTTAAATAATGGCAGCATAAACATTACTACCCCGGCGCTTGAATACAGTATTAACGGCGGCAGTACATGGCAGTCAGATCCGTTATTTACAAATCTTACCGAAGGGTATTACGAACTAAAAGTAAGGAACGGTGTAAATTGCGAGTCATACCCATCGTATATGCACCTGTTAAACTTTGCTGATATTGTGCCGGATTATGTGGTTGAAAATGCAGGTTGTAACACCTATGGCAGCATAGCAGTAACTACACCGGCAGATCTTTACAGCTTTGACAACGGAGCAACATGGTCATCAAATAATAGTATGTCAAATTTATCGGGTAATTACTTGTTTAATATTATTGCCAAAAAAGCAGGGAACTGTACTACCCAGGTTACTACAATAAATTTTAATTCAAATTTTATTGCGTCTCCTGTAACATCTGATTATAGTGCTTACCTGTGTGATACGGCAAATGATGGCAATGAAATGGTTAACCTTACCGATTACAATCGCTACCTTATTACCGATTACCTTAACCATAGTTTTTATTATTTTGAAACGATTACAGATGCTCAATCCTTAAATTTGGTGAACCGGATATCTAATTTTACAAATTATGATGCATCAAACAGTGGGGTGGTGTACGCAGTTGTGGTATCTTCCCAAAATTGCCGCAGTGTTGCAGCGATTGCCTTCACACTCTTACCGGTGCGCGGCGTTATATCAATTCCTGATCCTGTTATACTATGTCAAAACAGCAGTGTAACGCTAAATGCGGGCAATGGTTTTAGCAGCTACTCATGGTCTAACGGTACTAATGCAAGTACAGCTGTAATTACAGAGCCGGGGAACTACTTTGTAACCGTAGAAACTGATTATGGTAACGTAACATGCTCTGATACTAAATTTTTTAATGTTATACTGTCAAATGCAGCAACGATAACAAGTATAACTACAGAAGACTTTACCAATGACAGGAATATTATTGAAGTAAATGTAACAGGCAGTGGTGATTATGTATATTCTTTAGATGGTATGTCATATCAGGAGAGTAATATATTTACTAACCTCCCTGGTGGAAAACACAAAGTTTACGTACGCGATAAAAATAATTGCGGTATTACGGCACAGGATGTTTACCTGCTTAGTTACCCTAAATTTTTTACCCCAAATGGCGATAACGTAAATGATAACTGGGCAATTAAATTTTCATTTTTTGATGCCGGGCTTACAGTATTTATATTCGACCGTTACGGGAAACTTATTACACAATTAAATAACAAAGAATCCTGGGACGGCACTTATAACGGGAATAAATTACCCTCCGGTGATTATTGGTTTGTAGTTAACCGAAATAACAGTAACAAATTTAAAGGGCATTTTTCACTCTTAAGGTAATATGCCCAATAAAATTTGTTAGCATTTAAGGGTGAATTCACCCGGGTATTAAAATCTTTATGAATTTATTACAAACGGTGTAAGTGCTGTTAACAGTATTTAATAGTGCTTGCTAAAGTTGGGTTAAACCCAGGTTAATTAGTGTGAAATAAGGTGTTTACCCAAATAGGGTTCCCTAATTTTACTCTTGTAAACCACAATAAAAACAATAAAGATGAAAAAGTTAATTTTTACGTTTGGAGCAGTACTTGCATTTGGTATGGCCCAGGCACAAACAACACCCACCACGCCCACTACTAACGGAACGCGTACTACTAATAGTACCACTAACAGCACTACAACAACAAGGCCTGACGGTACTAATGCTACAAGGACTAACAGTACTACAAGGCAAAATACAATAAGCCCAACTACTACGTCGCCGTCTACCACGGTTCCGGGAACTACGGTGCCTAATAGTAATGGTGTAACGCCAAGCACATCGGCTACGCCAGCACCATCTACACCGGCAAACCCTATACCGCCTTCTTCTACAAGAATGCCGTCTAACACAACAACTACGCCTAACGGTACAACTACACCGGGTACCACCACATATCCCAGTACAACAACCCCGTCTACCACTAATCCCGCTACAACAACCCCGGGAACAACGGTAACACCGGGTGTACCGCCAAGGCCATAATGCATTATTATGTACTATTTGTGAAAACCCCTGTAAAGGGGTTTTTTTATGCCTAATGTAGTGTTAAAGTAAATTATAAATAAAAAGATGTTTGCTATTTTTAGATAACCAAACATTACACCCTATATGGAAAAGCTACCAGACCTTACAGTGACAAAAAGCGATAAAGCAATAGGCGATATAGAGCGCGTTATCTCTATACTTGGCGGCGCTTACCTGCTTTATGACGCACTTAAAAAACAAAAAAAATCGGTGCCGGAAATAGCGGCTGCCGGCTTTATGATATACCGTGGCGTTAAGGGTTTTATAGATAACATGCCAGATAAGCCTGCTTTGCAGTCTCCTAAAAAACCAAAAGATACAAACATAAACATTCATGCAAGGTTAATTGTAAACAGGCCCATTGATGAGGTGTATAATTTCTGGAGGCATTTAGGCAACCTGCCCTTATTTATGAAACACCTGGAAGGGGTAACCGTTTTAAGCGACACATTATCGGAGTGGACGGTTAAAGTACCGGGGGTGGGCAGTACGCTAAGTTGGAAAGCCGAAATAGTAGCCGAAGAGCCCCATCGTTTTATAGGATGGCGTTCGTTACCGGGAGCTTCTGTTTGGAATGCCGGTAAGGTTGAATTTAAAGATGCCGGCGAGCTGGGTACGCTTGTGCATGTAACATTTTCATACCATTCGCCGCTGGGTGGTGCGGTAGAAGAAGCTGCAAAACTGCTTAATCCTGTTTTCGAAAAAATAGTACGTAATGATATTATGGGCTTTAAACGCTATATGGAAACCGGCACGCCACAAAAACTGCAACAGGAAACAGTGGCCATTTATACATAACAGATATTAGATAATAGATGTGAGATTTAAGATGATATCCCGAAACCGGAATATTTAGCTCTCGCAACATTAGTGAGCAACAGGCAGTAATGTGTTTGTTGCTCTTTTTTTATTAATCATCTGCTTTTATATTCAGTTTGATGTCTCTTGTCTTACATCCATCATCTAACCATTGCTTACTTACCAATTCAATTTGTCATTTGGTAATTTGTATTTTAAAAATCCATTGCTTTATGTTGTAGCTTTGTACTACACATACTTTAACTACTATATCGTGGAGCAGGACGGCGACGGAGCGATCCAAAAAGGCTTTTTCGGGAAGAACCCGGTATTGCAAAACAAAGAATTTCTTTCATTTTTAAGCGTGCGTTTTGGGTTGTTGTTTACCCTTAATATGCAGGTAACCATAATATTTTACTGGATATACCATCTCACAAAAGATAAACTTTCGTTAGGTATGGTAGGGCTGTGTGAAGTAATACCGGCAGTGGGCTTCTCTCTTTTTGCAGGCCATTTTGTAGACCTTAACGAGAAACGCAAAATGGTTATGTTCTGTATTATATCTTATATACTTTTAGGGTCCAGCCTTTTTACACTTACCACACCTTTTTCATTAGGAAGCCTTGGTATGCAAACAACGCTTTACCTTATTTATTTCCTTGTATTTTGTGGCGGGGTCATTCGTTCGTTTATGGGGCCATCGGTATTTTCACTGTTTGGGCTTGTTGTTCCCAGAAAACTTTTTGCTAACGGTACCAGCTGGAGCAGTATGGCTGCCCAAACCGGGAGTATGCTGGGGCCATTGGCAGCAGGCTTGCTCATTGCGCTCGACGGTGTTGTAGCCGGTATGTTTGTGGTAGTGATCATTCAGGTATTGTTGCTTTTTCCCATACTCCACATAAAATCCAAACCCATACTTAAAAAAGAAAAAGAACCTATACTGCAAAGCCTTTCGCAGGGAATTAGGTTTGTGGTAAAAACCCCTGCTTTGCTGGGTGCACAGCTGCTGGATATGTTCTCTGTACTCTTTGGCGGCGCTGTGGCACTGCTGCCCGTATACCAGGTAGAAATACTGCATGTAGATGAGGTGGGTTACGGACTCTTGAGATCGGCACCCGGTGTTGGTGCACTTATAACCCTTGCGTTGCTGGCATATATGCCGTTGCGAAAACATCCCGGTAAAAAGCTGTTTGTAGCCGTAACGGGATTTGCACTATCTATAATTGTATTTGGCTTGTCAACAAACTTTATACTTTCTTTTTGTATGCTGCTGCTGTCGGGCATGTTCGATGCTGTTAGTGTAGTAGTGCGCAGTACCATATTGCAGCTTGTAACCCCCGATGATATGCGGGGCAGGGTAGCGGCGGTAAACACCATGTTTGTAAGTTCGTCTAACGAGCTTGGCGATTTCGAAAGCGGCGTTATGGCACACTGGCTGGGTACGGTTAGGGCAGTGGTAACCGGTGGCTGTATAACCCTTGGGGTAATTATGGTTACGTTTTTTAGTACGCCCGAATTGCAAAAATTTGACTTTGAAGAAGAGGAGAAAAAGAAGTTATAAGTAAAAAGACCCACGCATTATTAATACGTGGGTCTTTACAAAAGAAGAAAGTTGCTCGTTTTGCATTTACATCCCTTTAAGTGCTTTTACGGGGCTTTTCCTGAAAGGTGTTAAAAGCCGTTCCCCTCCGTCTTTTAAACCATTTACTATCAAAAAAAACTGCCGCTACTTGCAGGCGAATCGGTTTATAAATATAATACTAAGATAATAAGAATATTAAATATATAATTATTGAAATATATTTTTATTAAATATTCAGTATAAGTGGTGTTTAGTAAAAAAATAAATATTGGTTTTATTAAATTATATAGCCGTTTTTGTTTAAAACATAACTTTTGTTGTAATTGCTATAACGATGTAGTTGATGTTTAAGGTGTTTGTTTGATTTGAAATTCCATTTATTCTTCGTGCGAAAGTAAATTAATGCCGGCAGCCTGTTATTGTATTTAAAGTATAGTGTTATAAATTAATTTTCTTCAGTATATCTTTTGCCGCAGCGGTATAAGCTGCAGTATGTTTTGTAGCGTCTTCCTGTAGTATGCGTATTAGTTCAGGATATATCCATTTATTATTTTTGCCTAATGCATAAAGCGTGCGCATGGCGTAGGCTTTAGTTGCTACTTTGCCATCGGGGTTTATAAGCCAGTCAAAACAGGCTTCGGTAATTAATTCTATATGCTGGCTGCTTAAAAAATCAGGATGCTTTTGTGAGTGCTTTACAGCGAAAAGGCAAATTTTTGATATCGATCGCAATGCTCCTTCATGCTGCATTGCACCGAGCGTGTTGCAAAAAACAGGAAGGTAACTGTGTAACCGGGTTATTTGTGCTTCCATTACAAGTTCTAATGTCCAGCAGGCTTTATGGTGGTTTTTATCTGATGGGTCAAACGCAATTCCCATTAGTTCCGGCAGCAGGTTTTTATCATTAAGCACAGCATTGCTTAGTAAATCTCGAATGGGGCGATGTGCGGTACTGTTAGCTATCTGCCGGTAAAAACTGCTTTCCATATCTTTTAATGAAAACCGAAAATACAAATTAACGAGGTAACCATCAAAATTTATAAAAACAAAAACGGGACACAAGGCCCCGTCTATGCAATATATAAAATGGTATTAATGGAGGCCTGTTATTGCTTTACAAACATTTTGCTTGTATTGCCGCTTTTGCCTGTAAGCTTTACTATATAGCTGCCTGCGCTAAGGCCGGCAATGTTTATAGTTGTTAGTGATGCATCTACTTTACCGTTTAATAATTTTTTACCGGTAATATCATAAACTGCATAATCAAGGAAAGCTGAAGCTTGCGATACGTTTACATTAAGTACATTGTTTGCAGGGTTAGGGTACAATGTAACAACCCCTGCATTTTGGTTATCTAAGCCTGCGGTACATGCCGTTACTATTATTGGGCTATTGGCAGTATCATTAGTGCTTGCAGGGCAAATATCCGGAGAAGCCAGCACATGGTAAGATCCCGGTTCTGTAATTACATAAGTACTGTCATAAGCGCCTTCAATTGGCTCTCCATCCTTAAACCACTGTACGTTCATAGAGAAAAGTTCAGGTAGTGTATTTGTTATCTCTCCACCCGGGCAAAGTACATATACCGTGTTGCCATTACTTGTTTCCTCGGTTACGTTACTATTTATTGTAGTGTTAATTGAAATAGGATCCCAACTGTAACTGTCTATTTGTATGGTGTTAGATTCGTAAGTTTCACCATCAAATGTAACGGTTAATTTTATTTGCTTTTGGTCATAGTTCTGCCAGTCATACATAAATGTGTCCGATGTAGCATCACTTATGGCTACAAACGGTGCATTTGTATCCGATGCCACTTTAGCATACCACTGGTAACTGTCGTAGGTAATAAGTCCTTCAGCTACAAATGCTGTGCCTTCTGTATCCGGACATAATGTTAAAAAGTCGCCGTTAATAACGGGTGCAAGCTCTTGTGTGGCACAATCAGGGTTTGCCTGTACAGTTATGGGCAGCGAAGTGCTGGTGCTGTTAGGGCAAAAATCAGGAGCAGCAACTACATGGTAAATTCCCGGCTCAGTTATAGTATAGGCCACATTAGTACCGCCCGGTATAGGTTCGCCATCCCTGTACCATTGTACTATAGTATAAGGGCTAAGTGCCGTACTGGTAATAGCCCCGCCTTCGCAAAGCAGATAAATAGGGTATTCGCCGCGTGTTACATTGCCGCTTGTTGTAGTAGATACTAATAAAGACGACCAGGCGTGACTGTCTATTTGTATAACGTTCGACTCAAATGTTTCTTCGCCTTGTGTTACAACAACCTTAAGTTGCCATTGGTCATAATTGTACCAGTCATACGTAAATGACGATGATGTAGCTCCGTCTATAGGTTCAAAATCATCATCAAGGAACCAAACCCTGCCGTACCACTGGTAGGTAGTGTAGGTTGCATTGTTGGTTATGCTTGCGGTACCATTAGTAAAGGGGCATAGCATCACATCGCCTTCAATTACCGGAGCCTGCGCAAGGGCAGAGAATGTTGTGGTAATAAAAAGGGTAAACAGTAAAAATAATCTCATAGCATGTTTAATTTTATAGTTAATAACCTTTGGCAGTTTAATGCCGTGGATAAAATTAGATATAAGATCCGGTAATTACTTACTATTAAACATGATAAAGCGTGACATGGTGTGTGACATTTTGTGACACCCCTTAAAACAGGTAGCTTAGCGATATATTACCGTAGTAATTTACCGGTAACCCCGGGTAATAGTAGCGGGGTGCTGCTCCATTTATACCTGTTGCATTGGTTAGTACCATAGATGCATAATGTGCGTTACCAACATTATTTACCCCGGCGGCAATGTGTGTGCTCAATCCTTTTCCTATTGTATAACGCCACCCTGCTTTTGCATTAAGCAGGTCGTAGCTGTCATTATAAAGGGAATTGGCATCGTCAATAGGAGTTTTGTCGGTAAAATAATAATCGGCGCTAAGGTATAGTCCGTAGGGTATAATTACAGTTACGCCACCGTTAATTTTATTGTTTGGTACCCCGGTAAGGTCTTTGCCGCTATAGTCTACGCCATTGTTTAAAAATTCTTTAAACTCATAATGCCCTATAGATGCTGCTGCATACGGTTGTATAGAAATTCCGTGGGTTATTTCCCAGTTATAATTTACAGATGCCTCTATACCCTGGTGCAGCGTTTCGCCGGCGTTAATGCCTATGTATTGATCGTCGCCCACGCGTTGTGCCACAAGAAGATCTTTTATTTGCATGCGGTATAATGATACATCAAAATACAGGTTTTTATTAGCTAAATAAAATTTACCGCCTACCTCAAAGTTATAACCATTCTCAGGTTTTATGTTGGGGTTAATGGTGCCATCAGCAGTTAACGTTTCTTCTATAGACGGCAGCGAGAAACCACGGCTTACCGATGCATAAATGGTTTGCAGTACCGATGGTTTATATAGTACTGATAATTGCGGCGACCAGATACCATCATAGCTATAACTTTCGGAAGATTGTGCAGCTGTGGGGAAAGTAGTGTCTAAATCAAATTGTGTTTTATTGTAGTTTACCCCGGCCTGCACTTCAAACTTTCGCGACAGCTGTATCCTGAATTGTGCAAAGGCATTAATAAAGTTACGGTCCTGCTCGCTTGCGGTAAGCCTGTCGCCCTGTAACGTACCGTTGCCATTATTGTTTTGATAGAGGTTTGCAAAAGTTCCACCGGTAAAACCGTCTTTAAAATATTCCAATCCGGCAATAAAGTTCGACTTCATTTTTCCGATGTTTAAGTCGCCAAAAAACTGTGTGCGCGCACCGTAAGCGGTATTGTCCTGTGTGAGGATATCAAAAGGTCGTGGCTCATAGCTGTCTTTAGCATTAATAAATATCGATGTTGAGTTTTTTAACCATGAAGCCGCCTGCCAGTCATACGCCAGCCCACCAAGGTAAGAGTCATACTGCTCGTAACCTTTAGCTGCTGCCCAGGTGGGCGCTGCTGCGCGCGGATTGTTATTAAACGTTGCTTTGTTTACAGAGCTGGGAATGTAAGCTTTCATGTAGGTGTAATTCCCAAAATAGGTCAGCTTGCTTTTTTCGTTACGGAACAATTCCCCGGCAAGGGTAACGCCTTCGCGGTTGTAATGGCTGTTGGCACGGTAACCGTCGGTTTCCAATTTATGATAGCTTATGTTCAGGCTGCCCGAACGGGTATTCAGCCCGTAATTAACGGTATTCTTAACCAGTCCGTACGACCCAAACGTGCTGCTTACCAAAGCGCGGCTTCCATCTGTTGTTGCCAGCCCAGGCGTAATTAGTATAGCGCCCCCAAGCCCTGCGCCATAAACGCTGGAAAGCGGGCCTTTTATAACCTCTATATGGTCTATCATTTGCAGGTCTATGTCTTCAATAGTGGTTTCACTGTCGCCCGATGTTAGCGGTATACTACCGTAAAATGCACGGATCTTATTAGTGCCGTATTGCGTTCGTGCCCCAATGCCACGAATAGAAATACGATTGGTATTAATTGCACCCGACTGCATAAATACTCCCGGAAGCGTATTTAATATGGGCGAAATATCTGAATTATTATTGCGTTGCAATTGTTGGGCAGATACTATACTGATGCTTGCAGGTGCATTCAGCAGGCTGTCGTTTATATGGTAACCGCTAATAGTAAGGGGTTGTAGCTGTGTAGTTATTTTTATGGCGTAAGCAGTGTCAATGAAAGTACTCGATTCCCGAATTCTGATATTCCTAATATTCTGGATGCTGTCAATGTATGCTTTAGAATTTTCAGTTACCGATTTTTGCGTTTTTTTTTGAATTGTATCCTGCGCAAATGCTTTTCCGGTAAGCAATGTTAGTAGTAAGAATGATGAAAGTAGTGTTCTTTTCATGGCTTGTTTGGTGATAGGCATGTAATAAAAATCCTGCAAGTAAAAGTACTGCAGGATTTTAATATAATTATAGTTGTATGCGATTATTTGGTAGCCGTAACTCTCCATAAGGTATTGCCGGCATCATCGTTAACCAGTAACGAGCCATCGTTCATAAAGGTAACATCTACGGGGCGGCCATAAGATTTGGCGTCTTTTTCGCTGGCAATAAATCCGGTAAGGAAATCCTCGGCCGGCCCGGATGGCTTACCATCTTTAAAGGGAATAAATACTACTTTGTAGCCTGTTAATACAGAGCTGTTCCATGAGCCGTGCTGCCCTGCAAAAGCACCGTTTTTATATTTGGCAGGAAAGGCATCCTTAATATTAAATGCAAGCCCAAGGGTGGCAGTGTGCGCACCTACAGGTACATCGGGAATTATTGCTTTAGCAACAAGTTCTTTACCCTGGCCTTTCATACGCGGGTCTTCAATTTGCCCGTAGTACGAGTAAGGCCATCCGTAAAATCCACCATCTTTAACGCTGGTAACATAATCAGGCACCAGGCTGTCGCCCAGTTCGTCGCGTTCGTTAACTGCTGTCCATAGTTCTTTGTTGGCAGGATTCCAGTCCATACCCACAGGGTTACGAAGGCCGCTTGCATAAATGCGTTCGCCGGTACCATCAGGATTAACCTCAAGTATATTAGCACGGCGGGTTTCCTCGGTAATACCATGTTCGGCAACATTACTGGCAGACCCTACCGATATGTATATTTTAGAACCATCAGCATTTGATAAAAGGTTACGCGTCCAGTGGTTGTTGTAGCCGCCCGCAGGCAGTTCTACAATTTTTTGAGCTTTACCGGTAAGTTTCAGGTCGCCTTCTTTATAAGGATACATGTACAGCCCGTCGGTATTGGCAACATAAAAACTGTTTTTTAGTATAAGCATACCGTAAGGCTGGCTTAGTTTTTCGGCAAATACCTGCCTTGTTTCATAAGTGCCGTCTTTATCTTTATCCCTAAAAACAGTTATTTGGTCGGCACTGCTGTCAGTACCGCTTTCGGCAACAAAAATATCACCATTAGGGGCAATATAGGTATTACGCGGGTTTTTAAGGTCGGTGGCAAATTTTGTAACTGTAAATCCGGCAGGGGCTTTTGGGGTTACGCCTTCGGGCCAGTCTTCCATACTGTTGCGTTTTGTAGTGCTCTCTGTGGCAAAAGGCGCAGGGAGTGTAAGGTCGCCCACGGCTGTTTTAACAGTGGTGCTGCCTTCGGCCTTAGCCACTTCTTTTTCTTCTTTTGTTACCTGCTGTTTGCAGGCAGTAAACGATATCAGGCCTAAAACGGCGAGGGAAAATGCTGTGTTTTTCATGTGTAGATAGTTGCAAAAAAGTAATTGTTACCCGAATTTACTTATTTATTGCAGCTTTATCAGTCTAAAGCCCTGAATATTAAATATACTTTAACATAAATAAATTTATTACAAAATAAACTTAAGGAAGTAACTCGCTGTTTGCTAATTAGTATATTTGCAAATTATAGTTATATATAAAGTGATACAACTTCATGATAAACATTTTGTGCCCTTTATAACCGCAGCAGAGATTGATGCCGTTGTAAAGCGCATGGCCAAACAGGCCGAACAGGACTTCGCCGGCGAAGTGCCCGTATTTATTGGTGTGCTTAACGGTGCTTTTATGATACTGTCTGATTTTGTGAAACATTACACACAACCGTGTGAAATTAGTTTTGTAAAAATGGCATCGTACGAAGGGACCAGCAGCACCGGGGCAATTAAGCAGCTTATAGGCCTCAACCAGGACCTGGGGGGCAGGAGCGTGGTTATTATAGAAGATATTGTAGATACCGGCCACACCATAGAGGCACTCGTACAGCTGTTTGAAGCCCAAAAGGTAAAACAGCTTAAAATAGCAACGCTTTTCTTTAAGCCCGAAGCATATACCAAGACGATCCCGCTTAATTATATAGGCTTCGAGATCCCCAATAAATTTATTGTGGGCTATGGCCTTGATTATGACGGACTGGGGCGCAACTTACCCGAAATTTACCAATTGCAATAAACAACCCAATATTACAACAACATGATTAACATTGTACTTTTTGGCAAACCGGGAGCCGGCAAGGGCACCCAGGCCGAATTTTTAAAAACAAAGTATAACCTTACACACATTTCTACAGGCGATCTTTTTCGCTTTAACCTTAAAAATGATACTGATCTTGGCAAGCTTGCCAAAACCTATATAGATAAAGGCGAACTGGTACCCGATGAAGTAACTATAAAAATGCTTGAAGACGAGGTAAGTAAAAACCCTGATACTGCCGGTTTTTTATTTGACGGTTTTCCGCGTACAACGGCACAGGCCGATGCGCTTGATGCTTTTTTAGTATCTAAAGGGTGGGAGGTAACTGCTACTATTGCGCTTGAAGCAGATGATGAGGTACTGGTACAGCGCTTGCTTGAGAGAGGCAAAACCAGTGGCAGGGCAGACGACCAGGACGAGAACCTTATACGTAACCGTTACCAGGAATACAATGAAAAAACAGCCCCGCTTATAGAATATTATAAAGCACAGGGCAAATACTTTCCGGTAAACGGAATTGGCGAAATAGCCGAAATTACAAGTCGATTAAGTTCTGTAATCGATACGCTCTAACTTAAACCCCCAATTTTGGAAATAGCCATAATATTTTTCCTTATTCTTTTAAACGGTGTTTTCTCCATGAGCGAGATCGCGCTAATATCTGCCCGTAAAAGCCGCCTTGAAACTGCGGCCAAGAAAGGCAACCCAAGCGCACAGGCTGCACTGGACCTGGCAAATTCGCCTAATAAGTTTTTGTCTACCGTACAAATAGGCATACGCTTATAGGTATTTTAACAGGTATCTATTCCGGCGATAAAGTAACCGGTGATGTAAAGGTTTATATAGAAAGCTTTGCGGTTTTAAAACCGTATGCCGATAATATATCTGTAGGTATCGTGGTGGTTGTACTAACGTTTTTCTCGTTAGTGTTGGGCGAGCTGCTGCCTAAAAGGATAGGCCTTAACTTCCCCGAAACTATTGCCAAGATGGTAGCGTTGCCTATGAAATATATTTCTATAGTTACGGCACCTTTTATTTGGTTATTAACATCATCTACTGATTTTCTTTTAAAGATATTCCGAATCCGCCCTACGGCAGATGGCAAGGTTACCGAAGAAGAAATTAAAGCCATTATAAAAGAAGGTACAGAAGGCGGTGAAGTGCAGGAAATAGAACACGATATTATGGAGCGTGTTTTTCATATTGGCGACAGGAAGGTAAACTCGTTAATGACGCACCGTAAATCGGTAACCTACCTTTCTACCACTTTTGATAAGGATAGCATAAGGGAAACCATGCTGGAAGAACTGCATTCGGTATACCCCGTATGCGAAGGCAACAGCCTGGACGATGTTATTGGTGTGGTGCAGCTTAAAGATATTTTTGCCAATTACGAAAAAGAAAACTTTAGCCTTAAAGATATTAATATAGAGCCTGTGTATCTTATAGAGCATACATCGGCCTATAAAGCTTTGGAAATATTCAAGAAAACCAAAGTGCATTACGCATTGGTAACCGATGAGTATGGCGTGTTTCAGGGCATCATTACCCTTAACGATATTCTTGAAGCGCTTGTGGGCGATGCATCTGATTTTTATGATGACGAGTTTCAGCTTGCAGCTAATGAAGATGGTACGTGGTTAGTAGACGGGCACTACCCGCTACACGATTTCCTTACTTATTTTGACCTTGACGAACTTACTACAGACTACGAAGTTACTACAGTAAGCGGACTTATAATGACAGAACTTAGCTATATCCCTAAAGAAGGGGAGAAGCTGATATGGCATTTGTTTGAGCTTGAAGTTATAAAAATGGACGGCGTTAAGATAGATAAGGTAATGGTAAGGAGTATAAAGGAGTAGTAGCCGCGAAAGTTTTTCAGTCGCAGTCGCAGTTATCAGATTATAGGGAATAAAAGACAAGAGTTCGCTTTTCAAGCAGGAGTGTAGCTCCTTTCCTGAGAGGGCGGGGTTTGGCTAACCAATCATAATATAAATCGCCGGGAATCGAACCCGGCGATTTTGTTTTTTAAAACTCCAGTATATTCTTTTTAATGTCATGGTAAAACAACACAGTCCATTTTTCTTCTTTGGCCTGCTGTTCCCACTTTTGGCGGTTTTCCATAGCTGTTTTCCCGTCGTGGTCTGATTTATAAGCAATATGAAATTTCAGGTAATTTCTTTGGGGCAGGTTATCGGCACCATAAAAAGCAATAGTATTATCATTCTTTATCCAAAACACCTGGTGGAAGGGTGTGTGCCCACCGGTAACCTCATAGCTTATATGTTCGCTAACAGACCCTGTATTTTCCGTCATTAAAACAAGGTTAGGTAAATCGGCAATTTCCTCTAAAATTTCCTGGTTAAACGAGTGGCTGTCTATCTCGTTAAGGGCATACTGCAATTCGTTTTGCTGTAAATAGATCTTGGCATCAGGAAAGTTTTGTATAAATACATTATCCTCTACGTACCCTAATCCGTCAACATGGTCTTTATGCAGATGTGACAGCAGTACTTTAGTTATTTGCGATGTTTTATATCCTGCCTCTTCTATTAGTTTTACTATAATTGGCTTTCCATTTTCTGTAAACCCCACGCCTGTATCTAAGAGTATAATATCATCGGGAAGTTCTATTAAAAAAGGACAAATGGCCATTTTCATTAAACCTTTATCGGTAGTTTCTAATTCGTCTATAGTTATCTGGTTGAAATCTTTGGTTGCGGTCACGGTAAAGATACCTTCCTTTAAGGGAATAATTTTCATGCTTTTTGTGTTGTAATTGTAAGAATGTACCGCATAAACAGTGCCATAATAATTGTTGATTTAGTATATAAAATGCTGATATGCCATTTCATAAAAAAAACGTACTTTTGCAAACTGAAAGGTTGCGGCTAAACTGCAGCCTTTTACATTAAATTAAAAGAAATGACAGAAGGAAATTTTGTAGATTACGTAAAGATATATGTGTCCTCAGGAAAAGGAGGCAAGGGATCTACACACTTACACAGGGAGAAATTTATTGAAAAAGGAGGCCCTGATGGTGGCGATGGCGGCCGTGGCGGCCACGTTTACCTTGTAGGTAACAAAAGTTTATGGACGTTGTTTCACCTTAAATTTGCAAGACACATTAAAGCAGGCCACGGTGGCGATGGTGGTAGCGCCCGTAGTACCGGTGCCGATGGCGACGATAAATTTATTGAAGTTCCGTTAGGGACTGTGGTTCGCGATAAAGAGACCGATGAGATCTTATTTGAGATTACCGAGCATGGCGAACGTAAAATTATAGCTAAAGGCGGTAAGGGCGGTCTTGGTAACTGGCACTTTAGAAGTTCTACAAACCAAACGCCAAGGTACTCACAACCGGGTATGCCTGCCGAAGAGCATGATATATTGCTGGAACTTAAAGTACTTGCCGATGTAGGTTTAGTAGGTTTCCCTAATGCCGGGAAATCAACACTGCTGTCGGTGCTTACTTCGGCAAAGCCAAAAATTGCCGATTATCCATTTACTACACTTAAGCCTAATTTAGGTATAGTGTCATACAGGGATTACCAGTCTTTTGTAATTGCCGATATACCTGGAATTATAGAAGGCGCGGCAGAGGGTAAAGGCCTTGGCCATTACTTTTTGAGGCATATAGAGCGTAACTCGGTGCTTATTTTCCTTATACCTGCCGATGCTCCGGATATAGAAAAGGAATACGAAATACTGCTTGACGAACTACGCCGTTACAATCCCGAAATTTTAGATAAAGAACGCGTAATCGTAATATCTAAATGTGATATGCTTGATGACGAGCTTAAAGTAGAAATGAAGGCAAACCTGGATGTTACTTTTAAAAACATCCCATATTTAATGATATCCTCTGTAGCGCAGCAAGGGCTTATGGAACTTAAAGATAAACTATGGCAAATGCTTAATGTAGAAGTATAAAAAGCATTTTTTGACAGATATAAAAAAGCGATTAATGAATAACATTAATCGCTTTTTGCTTTTATAATAATACAGTATATCTTAGTGTGTAAGTGTTTGCAGCACTTTTTTGTTGCTGTCCAGCTTTGTCATTTGTGCAGGTGTTAAACCAGCTCTTAATTTAGCATCAATGCTTTGCGAAAGCGTTTTTTTGCCTTCTTCGGTAGGGTTTACACTAAGGGCGCGGTGCTTATATTCAAACAGGCCAAAGTATGTTTTCTTTTCAGCTTCTGTAAGCGATACTACTTTGTTAAGAGCAGCTACGTCTTTAGTTGCAGCTTCCTCTGTAGCTTTACTGGGCGCAGTAGGCACCTGGGCAACGGTAGCAGATGCCGAAGTGGTCCTGTTTTGGGCAGCAGCTGTAAAACCAAGACTTAGGGCAATGATAGAAAAGGCAATTAGTTTTTTCATAATGAGCAATTTATGTTTAAAAATCAAATCTAACAAATTTATAAAACAACACAAAGTTTTAGCAACAAATTATTTTTGTGCCGGTTGTAATTGTGTTTGTTTGTTCTTTTTTAAATTTTCTTTTTTCTCTTCTTTGACAGACTCATATTTTTCAAACTGCTCTTTATTCAGGATTTTTTTAAACTCCTTATCTAAAGCTGTTTTTTGTTCCAGTGCTTTAATTTTACGTTGATTTTTCTCTTCTTCGGTAAGTTTTATACCTGCTTTTTTGTTGGCTTTGTTAGCATCTAAAGTTACCTGTCTTTCATTTTCAATTTTCACAAACACCGGTCTAAGCTCTTTTTGCTGTTTTTCAGTCAGGGTTAATTCAGTTGTAAAACGTTTTACGCGTATATCGGCCCGTTCTTCAGGTGTAAGGGTTGCCCTGCGCTCTATGGGTGCGATAGCTTTATCGGTAACTTTTTTCTCTTTAGTCTGT
>Ga0247814_10001124_pt1 | contig 16663 bp, 14 predicted proteins | sample UWRJL179409R1_FD_179947 | JGI IMG/M metagenome (GOLD analysis project Ga0247814, IMG submission 179947) | Plant litter microbial communities from Arlington Agricultural Research Station in Wisconsin, United States - UWRJ-L179-409R-1 | ecosystem: Environmental > Terrestrial > Plant litter >...
AAACAAGCGATCTGTCTCCAAATGAATCATTTACACGGCCTACTGCAGGCCAGAATTTATGTTCTGCTACGTAAGCTAATGGGAAAGCAGCTGTTTTTCTGCTGTAGCTATGCGACCACTCATCACCTGTTACAGTTGCAGCCGTGTGAGGCGCATTTTTTAGCGGGTTGTCTGTTTTATCCAGTGAACCATTTTCTACTGCAGTTATCTCGTGTCTGATGGCTATTAATGCATCACAGAAACGGTCCAGTTCATGTTTAGGCTCACTTTCAGTTGGCTCAACCATTAAGGTTCCTGCAACAGGGAAAGATACTGTAGGGGCATGGAAACCATAATCCATCAGTCTTTTTGCAATATCCACTACTTCAATTCCGTAGTTTTTGAACTCACGGCAATCCAGGATCATTTCATGTGCACAACGGCCTTTTGTTCCGGAATAAAGAACCGGATAATGTTGCTCTAAACGCGCTTTCATGTAGTTCGCATTTAAAATTGCATATTCAGTAGCCTGTTTCAATCCTTCTCCGCCCATCATTGCGATATACGCATGAGAGATAATCAGGATAGAAGCAGAACCCCATGGTGCAGAAGATACGGCATGAATAGATTTTTCATGGTTGATATCTACCACAGCATGACCTGGTAAATACTTCACTAAATGTGCAGCTACACCGATAGGGCCCATGCCTGGTCCGCCACCACCATGAGGGATACAGAAAGTTTTATGTAAGTTTAAGTGACATACGTCAGCACCAATGTTTGCCGGGCTGGTTAATCCAACTTGTGCATTCATGTTTGCACCATCCATATAAACCTGTCCGCCATGTGAGTGGATTACCTCGCAGATCTCAATGATACTTTCTTCAAATACACCATGTGTAGAAGGGTAAGTAACCATGAAGCAGGATAGGTTTGCAGAATGCTGTTCAGCTTTGGCTTTTAAGTCGGCTACATCGATGTTTCCAAGTTCATCACATTTTACGATCACGATCTTCATACCGGCCATCGCTGCAGATGCAGGATTTGTACCATGTGCAGAAGAAGGTATCAATGCAATATTACGGTGGAAGTCACCTCTGTCCTGGTGATAAGCCCTTATTACCATTAATCCAGCATACTCGCCTTGTGCACCAGCATTTGGCTGTAAGCTCATCGCTGCAAAACCAGTAATTTCGCTTAACCATCTGTCCAGCTCATTAAAAACTGTGTAATAACCCGAAACCTGATCTGCCGGGGCAAAAGGGTGAATTTTACTAAATTCTGCCCAGGTAACAGGGATCATTTCTGTAGTTGCGTTTAGTTTCATTGTGCATGAACCTAATGCAATCATAGAATGACAAAGAGAAAGATCTTTTGCTTCGAGTGACTTGATATAACGCAGCATCTCATGTTCTGAGTGGTGTGAGTTAAATATAGGGTGGGTCAGGTAAGCAGAAGTACGTTGCAGTTCTGCAGGAATTACAGTTTGGATATTGTTTTCTTCAGCCAGTTCCACACTGTCAGCAGATATCCCCTTTACTTTTGAAAATATTTTATTCAGCAACTTGATATCTTCAATTGAGGTGGTCTCATCTAAAGCGATTGTTGCAATTGTACCGTTATAATTCAGGTTGATCTCGTTATCTATACATTCTTTATGGATAGAGTCTTTAAGGTTACCTAATTCTACCTGGATCGTATCAAAATAGGCGTTGTTCAATTGCTTATAGCCAATTTGCTCCAGTGATTGCGATAAGGCGATACTTAAGCCATGCGTTCTTTCTGCAATAAGTTTAAGTCCTTTCGGGCCATGATAAACCGCATAGAAGCCTGCCATAATTGCCAGTAGGGCCTGTGCAGTACAAATGTTCGAAGTTGCTTTATCCCTGCGGATGTGCTGCTCTCTGGTTTGCAGCGCCATACGTAATGCATAGTTGTTATGGCTATCGATCGTTACACCGATAATCCTTCCCGGAATAGAACGTTTATATTCGTCTTTTGTAGCAAAAAATGCTGCATGCGGTCCGCCTGCGCCCATAGGTACACCAAAGCGCTGGGTTGTACCAACAACAACATCAGCACCCCATTCTCCCGGAGGCGTTAATAATGTTAAGCTCAATAGATCCGCAACAACGGTTAATTTAACACTTTTAGCATGTGCCTGTTCGGCAAAAGCCCCGTAGTTAAACACTTCACCATTTCCTGCCGGATACTGAACAATCGCACCAAAAAATTCTTCTGTAATTTCGAAAGACTGGTGATCACCGATTACCAGTTCAATACCAAAAGGATTTGCGCGGGTTTTTAAGATATCTATAGTTTGAGCGAAAAGCATTTCAGAAACGAAATACTTTGTAGCCTGGTTTTTGCGTAAGCTGTATTGCATAAACATCGCTTCAGCAGCTGCAGTACCTTCGTCCAGTAAAGATGCATTGGCAATTTCCATACCGGTAAGGTCAATTACCATCGTCTGGAAATTAAGCAATGCCTGTAAACGGCCCTGTGCAATTTCTGCCTGGTATGGCGTATATTGTGTATACCATCCCGGGTTCTCCATTACATTCCTCAAAATCACTCCCGGGGTAATGGTGTCATAATATCCCTGTCCGATATAAGACGTGAAAACCTTGTTCAGGGAAGCCGTTTGTTTAAGGCTTTCCAGATATTCTTTTTCAGACTTTGCTGCCGGTAAATTTAACGGCTGTTTTAACCGGATTTTCTGAGGAACAGTTTGTTCGATCAGCTCGGCAACAGAACCCAGACCAAGGGTGCTTAACATAGCGTCAGTATCCTCTGTATTAGGGGCAATGTGACGGTCTTTGAAGTCTTCTTTGTAATGGATGTTTAAGCTCATGAAGTGTAGCAATAAATTTTCGCAAAGGTACTAATTTTTCAGTTCTATTCTAATGCAATCCTGCAGGGCAAAACTTAATCTGCTAGCTGCCTCAGGTACATTTGTATGGTATTCTCTAAACCCAGATATAAGGCATCGCTGATTAGCGCATGGCCAATAGAGACTTCCAGCAAGTTAGGTATGCTGTCTGCAAAATATTTGAGATTATGCAGATCAAGATCGTGGCCCGCGTTGATACCCAGCCCCAGTTTATTGGCCGTATGTGCAGCCTGGATATATGGGGCAATCGCTTTTACGCGGTCGCTGTGATAGTGGGCTGCGTACGATTCTGTGTATAGTTCGATACGGTCGGTACCCGTAGTTTTAGCAGCTTCAATCATGTCCCTCACCGGGTCTACAAAAATAGATACCCTTATTCCTTCTTTTTGGAAAAGCGTTACCATTTCTTTGAGGTAGGCCTGATGTTTGATGGTATCCCAACCGTGGTTCGATGTAATCTGTCCCTCGATATCAGGCACAAGCGTTACCTGGGCCGGTTTATTAGCCAGTACCAGGTCTACAAATTTCTGTTCTGTACAATTTCCTTCTATATTGAATTCGGTAGCAATTGTTCCTTTAAGGTCGAACACATCCTGGTAACGGATATGCCTTTCATCCGGACGGGGGTGCACTGTTATGCCTTCTGCACCGAAACGTTCGCAATCAAGCGCTACTTTTACCAGGTCGGGATTGTTCCCGCCGCGGCTGTTACGTAACGTGGCTATTTTATTGATATTTACTGATAGGTTTGCCATATGCAAAGATAATCCATAAAAAATGAACGGGTATAATAATATTGTAAACACCTTCAGTCAGGTGTATAAAATAACAAAAAAGGGATGTACCGTTATAGTACATCCCTTTTTGTATTGATATGATCAGATTAGTATCTGTAAGCTTCGCCTTTGAACGGGCCTTCTACCGGTACTCCGATATAGTCTGCCTGGTGCGCATCTAATTCATCTAATTCTACACCGATTTTAGCCAGGTGTAAACGTGCTACTTTTTCATCCAGGTATTTCGGAAGAACATAAACTTTGTTCTCATATTTACCAGGGTTCATCCATAACTCTAATTGTGCTAAAGTCTGGTTAGTGAAAGAAGCAGACATTACGAAACTTGGGTGGCCAGTAGCACAGCCTAAGTTTACTAAACGGCCTTCAGCCAATAAAATCACGTCTTTACCGTCGATCGTATATTTATCAACCTGTGGTTTGATTTCTACTTTAGTATGTCCGTAGTTAGTATTTAACCAGGCAACATCGATTTCGTTATCGAAGTGGCCAATGTTACAAACAATAACTTTATCTTTCATTGTTTTGAAGTGTTCCGCACGAACGATGTCACAGTTACCTGTAGTTGTAACTACGATATCTGCTTCTTTAACCGCGTTAGCGAATTTTTTAACTTCATAACCTTCCATTGCAGCTTGTAATGCACAGATCGGGTCAATTTCAGAAACGATAACACGTACACCTTGTGAACTTAAAGATTCTGCAGAACCTTTACCTACATCACCATAACCTGCTACAACAGCAACTTTACCTGCCATCATTACATCAGTAGCACGACGGATCGCATCTACCAACGACTCACGGCAGCCGTATTTGTTATCAAATTTAGATTTAGTAACTGAATCGTTTACGTTGATAGCCGGTAAGTGTAAAGTTCCGTTTTTCATACGCTCATACAAACGGTGAACGCCTGTAGTAGTTTCTTCAGATAAGCCTTTAATCGCAGCGATCAGTTCAGGGAACCTGTCAAAAACCATGTTGGTTAAATCACCACCATCGTCTAAGATCATATTTAGCGGCTGTTGTTCCGGACCAAAATGTAATGTTTGTTCGATACACCAGTCAAATTCTTCTTCATTAAGACCTTTCCATGCATAAACCTGGATACCTGCAGCAGCAATAGCAGCAGCAGCGTGATCTTGTGTAGAGAAAATATTGCATGATGACCAGGTCACTTCTGCACCAAGTTCAACTAAAGTTTCAATTAAAACTGCAGTCTGGATGGTCATGTGCAGGCAACCTGCGATGCGCGCACCTTTTAAAGGTTTTGACGGACCAAATTCTTCACGTAAAGACATTAAGCCCGGCATCTCTGCTTCTGCTAATCCAATTTCTTTACGGCCCCATTCTGCCAGTGAAATGTCCTTTACTTTGTAAGGGATATAAGTAGTCTCTACTGATGACATATTGTTGTTTATTAAGTTGTTTAATTAGTACTACGGATTTTTGGCAGACCCGGTTTTATGGATCTATCCGTTTTCTTCTGCAAAATTACGCAATAGTTTAGCCAAATTCAAAAGGGTGGCGACAGGTAATTAATAATGACGCTGTCGTGGTTTTCTTCTAACTGCTACATCTTTTTTACGTATAACTTTAAACCTATTGAATTACTTACTGTCCATATGGTACACAAAATGATAAACACCATGAAAATATTCAAAATCGCAGTAATCGCCCTTATAGCCGTTAGCAGCTTCAGCAATGCAAAAGCACAGGTAGTAATTAATGCCCGGATAGGAACAGGGCCAGTAATATATCATGAACCTGTTAGAAGACCTGTATATCGCAAAGTATATCATCACCGCAGAACAGTAGTAAGACAACCGGTGTATCATCACCGTCGTCAGCGTCCGGTTAACTATCACCGCAACCGTCCTGCAGTAATTGTAAGACATCGTCATTAGTATATCAGAGGGTAAAATCCTCCTATTAAAATATTGTTAGAGGCTAAGTTATTGTTATAAATAACCTAGCCTCTTTTTCGTTCCGGCAAACTCCTTTCTAATCAAAGTAATTTAAAGGTAAAAAACAATGGTTCTGTTCACTTATCCTTTGATGCTACTCTGTGGCACTGTACATTTGTAGTAGAAAATTGAATAATAATATTAAAGCTTGAATATATGTATCCAGAATATTTAGTAGAACCTATGCGTGCAGAACTAACGAAAGTAGGTTTTGAAGAAATGAAAACAGCAGAAGACGTAGATAGCGCGCTTACTGGTGAAGGAACTGTTTTTGTGGTTGTAAATTCTGTATGCGGTTGCGCAGCAGCAAATGCAAGACCAGCAGCAAGAATGGCAGCTGCAAATGAAAAACATCCTGATAAAATGATTACTGTTTTTGCAGGTATGGAAAAAGATGCAGTAGACAGAGCAAGAAGTTACATGATGCCTTTCCCACCTTCATCGCCTGCAATGGCATTGTTCAAAGATGGTAAACTGGTTCATATGATCGAACGTCACCAGATTGAAGGTCGTCCGGCTCAAATGATTGCTGACAACCTGATGGGTGCTTTCAACGAGTACTGCTAGTTAGCATTGCTAAGAATATTCCGGTAGCTACCGGTTAAAGATCCGGCCTTGTGCCGGATTTTTTATGCAAGCGATTTTTTGAAACGGCAGTATCAAAGCGTTAGGCTAAAAAGTATAGCAATCAAAATAGGAATAGTTTATAAAAAACTGAAAACTGATACCATAAGCAGGAGTTAAAAATCCTTGTTCAGCAGTTTCTCCAGTTCTCCGAAGGAGACGTTCATTCTTACCCGGCCTTGTTTGGCGTAGGCAATCTCCCCGGTCTCCTCCGAAATAATTACCGCTACGGCATCCGTAGTTTCAGACACACCAATACCGGCACGGTGGCGCAATCCAAACTGAGGGGGTAGCTTGTCATTATCCGTCAATGGCAAAATACAGCTCGCACTTTTAATTTTATTTTCGGAAATCACTACAGCACCATCGTGGAGCGGACTATACTTCTGGAATATGCTTTCCAGTAAACGTTTCGAAATCTTTGAGTCAATCACCTCACAGCTGTTTGCAAAAAGCTGGTCATCGTAGAATTTGACAAATACAATCAGCGCACCTGTTCTCGATTTCTTCATGCTTTTGCAGGCATCGATGATAGGCTTAATTCTTACCAGGTTATCATTTTCAGCATCTTTACTGCCAAACAGGTAACCCCACCAGGCCTTATTTTTCTGCAAAAACGTATTCTTTCCTATCAGCAGCAAAAACCGCCTGATCTCCGGCTGAAATATCACGATGAGCGCAATAATCCCCACACTCATAAATTTGTTGATAATGGTAGACAGCAGGCGCATATTCAATGCATCCACTACAAACCAAAGGATCAGGATAATAAGCATACCCAACAGCAGATTTACTGCCAGGGTATTCTTTATCAGGTTATAAGTATAGTAAATCAGGAAAGCAACAAACAAAATGTCTACTACATCCGTAATCGTTATGGTTAGAAAATCAAAGTCAAAGCCTTTCATTATTGCCAAGTTAGGTATTTTACGGAAATATTAATGCTCCTGCATTTTTTCAACCAGTTTGATACACTCTGCAGCAGCCCTTACATCGTGCACCCTTAAGATAGCTGCACCTTTCTGCAAGGCAATGGTATTTAAAATTGTGGTTCCGTTTAAAGCCTCTTCAGGGGTAGTGCCCAAGAGTTTATAGATCATGGATTTTCTGGAGAAGCCTACCAGTACAGGTAAGCCGAATAAATCCAGGTGGCCCAGCTGGTTTAGCAGCTGGTAATTGTGCGACACGGTTTTTGCAAAGCCAAACCCGGGATCAAGAATAATATCATGCAGGCCCAGCTGTTTCAGCCGGGCCACTTTTGCAGCAAAGTAATCCACCACTTCGAGTCCGATATTATCATAAACCGGGTTCTTTTGCATAGTTTTAGGATCACCTTTCATGTGCATTAAGATATAGGGTACGTTGAGCGTGGCTGCCGTTTCAAACATATCCTCATCCAGTTCGCCGCCAGAGATATCGTTAATAACATGGGCCCCCGCCTCAATACTTTCTCTGGCTACTTTTGCCCGGAAAGTGTCTATAGAAAGAATGGCCTCAGGGAATCGCTTACTAATTTCAGCAACAGCAGGGATAATTCGCTTCAATTCCTCTTTTGTACTCACTTCATCCGCACCAGGGCGGGAAGAATATGCACCGATATCAATAAAAGAAGCACCCTCTTCCAAACAGGTTTCTGCTCTTTTTAAAGCCGCGTCTACCGAGCTGATCCGGCTGTTTCCGTAAAAAGAATCTGGCGTCAAATTCAGGATGCCCATTACCTGCGGACTACTTAAATCAAGCAGCCTGCCTTTTAGGTTTAGTGTTACTTTTCGGTTTAAAAACGTATCTTTAGCCATCATTTAATGCAAAAATACAGTATTAAAACAGCTTTAAACTAAATATCTTAATTGTTTTGGCAACAAACACCTCACAAGAATTCGATTCGGTAATTGCGGTTTGTAAATCGCTTTTTTTAAAGAAAACCAAAGACTACGGCACTGCATGGCGCATTCTCCGTTTATCCTCTATCACCGATCAGCTGTTTATCAAAGCACAGCGGATCCGGACGCTGGAAGAGAAGAAAATTTCCAAAGTAGGCGAGGGGATTATACCTGAATATATAGCGATTATCAATTATTGTATCATTGCGATGATGCAGGCCGATATGCAGGAAAATGATTCTCTTGAACTGGAACTGCCCCGCGTAGAAGTGATGTTCGACCAAAAGGTAAACGAAACGAAAGAACTGATGTTTGCTAAAAACCACGATTATGGTGAAGCATGGAGAGATATGCGGATTAGTTCGCTGACGGATCTTATCCTGATGAAAATATTCAGGGTTAAACAGATCGAAGATAACCTTGGGGAAACCGTAGTTTCTGAAGGAGTAAATGCAAATTATCAGGATATGCTCAACTACGCTGTTTTTGCATTGATAAAATTAGAAGTGAAATAATATCCGGGTAGGATATATTAGAATTGGGATAGATGAATAAGATTGCGTTAAATTTTTCAAGAATATTTGTAGGGGTACTTTTTATTTTTTCGGGACTGATTAAGGCCAATGATCCGCTTGGGTTCGGTTATAAGCTCGAAGAATATTTTGATGTATTCCACCTATCCTGGTTAAGTCCGTTTGCAACCGGTATCGCCATTTTCCTGTGTGTACTCGAGATTGTATTGGGTGCTTTGTTACTTCTGGGCTTCTGGAGCAAAAAAGTAACTACCGGCTTACTGGCCATTATTATATTTTTCACCTTCCTCACATTTGTTTCTGCGGCATTCCAGGTTGTTACTTCCTGCGGATGTTTTGGGGATGCTATTCCGTTAACACCATGGCAATCCTTCTCCAAAGACCTGGTGCTGTTAGTACTGATTATCTATTTATTCCTCAACCGCAATAAAATAACTTCAGTAACACAAAACGAAGGCAAACAGCAAATCGGGCTTATTGCCGTTACTGCATTGTCGGTGATCTTCAGTTTATACACCTATACCTATTTGCCGATATTGGATTTTCTTCCCTACAAAATAGGAGCGAGCCTGCCCGATGCAATGAAAATACCCGAAGGTGCACCAAAAGACGAGTACCTGATTATGTATAAACTCACCAATAAAAAAACGGGTGAAAAGAAAGAAATGAGTGATAAGGACTACCTTAAAACTGAAATCTGGAAAGATAATAACTGGGAGATTGTTGGCGAGCCTGTACAAAAACTGATCAAAAAAGGATATGAAGCGAAAATCAAAGATTTAACTATCAGCGATGCATCTGGAACAGATTATACAAAGGAACTGATAGAAAACCCATATTATAACCTGATGGTGGTAGCCTATAACCTGAATCAAACAAATGAAGAAGCTGTAGGTAAATTAAATGCCCTTACGCTGGATCTTACAGAGCAATATAATATCCGTACGGTAATGCTAACTTCCAATTCGGCACAGGATGCAGCTGCATTTAGTAAAAGGAATAAGCTCTTCGCAGAGATATTTTATGCTGATGCTGTTCCATTGAAAAGTATGGTTAGGGCCAGCCCTGGTGTAATCTTGCTCAAAAATGGGGTAGTGATTAATAAATGGAGCTATGCTTCAATGCCTTCTCTTGACAAACTAAAAGCTTTATATTTCAATAAATAACATGCTCTTTTATGCACTCAGGAAATTTTGCTACGGACTGGCTGTAATGGCCGGGGTTATCGTAGTGGTGTTTATCCTGTTTAACATTCTTCCGGGCGATCCGGCAAGGATGACACTCGGACAGCGTGCCGATGTGCAATCGCTCGAAGCTGTGCGTAAGGAATTTGGGTTAGACCAATCCAAACCTATGCAGTTCCTGTTGTTTATAAACGACCTTTTACCAATTGGCTACCACGAAAATACTGCCGAAGCAGCGGAAAAATATCATTATATTAAATTGATCCCCTTGCCGCAACACGTAATTGCACTAAAGCTTCCTTATCTGAGGCGTTCCTACCAGACCAAACGCGAGGTATCTACTATCCTGGCAGAAACTGTTCCCAATACTTTTGTACTGGCAGTAACAGCCATGCTGTTTGCAACCGCAATAGGTGTGTTTTTGGGTATACTGTCTGCCGTTTATAAGGGTACCTGGGTCGATACCGCTGCAAATGCCTTTGCTATCCTTGGTATCTCTGCGCCTGCTTTTTTTGCCGGGATTATTATTGCCTGGTTCTTTGGTTTTGTACTGGGGCCGTATACTGGTCTCAATATGTCTGGCAGCCTCTATAGTTACGACCCATTTAGGGGAGAGATCATGACACTCAAAAATCTGATACTGCCTATGGTTACGCTTGGACTTCGTCCACTGGCTATTATTGTACAGCTTACCAGAACCGCTATGCTGGATATCCTTTCACAGGATTATATCCGTACCGCGCGCGCAAAGGGTTTGGGCAGAAATGCAGTGATTTATAAACATGCACTTAAGAATGCTTTAAACCCTGTAATCACGGCCATTTCCGGCTGGTTTGCTTCTTTACTTGCAGGATCTTTTTTTGTAGAGTATATATTCGGGTACAACGGACTGGGGCGCACAACCGTGAAAGCATTGGAAATGTCAGACTTTCCGGTGGTAATGGGGTCCATTCTTTTTATTGCACTGGTATTTGTAGTAGTTAATATTTTAGTAGATGTTTTGTATGCCTTTGCAGATCCAAGGGTAAAATTGGCTTAGTAATGAAGATATTTTTGATTGGTTTTATGGGTTGCGGCAAGAGTACGCTGGGAAGAAAATTAGCAACCCGCTTAGGATATACACTGATAGACCTCGATCACAAGATCGAAAAAATTGCGAACAGTACGATAGCAAACTATTTTTCCACTCATGGGGAAGATGCTTTCAGAAAACTCGAAAGCCAAACATTACAAACCCTGGAATATCCCACAAACTGCGTAATCGCTACAGGAGGAGGTACGCCATGTTATTTTGATAATATGGACTGGATGAATGCCAATGGTTTAACTATCTATATAGAAATGACACCACTGGCGCTGGCAAAAAGGTTAGAACAGGGAATCGCAAAACGGCCATTGCTCGGTAATCTCTCCGAACAGGGCATTGTTCAGTTTATCGAAAACAAACTGGAAGAGCGGAACATGTATTATAAAAAAGCAAAATATATCCTGAATGGGATTAACTTAACCCCTGAACAGATTCATGCCCTTGTGCTTGCGCAGGATTAATGATTTTCTGCAGCAAATTGCTCTTCAATAAACTTGATATGTGTTTTGCCGTGTGCTACCGGGTTTCCATATTCGTCGATATTTACAAAAACCATTTTATCGATAGTAAGGATACTTTTCCTGGTGATTTTATTGCGGACTTCACAACGCATGGTGAGCGAGGTATTGCCAAAATCGATTGCAGTAATCCCCATTTCAATAATGTCGCCCTGCTTTGCAGAGCTCACAAAATTGATCTCTGAAATATACTTGGTTACTACTCTTGGGTTTCCTAACTGGACGATGGCATAAATCGCAGCTTCTTCGTCAATCCATCTTAATAAACTACCTCCAAATAAGCTTCCGTTGGGGTTCAGGTCTTCTGGTTTTACCCATTTTCTGGTGTGGAAATTCATATTCTTATCTTTTTTTACAAAACTAAGCGTTTGCTACTCCGCCAATCTCATGTTAGCGTAAAGATGAATATTAGAGGTTTATCCAGTTAACGTCTGCCTGTTTTTGCAGTATAGCCGAAAAATCTGCTCTTGGTTTCAGGTCCAGATAAGGATAGGTTACTTTCGAAAGGTAAAGCCCCTGCGGATGGGCCGGTGTAATCAGCGCCGGTGTCTGTTTGCTGATCAGGTGGCTTTCAAATTCATCCACACTCATTAAACCTTTACCTATTTTGAGCAGTTGTCCCATCAGGATGCGGATCATCTTTCCTAAAAACCTGTTAGAAGAGATCTGGAACCGCAGTTTCTCCCCGTTTTCATCAACCATCAGGCTTGCCGAACGTACAAAACATAAGGTATGCTCATATTTATCAGGATGTGTACAGAATGCCCGGTAATCTTTGTATAACGGCAGCAGGGCCACAGCAGTTTTCATCCGATCATAATCCAGTTGATCCAGTAGATAATAGGAACTCAGTCCATTTAAAAAAGGATCCTTATAGGTATGTAGGAAATAGTCATATGCCCGCTGTACCGCGTCAAACCGTGCGTGGGGAGTGCCCTCCATAGGGATGATATCATAAATCGCAATATTCATGGGCAGCACCTTGTTCAGCCGAAAAACCAGGTCAAAATCCCAGTCCTGTTCTATATCCATATGAAAAAAGAACTGGCTGGCGTGCACCTGTGCATCTGTTCTTCCGCATCCATTGATGGCGATGGTGGTTTTAAATATACAGCCCAGTGCATTTTCTATCACGCCCTGTATATTTGATACCCCGGCCTGCTTTTGCCAGCCATTATATTGCAGACCATTATAGCCAATATGTACAAAGTATCTCAAAGCTACCTTCTTGCTGCCCTTTTATTCAACTCATCTATTGGCATAGTAATCATCCTGCCCACAGGATTTTTGCCTTTATAGGTAATCACGCGCAGCAATACCGCATCTTTTGGTACCACTAATTTTTCTTTGTACTTTGGATAAAAGCGATCTGGAAATGAATTATCGAAGCTATAGTAAATATCCAAACCATCAATTTCGGTAGTCAGATCCAGCATCAGTTGCTTATCGGCCGATCTGCTGGCTTTAAAGATAGGATCGTATACACTAGGTGCATATTTCGTTTCTGCAATGTCCATACGCTGAAAGTGCAATTCCATCTTCCCGATAAAGTTATTCCAGTTTTTCTTTTCTTTTGGCGACCATACCGATTCTGCAATAGCATAACCCCGGGGCCATGTCATATATTCCGCATGGCGGATATTATAAATCTGCTCTGTCCAAAGGTTCCCTTGTGCACCCCTGATGTATTTGGGGTCTGCTCCCGGTGGGATAGGATCAAACTCATACGTTTTACCCAACCGGACGCTGTTATATACCTTACCTTCCGTAATTACATCCCCCTGCATTAGATCGAGGTAAACATTGGCCTGCGGCGTCATGATAACCTCGTGTTTCGCGCGTGAAGCCTGGATACCAAAATTGATACTCCTCCAGCTCATAATCCCGGCACTGGCAGGAAGGTCGTCACTCAGGATTTCGTCCCAGCCCATAAACTTTTTACCTTTTGCCTCTACAATCTTAAGTACTCTTTTTTCAAAGTAGGCCTGTACCTGATGGATATCTTTCATCCCTTCCCGTTGCATCAGGGCCTTTATTGCATCGCTCTTTTGCCAGTAATTAATTGGTGCTTCGTCTCCTCCCATATGAATGTACTCGAAAGGGAATAGCGCCGCTACCTGTGTAATTACGGTGTCCAGAAAGGAATAGACCTTTTCGTTGGCCGGGCACAGTGTATTGTCTAGCAATGCAATTGGCGGGGCACCTTTAGACCAGTCCATAATCCGCTCCCCCGAACGTACCCTGTAGTTTTCGGCACCCGGTGTGCAGGAAAGTTCGGGGTAAGAAGCAATCACAGCAAGGCTGTGTCCCGGAACATCAATTTCAGGCATAATATCTACAAACCTGTCTTTCGCATACTGAACCAGTTCACGAATATCGTCCTGCGTATAGAATCCTCCATAAGTACGCGGTTCATCAGCACCGGCAACGCTAAACGTGCCAAAATCCCCTTCTTTTTTAACCCTCCAGGCGCCAACCTCTGTTAATTTCGGCAGTCCTTTTATCTCTATCCGCCATCCTTCATCATCTGCCAGGTGTAAATGTAAAAGGTTAAATTTGTAGCGTACCATGGCATCGATATATTGCTTTACCTCTTGTTTGGTAAAGAAATGGCGGGCCACGTCAAACATCAATCCCCTCCAGGGCAAACGCGGATAATCGGTTACCTCTACACAGGGAATTCTCCAGGTGATGTCTTTAACCATTTCTTTCGACTCAATTTCTTTGGGAAACAGCTGCAGTAAACTTTGCACACCATAAAATACCCCGGCAGGTTTATTGGCTTTGATGATCACCAAACCCGGTGTTACCGATAACTGGTACCCTTCGTCGCCCAATACCTGGTTTGCTTTGCTATTTAATATCAGCCTGATAGTTGGCGAGGCTGCGGTTGTTGTAATTTCTGCTACATATTTACCGGTAGGAACGGCTAATTTCTCTTGTAAATAGTCAGCAGCCTTTTCCAAATCTGGTGTGGCAACGATGACTATATTTTCAGGTAAAGTAAAAAAGCCACTGGTTTTTAATAGTGATACCGGTTCGGGGATAATCGCGAACTCAGGCGGCCTGCTAATGAAATTGGCAGTACTGTCTGCCACGGAAGAAAGAGCATTTCCAGTTCCCATTTGTTGACTATATGCGCTGGTGTAAATTAAAAAGCAGCATATAAAAGATACGAATTTATTCATAAAATGAAGAAGGGTTTTTGGCTTTGCAGTTGGTAAAAGCGTGCAAGATAAGAATTTGTGGATAAAAATTGATTCCTGTTTATAACTTAAGCTTATTTTAACGCATCAAGTACGCGGAACAATTTAGGGTTTATTCCACTGCCCGAATAATTGTTGATATTGATCACGATTACATATTTATTGCCGTCACCTGCGGTATAATAACCGGCAAAGGCCGATACATCATTTATAGTTCCACTCTTCAGCTTCATCCCGTTATGGTCTGGCAGTGAGTTATAAAAATCTGAAAACCATTCCTCTTTTTGTATCTGGAATAAGACGGCTGCCATTGCTGCCGGTGTTACCCTCGTTGTTGGCGACAGTCCGCTGCCATCAATAATATTCAGCGCATTTCGGTCGATGCCCTTACCTGCCCAGTAATTTATTTCTACTGCTGCACCATTTTTAGCTGTAGCTTCTTTGCCGGCTTTCCAAGCTATGGTTCTCAGCAAATGCTCTGCATACAGGTTCACACTTTTTTTATTTAGCCAGTAAACGATTTCCGGCAGGGCAGGGGAGCTAACTAAACTTAGCTGTTGTTGTATTGCCGGTACCGGCTGATGTGCGGCTTTAAGCTGCCTTGCTGTAGCCGATGCTGTAGTTACCGTAATTCCTGCTTTTCCCAGCGTATCCTGCAAACGGAAAGCCGCGTCAAATGCAGGGTCTGGCAGTGCGGCAGAGATTCCGCTTTTGCTAATGTCTGTTGCCCAGCGGCCGCGGAGATAAGCAATGCCCGAAAAGGGCGGCAGAAATGCATAGGCATTATCGCCCGTCCCGGCTCCACCAGGCTGTAGTTCATTTACAATCGTTAAATATGGCATTGCTGGTACAGATCTGATCACGCTCACTGATGCACCTGCTTTCAGTTTAATGTCAAACTGATTTTCACGCCAGCTCAATGCAGAAGAACCGGCACCATAATAATTACCCATATCCTGCCATGTCCATCCCTCAGGTGTGGTTTGCGTACCCCATGCGCTGTCATCACCTATCACCATACCTTCAACTCTTTTTATCCCTGCAGCTTTAATGGCTGCTAACCATTGATTTAAAACATACCCTTCTTTACTTTTTTCATATCGCCATGATCCCAGTGCAGGATCGCCGCCACCATGAATGATCAGGTTGCCTTTTAACGTGCCATCTGTACCTATTGTACCGCTATATCCCAGGGCAGTCTGGTAACGGAAGTCTTTCCCTAATAATGAAAATGCCGTTGCGCTGGTAATGGTTTTTAAAGTTGAAGCTGTAGCTACGCCAACATTCTCATTTTTTGCAAATACCTGCTTTCCAGTTTTTGCATCAAGCACACAAATTGATGTTATTGCATACTTCGACTGCGGATCTGCGAGTAGCGTATTAAATGCCTGGCCAATTTTTTGGGAAGGGGTTTGCGCAAAGGAAACAGCAGCGCTGATAGCGAAGAAAAAAGTAAAAAGCTTTTTAAACATAAAAGTAGAACGGAGGGTAACTGAAGTTATTTTAATTATTTGCCGGGGACCAGTCCTCATTAACAAAAAAAGTGGTGTTAAATAGCCAAAGCTATATTAACACCACTTTTTGTTGATAATGTATATGTTAAATCAGTTCTTTTCTCACTAAGAATTCTGCAATCTGAACAGCGTTGGTAGCCGCGCCTTTACGTAAATTGTCGGCTACGATCCACATGTTTAAAGTATTTGGCAGCGACTCATCTCTTCTGATACGTCCTACAAACACTTCGTCTTTCTCATGTGCGTCTTTCGGCATCGGGTATTTCAGGTTGTCAATATCATCAACAACAATAATACCTTCAGTTTTTTCCAGCAGAGTTCTTACTTCCAGTACATCAAAATCATTTTCAAATTCAATATTTACCGACTCTGAGTGGCCGCCCATTACAGGGATACGTACTGTTGTTGCAGTAATCCGGATGCTTTCGTCGCCCATAATCTTACGGGTTTCTTTGATCATCTTCATTTCCTCTTTCGTGTAACCGTT
>Ga0247814_10001125_pt1 | contig 16660 bp, 13 predicted proteins | sample UWRJL179409R1_FD_179947 | JGI IMG/M metagenome (GOLD analysis project Ga0247814, IMG submission 179947) | Plant litter microbial communities from Arlington Agricultural Research Station in Wisconsin, United States - UWRJ-L179-409R-1 | ecosystem: Environmental > Terrestrial > Plant litter >...
GAGCGCCGCCTCGACTCCGGCCCCGCGAACGCCAGCAAACCGTGATGACGCGCGAGAGCGGCTCGCATCGCTCAGGCAGCAGATCGAAGCCAGCGCAACTGACGATCCCGCCGAAGCGTACATGGCGCGCTTGCAGCGGTTGCAGGGCATCCCTGGTGGCGTGAGCGGCGCTCTGATGCAGCATACGATGCAAGTGGCAAGCGGCAGGAACGATCTGCGCCAGTTCGGCGCGCAGGAGCAGGGCGACCGTTGGCGGCTCGACTCCCAACCAGAAGCGCCTCGTACGCCGTACGAACTGCGCGCTGGCTTCGTCATCCCGGCCACGCTGATTTCCGGGATCAATTCGGAGTTGCCCGGCCAGATCGTGGCGCAGGTCAGCCAGGATGTCTATGACACTGCCCGTGGAAAATACAAACTGATCCCGCAGGGCGCGCGCTTGGTAGGCAGCTATTCGAGCGAGCTCGCCTACGGCCAGTCGCGCATTTTTATCGCGTGGCAGCGCATCGTCTTTCCGGATGGTAAAGCGATGGATATCGGCGCAATGCCTGGCGCGGACAGTGCTGGCTATGCCGGCTTAAAGGACCAGGTGAACAATCATTACTTTCGGCTGTTCTCCTCGGCACTGCTCATGTCCAGCGTGACGGCAGGAATTGCACTGAGCCAGCCTGAAACCGGATCCTTTAATTCCAGGCCTACCGCCGGCAGCGCGATGAGTGAGGCTCTGGGCCAGCAACTGGGGCAGGTGACTGCACAACTGATCACCAAAAACCTCAATATCGCGCCGACGCTGGAGATCCGGCCTGGCTATCGTTTCAATGTCGTGGTCGTCAAGGACATGACATTTACTAAGCCATATGCTGCCTTTGATTATTAACGTGAGAGGAGATGAGCATGAAGCCAGCCACACGTAATTTTCTAGTCACTAGCGTCGTCGCACTGATGGCTGCGACGTCTTTTCCTGGCGTCGTCTATGCCTTTGCCATGCCGGTCATCGATGCCGGAAACCTCAAACAGAACATCGTGACCGCCGCGGAGAACGTGGCGCATACATTGAAGCAGATCCAGCAATACAAGACGCAGTTGCAGCAGTATGAAAATATGCTGCAAAACACGGTGGCGCCGTCCCAGCAGATCTGGGATTCCGCCACCTCCACCATGAATCAGCTGCGTGGTTCCATCGATACCCTGAATGCGTACAAAGCCAGCTTGGGAAGCATCGATGCCTATCTTGGCAAGTTCAAGGACATGTCGGCATATCGCAACTCGCCGTGCTATTCGGTCAATGGATGTACACCGGCTCAGTGGGCGGCGATGACCGACTCCGAGCGACTGGGGTCGGAGTCGCAGAAAAAGGCCAACGATGCGCTGTTCAAGGGCCTCGATCGCCAACTGGAAAGCCTGCAGACCGACGCCGCACAACTGCAGCGTTTGCAGGCGGCAGCGCAAGGATCGACCGGCCAACTGGAAGCAATCGGGTACGCGAGTCAACTTGCCAGCCACCAGTCGAACCAGCTCCTGCAAATCCGCGGGCTGCTGATCGCGCAGCAAAATGCCATTGCAACGCGCGACCAAGCGCTCGTCGATCGCGAAGCCAAGGAAGCTGCCGCGGCTATCCAGCTACGCGCAGGGACCTTCCGCCAAAGTCCAGCGAAGAACTGGTGAATGAGGGCAGATGATGAAAACGAAAAGATGTGCCGGGTTTGTCGTCCTCTTGGTAACAATATTGATAGTGACCGGCTGCCGGGATGAGCCGGCTGTAGCGAGCCCAGCGTGTGCGGAACTTGGAAAGATAAGCAACCCGTCAAAGAGGGGTGAACTGTTGAAGAAATGTCCGCGCGGCGGTTCGGACTTTAAACCGAGCCCAGAGAAAAATTGGTGAGGATTCAACATGAAGACGCCAGCCCTTTTTCGCCGCAGTCATGCGGTCTTTCTGTTCCTCCTCCTGGCATGTTTTACATCAACAGCGTTTGCGGCTGTCGATAACGCCGGGATACTCGACAGCGTCCTGACCCGCTTTTCTGCTGCTGCAAGTGCGTGGGCGACCGTCGTTACCGGCAGGGCGAGCTGGTTGTTCTGGACGCTGGTTGTTATCAGCATGGTCTGGGCCTTCGGGATGCTCGCCATGCGCAAGGCCGACCTGGGCGAATTCTTCGCGGAGTTTGTGCGCTTCACAATTTTCACCGGCTTCTTTTGGTGGCTCCTGGTAAACGGACCGAGGTTCGCGGTTTCCATTGTCAATTCCCTTCGCCAGCTTGGCGCCGAAGCGACTGGTTTAGGCAGCACGCTGGCGCCGTCAGGGATTGTCGACGTCGGCTTTGATATCTTTTTCAAGGTACTCGATCAATCGTCGGTGTGGTCGCCAGTGGACAGCGCTTGTGGCATCACGATGGGCGCCATCATTCTCGTGGTTTTCGCGCTTGTTGGCGTGAACATGCTCATCCTGCTCGTCAGCTCATGGATTCTCGCGTACGCCGGCGTGTTTTTCCTCGGCTTTGGCGGTTCGCGCTGGACGTCCGAGATGGCAATCGGTTATTTCAAAACGGTCTTGAACATTGCAGGCCAGCTCTTCGCGATGGTGCTACTGGTAGGCATCGGCAAGTCCTTTGTCGATCAGTACTATGCCGCGATGAGCGCTGGTATTAGCCTGAAAGAATTGGGCATCATGCTCGTGGTTTCCGTCGTTATGCTCGCGCTCGTGAGGACCATTCCAGGACTTATCGGCGGGTTAGCTGGCGGGAATACAGGATCGCTCGGCAGCGGTTTCGGTGCTGGTGCCGCCTTGGGTGCAGCTGCCATGGGCGCCGCAGCATTAGCCACTGCAGGCGCTGCTGTTGCCGCAGGTGCTACTGGAATGGCGGGCGGCGCCCAAGCGCTTATGACGGCTTTCTCGAAAGCCAGTGCCGCCGAAACCGCAGGCGGTGGAGTGGGGGCAGTCATCGACGCTGCCGACGTGCAGGGTGGTGGCACGGGCGGCGCCGGCACTTTGGGGGCAGCGATGGGCGACGCGGGTGGGAGCGCATCGGCATCCGGATCTTCACCTGCCTTCGGATCTTCGGACGGTAGCGCGCCTGGTGGTGGCTCAGCCGAAAGCAGAGGCTCGTCGACGCAAAGCGCTGAATCGTCCGTGCCTGTGGCCGCTGGTGGCTCCCGTGCATCCAAAGCGGGTCGGATAGCGGCAGGAGTTGCAGCCAATCTCGCGCGTGGATCTTGGGATGTAGCGAAAGCCAAGGCGTCGAGCCTGCGGGATTCGGCATCGGCCCGCATCGCAGAAACAACAGGTGGGAAAATCGCGAAGGCAATCGAGGCGCGCCAGGCATTGTCGAAGCAGGACGAACCGCTGCAGTTCGAAGAGGACACGCTTTCGAAGGGAAGCAAGGGTGCGGACGCGGAAACCGAAGTGGCAGCATTCCGCGACCGAAAAGTGTAACCGGCTATACGCTTTGACGACCAAAAGGTACACAAAAATGGATTTATCTCCGCAGATGCAGGAGCGCGTCGCCTGCTCAATTTCCGCAGCAGCAAAATACGACATTCCAGCAAATATTCTGCTTGCGATTGCAGACAAAGAGAATGGCAAGCCAGGGCAGTGGGTACGCAATATAAACGGCACCCATGATGTTGGATCGCTTCAGTTCAATACCGGCTACCTCAACGGGTTAACTCGCTATGGCATCGCGCCGACCGATGTCGCTGCGGCGGGCTGCTACCCCTACAATCTGGCGGCATGGCGGTTACGGCAGCATATTCTAAAAGACGACGGCGACATATGGACGAGGTGTGCCAATTATCATTCGCGCACGCTGCGGCTTAACCTCGTATACCGGCATGGACTAATGAGGGCAGCGGCGCGTTGGGCAGATTGGCTGGCGGTTCGATATGCGACGTATGAGGCGCCATTCGCTCATGGAACTGCGAGCTCCAGTCATTAGTCCATCGTAGACGCAAGAGAAAATCGTCCGCCTCATGATAGCGCGGTTGCCTCGACGTTTTACTCAGTTGTGCAGTGTGCTGATGGTCCTGAATATTGCGTTAAGCAGTACGTATCACACCGGCTGTGCTCAGTTAGCGATTTTCGGCGGACCCGAATTCATCTTAGCTGATACTGCTTCAAATGGTATAACTGTGCGGTTCAATCGCCTGAAGGCAACTTCTGCTTTCGGCCAGAAGCGGTCACACGACCGTAACCAGGTGACGGTATCGTGTGGAAGGAAATGTCTTCATAATTTTATAAATGCAACTTTTAGACCGAATCAACGCTCCATGAAAATCTTTAAAAAACAAGTGTGGATGAATGCTGTGGCGACCGGTGCGGGCGTTTTTTGCACGATCGCATTGATGAAAAGTGCGGGCTTCTGGCCAACTAGCGGCATCGCACAATTTGCTGTGTATTTCTTTTGCTTCATGGGACTCTGGCGGTTTTTCTCATTTCTGCTATGGCTTGCGACGCTTCTTGCCACTCCATCAAGGTCAAAGAAATCTGCAAGTTGATAGCGTAAATCGTCAGTTTTGTTGACATTACTCGCGTTGCCATGACCTAGAGCGAAGGTCTGCTACGGGTCGGAAGCAGCCGGTCCCGATGCCTGACTCTGCCGGTGGCGTTACTTCAGTTGCCAGGACACGGACGAAGTGGTCGCAGCTATTTCGTTATCCCTACGGGGCAGTCGCAGCAATTCGGCGAAAAATAGTCCCAGCTATTAGCAAAATCAGTTTGGCGCAGCCCGGCACCGCCACACCTTGCGTCGCGTCTATTTCAGAAAGTCACACCCGGAGCAAGCGCCGGGAAAGGACGGCGTCGAAGTGGCGAAGGGCAAGCTTCATGAACCAGCAAGCGATAAGGCAACCGTCAATTTAAAACTGCATGAGTGCGTCTTGACGAAGGACGAACAGCCGATCTTCAACGCCCAGGGATCGCTGGCATAGAACATCTGTTCCATGGAATTCAGGTGGGCGTTGGACTATGATTTTCTCAACAACTTTCCGTTGTTGGGCGTTCATGTAATGCCATCCCCCTCACGCCACAAGACCATGCTGAAATCTTTCCTGTTCTGTTGTTTGATCGCATACGCGCTTTGCGCTTGCTCGACGATCGCCGAAAAAACAAATTTTCTCTCTGATGACGACGCCAAGGCAAAAGTGGCCGGGCCGCTCGGCTATCCCACTGGTGCACTCACCTTGTTGAGCCGCAATACCGAAGGTGTCGACACCTACGTCACCGTGCGCGCCAACGACAACAAGGTATTTGTCTGCACCATCAACGGCGGCAATGCGCTGTCGATGGGTCTGGTCAATCCACCGGATTGCCGGCCCCGTCCCTGAGAAGGCCTGGCTCAACGCGCTTCAGCAGCAAGTGGATCCATTTGTATCCCTGTAATTTTTTTCGTACTTGAACATAGAAGATGGCAACTCCATGCTCCACACGCTGCGCACGCCTTCGATTCTGACCACCTCCCGCTGGCGCCTGCTGCTCTGGCACGAGCGCGGATTGCGCTTCGAAGCCGGCGCACTTGCTGGACTGCTCGGCGCGGATGCGACAAGCGCCGATGGCGACTCGTGCGCCGCCGTGGCCCGGATTGCCGAGCAGTTGGAGATGGCTTGGGCCCTGGTGCTGGTCGACCGGCGCAGCGGCGACGTGGCGCTGGCCGTCGGCCCCCTCGACACGTTTTCGCTGTACCACGCGCGCATCGCAGGGCGGCTCGAGGTGCGCGATGCTTTGCCGATGCTGCAGGGTGGTGCGGGTGAGGCGCTAAATGCCGATGGCTTGTCCGATTTCATCGCACGGAGCATCGTCACCGGCCCATTTGAATGGTCGCCGCATCCCGTGACGATGTTTAAGGCCTGGCAGGCCGTGCCCGCCGGCGAATGCGTGCTGCTCGACCGGGCAGGCGGACTGCGGCGGCGAACGCGTATCGACGCGGCTATTGATGCCGCCATCGCCGGACACCACGATCGCCCGGCGTGCGCATTGCACGCGGCATCAGGGGTACGCGACGCCGTCGATGCGCACCTGCTCGCACTGGCTGGAGACACCTTCGTAGCGTCGGATTTTTCGGGCGGTGTCGATTCAGCCATTATCCGCGCGCGCTCCCTGGCGGTGGCGCCTGCGCGGTACGCCGGCAGCGTGACCTGCGAATTCCCCTATCCCGAATTTGCACGCGAAGCGCAGATGCGCGCTGCGGTCCTGATGGACCGGCCCGGAAGAGTGCAGCTTGTCGATCATCGACGATACTTGCCATTCGCGGGCCTCGACGAGATCGCCCCACACCACGCCCCGACGCTGGCGTCGACCGCCTGGGGCGCCATTTCCGCTACCGTGCAGGCGGCGCAGGACATGCATGCCGGGATTCTGCTAAATGGCCACGGCGGCGATACCCTGTTCCGCCTGCAGCCCGGCAGCGCGGTGAATTACGCCTTGCCCGACAATCTGCGCGCGTGCCTTGGCCCATCCCAGTGCGCCGAAGTGAAGGATAGGGCAGAGGCAATCGCCCAGCACCTAAACCGGCGCAACGGCAGCTGGAATCCGGCGCTGATCGCGCCTTCCCGGCCGCAAAAGCTGGTTCACGCAATCCATCCGCAGATGCGCTACGAGTCCGGCTTCATGGACATCGAGGTGCTGCGCGCCTGTGCCACTCTGTGGCGCGCACGGCCCGTCCTGGCGGTGGTAGCGCAAAAGCCGGTCGCACACGCTGCTTTTGGGGAAGACCTGCCCGCTGCACTGTGGCACCGTCCATCCAAGGTCGACCACCTGGGTATTGTCTACCGAGGGGCGATGATGGCGCGCGCCATCATCATCGGGGTGGTCGAACGCAACGCCGACGGACTTGCGCAGCTCGGCTGTGACCCGCGTTATTTCCGGAAACTGGCCGACAACGCCGGCCGCGGCCTCGATGCGGGCAATTTTATGTTCAGCGTGCTGTTGTCGATTGCGCTTTGGCTGGACCAGGCCCACAAGCCATGCCACTTTTCACCCACCCAATCCTTCTCACTCGAAGGTGACGCCATCGACCTGAAAGAAAGCGAGGTATGCACGAACTGACTCTGTGTCGATTTTTTACAACCTATTCACTTGCCATCCATGGACTTGACATGAAACTCATTCTTAGTATTTTCCGCCTCTATTCCGTTCAACTGTGCGGTAACCGCAGCATGATCAAGGGAGGTTCTAATAACGGTAATCGCGATTCGATGAACATTTATTACGAATACGACGGCCGTTAATTACGCAATGACGGCGCCTTCCCGGCGCCGTTCGGAGAAAACCCATGAAACAACGCTGGTACCCGGTCCACGACGCCGAGCTTGGCACCTATACGATGATCGCGCCCCGCACTGGCCACCTGTTCGTGAGCACCGGCCAGGGCTTGCCTGCGCCGCTGGCTTTGCTACTGGGATTAGGACGGCGCACGCGGGATTGCACCATCGCGCAGCGAGACACCATATTCGATCTTGATTTGCCCGGCCAACAGCCGTCCGACCCTGGTCATGACGCCGTTTGTGCACGCCGCATTCGCGGCATCGTTAAGGTTGCGCTGCGGCTGCTGAATGTAAGCACCGCTTTCGCCTTGGTTCATCTGCTGGTACGCCCCGGGCGGCGCCCGGCACCGTCGCTGGATGTGGCACTAGGTGAACTGGTCGCCGCGTTCGGTCGGCGCAGCCAGCAGAACTGCCTGTTCATCTCCTTTTGCCGCTACGCCTTCCTGCGGCGCCTGAACGTGTCGGCGGCGATAGTGCTGGGCGTTCACGTGCCCACCCAGAAAATGCACGCCTGGGTTCAGATCGACGGCCATCCGCTGCTGGAGTGCCCGGACGTTCTGGGCCACTACCAGAGTTGCGTTCTGTACGACTCAGGTGCCGCGAAGTTATTCTCCTGACCGGCAACGATCGATACATCGGCTCGGCGCTTGACCAAACTGCGCTTCCCTCAGGTGAGGGACAGCCGGGCTTGAACCGGGCGGCTCCTTCGAACGGATAATGTGGCAGTCGACCTGGCGATGGGCCTCATGCCACTTAGTAATATGGATTTCTGTAAAGCGGTTCAGGCAGAGGTTTAAGCGGCGGTAAGGGTGCGCTCCCGCTTTGTCCCATGACCGTTGATCAACTCCTGCTGGCGTTGCCGGATTTTTTCCGATTTGTGCACTTCTACCAGGGCATCCAGAATCGCCTTCGTCTGGCGGTGAACGCCATCCAGTCCCAGCGCGCTCTTCGTAGCCAGGTCGTTGAAGTCGGTGAACTGCTTCATGCGACCTAAGGCAGCAAGCTGCTCGTTATTCATTGCTTCACCAGTCGTCTGATGCACGCGGTACATGCCCGGCGTGACGGGATCGAGCGACGCTGGATAGCTGTTCTCCCCCGTCGCAAAGATTGGCAGCAACGCTTTGCCGCCTACCAGCGCGGCGGCTTCTTCAGCCTTGGACCGACCCGGATTAGTGCCTTGCGTGATTTCCAGATGGCGGTCGTCATCGCCGGCAATTACGACAGGCTTTTCGGGAAACTTCAAATGCAATGCCTGCGCGACCGCAGGAAGGTTGCCCGAATCGAATGCCGAGACAGTCGCAAAGCCGAGCGACTGTTTGAGCGTGGCGGCCGTGGCATAGCCTTCACTGATCACAATGGCCGGTGCGCTGGCCAGTTCGTCGAATCCGCCGACGACATGGAAACAGCCTTCTTTGTGGCTGTTTCTGGCGAAGCGTTTGGTGCCGTCCTCCTGAATGTACTGCATGCTCCACTGTTTGCCATCGACATCGAACACAGGCAAATACGTGGTCTTGCCATCCTTGTCAGTCATGGCGCCCGCCTGGGAAACGATTCCCTTGGCCAGCATATAGGGAGTGGGATCACCCACCGGTACAAGGTCGTCCATCTGTTTCATCACGCGATTGGCCGCCTGTTGCTGACGCGTGATCAGTTCAGCCTCGCGTTGTTGCAGTTTCGCGGCCGCATCTGCCGCGATGACCGCCTTCTCCTCGGCACTGAGTGTGTAGCCCTTGGACTTCCACGTCAGTTCGACGCCTGTCTTGTTGTTCTTCATATATCCAGCCGGGTGGCCATCGAGGTGCCCGACATAAAAACCTGAGCCGGCGTTCTTGCTGAACTTTTCACCATTGACGGTGATGCGATGCTTCACGCCATCCATGATTGGGTGGTCGCCGCTGATGACGCAGCCGATCGATTCGAGCGCTTCCCGAAATTCCTGTACCGGCGTCATTGCCGGCCCTTGCGCCAAGGTCACGTTGTCGGGCTTCCACTGCGCGATTCTGGATTGGTCTGCGTCCGGCCCGGCAAACCAGGACTTTGCGGCAGCGTCCCATTTGGCGCCGGCGGACCTTGCAACAGCACGCTCGCTATATGGCACGGCCAGATATTGACGTTCGTCGGCCTGTTTGAGCTGCTCAGCTGGATGAGACATCAAACTGGCAGGTTGCGTTGTGCCTGAATCGGCTGCGGTTTCGATCCTTGGCCATTTCGAGAAAAGGGTGCCGTCAATACCGTGTGGTACATACCAGGATTCGTGCTGCCGATCCCACTTTGCGCCGAGTGCCTTTGCCTCATCTTTTTCCTTGAACGGCACGGCGATGTATTGTTTGCCTGCCTCGATCCGTTTGCTGTCGCCCATCGCAACGCCTGTGCGTTCGCGTTCCTGCAGTTCGATGCGGCGTTGCAGGTCTTCGTCGTTGGCCGTGGCGGCAAACTCCGCATTCTTGCGCAGCTCTTTTGCCGCCGAGACGTCCTCTAAAGTGCTGTCTGAATCCCGACGAACACGCTCTTCGTTGATTCGCGCAAGCTTCGCCGCCTTTTCGAATTCATTGAGCGTCGCCTTGGCGTCGATGACGACAAGACGCTGGGCGAGGGCCTCAGCCAGATGTTCGTGATCGAAATCCGCCAGCCATGCGGTGGTGCGATCTTCATGCTCGGCGTAGACGCTCCAGAACTGCGGCATCACGCCTTTGGCAATGGCCGAGGCGACGACCAATTTGCCCGCGACTTCGTCGTTGACGTTACCCTTCACGCGGACCTGGCCATTCCAGTCGTGGGGCAGGGTGATACCGAGCGCATCGTCGACCGCCTTGTCATAGATTTCCATGACTTTCACGCGGTCATCTTCAAAGATCGCGTCATCGCGCAGCGCCTCCAGGGCGGCGACCACAATAATCTCGCCCTGGCGCTGCTCAAGCTGATCGGTGGCTGCGATGACTTTTTTCCAGAGCGCGGTCGGGTCCTGCGGTAATTCGTGCCGTTGCCAGAAAGGATTCTGCTTGATGATCGGCGTCATTTCGACCAGCACGTCCAAGATGCGCTCGACCTGCATTGAGCTCGCGTCGGCTATCGCAGTGCCTATCGTTCCTTCAGCGAGACGCTCAAGCGTCCAGGCAACGGCTCGCTCGTCAACTGCACCATTTCCATCAAGTTGCACTGTCGTGTTCATATCGACCTCCGTTGGTCTCTCGATGCCGGTCTGTGCGGCCGTTGCCGATTGCACTACCACCTGCGTCAAACCAAGTACGTACGACTGGATTTTTTCGGCATCGGCAGCTGCCCGGAAAATTTCCAGCGGATCGTCCTGCAGGGCCTTGATCCACGAACCGACATAGGCACTATGCTGCTCCGGATCGTGGCCGATGCCCAGTTCGTCACCGAGGATCATGCTGGCGATTTCGGCACGCAGTTCCTCGCGCGCGTAGCCTTCACTGCCGAAGGGATGCAAGATATCCCGGTTTAGCCGTGACGGGTGCCCGGTCCAGTGCCCAAGCTCGTGCAGCGCCGTTGCGTAGTAGTTGTCGGCCGATGGAAAGAGGCTGCGATCGGGCAGGTGAATGGTGTCCGTGCTTGCCCTGTAGTACGCTTGATTCTCACGACTGGTGAGAATCTGCGCGCCTGATGCACTCAGGATGTCCTCGGCACGCTCGATCGCCTTCCATTCCTGTTGTTTACGCGGCGTCTGTGGCGGCAGGCCGTCGATCTGCTCGGCGTTAAACACGGTTGCAAGAAACACCCTGGGCCGCTCCAGCGTTACCGTGTCCTTGATGGGTTCGCCCCTGGCGTTGATGACGGGCCTGCCGTCCGCATCGTTTCTGTTCTGCTCTTCGGTAAATTTCCAGTACTGGATCTGCGTGCCTTTTTCTCCTTTGCGGACCTGGGCGTCGAGCGCCAGGGCCTGCTTGTAGGTCATCCAGCGCTGGTCGTCGTGGCCTTCGCTCATGAGTTGGAGGGCATTGATTCCCTGGTAGCGTTTGCCAGTGGATAGATTGAATGGCATGTTGGCACCGGCTTCGCCTGGCTCCCAAGGCAATTGCCACGGTGCGGTGCCTTGCTTCAGTTGTTCGATCAGTTTTTCCGCAACAACTTGATGGAACGGTTTTCTTTCGTTGTTCATGTTGGCGTACTCCTTGTCGATTGCGGCGCCGCTAGCGTTTTAGCGGCGGTGAATAGGACTGGACGTCATGTGCGCTGGCGAGGGCATCTGTTTCCGACAGCGCATCCTCAGGAAATGCCCCCGCTACCTCGGCTTCGTCCGGGTCGAACTCGGCCTGGTAGCCTGGCAGCAGGGTGTCCTGCAGTTTTTCGCTGACGATATCGACATCCGCCAGCGTGTCGGCATTGATCAGCGGATCAAAGGGAATGACCTCTGCGTTGATTTCTTCCATGTATTTCTCCTTTCAGATGAGGTTGACGGTGCGTCGCCGGACAGGGACCTCACCACGTGAAGACCGGAACAATGACGGTCTTAATGTGCGACCGCGTGACCGGCCCGATGTAGCGGCCATCGAAGGAATTGCTGCTGACGTTCGACATCAGCAGCACTTCGGCCGGACCGAGAATGAACGCGGCTGGACTGTAGCGCGGCAGCGGCCGCCCGGCACCGTCGTTGGACAGCGGTGCGCTAAGCGGCAACGTAGCGCCATTGACGCTGACACCGGTCTCCTTGATCGCGACAGCATCCCCTTCGACAGCGAGGACCATCTTCATCATGTAGCCGTAGTCGCCTGGGCAGAATCCTGCCGCCAGGTACCCGCGGCGTTTCGCCTCCGCGATCGCTGCGTTTTGCGGTGGGCACAGAAGAACGTAGGCGCCTTTGACAGCTGGCTTGTCGCTGATTGCGTAGACACCCAGGGGTATGCTCTTGCTGCTGTTGATACGCAGGCCAAGGACGCCGCAAAGGCCACCCGCTGCCAGCAATCCCGCAGTGCCGATCACGCCAGCGGCGGCCAGCTTTTCAAGGCGCGTTTTCACAGCTTGATCTCTGTTGCCGTGTCGGGAGGGCTACACAGCTGATCACTCTTTTTCGGCTCGGGAACGGCCGCACGCGCGCTGAAAATCTTGTCCTGAAAGTACAGCGGTTGGCGGCCGTAGATCGCCGGGAACCCTGCGACGTAGATCACCATATCGCCGGATTCCACAATCATCTCGCCTTCTTTTTTGGGACCAGGCATGCGCAGGCATTCGTCCGTCGTCAGCAGCGGTCGCTGCACTTCCTGGTGGGTGCGGGACACCTGGCCGAGCAGGGCGCTGGTGCGCCGGCCGCTCGTCGTGATCTGCTCCTTGACGACTGTCGTGGTGCCTGTCAGCTTTGACAGGTGGTCGGCCGTCTCCACGCGATTGGGTGGGAAGGCGCTTTGCACATGGCAGTTGGAAGTAATGGTCTCGTCGGCTCCGTACCCTGTCTCGCGGCTCTTGAGCTGGTTGATGTCCTGGCAAATCAGGTACAGCTTGATGCCGTAGCCCGCAATGAATGCGAGCGATTCCTGCAGGATTTCGAGCTTGCCGAGGCTGGGGAATTCGTCGATCATGCCGAGCAATCGGTAGCGGTAATTTTTACTTGATCGGATATGCGACGTGGCCGCCTGTTTGAGGCCGATGGCTGCGAGCATGCGGCGCCACCAGGGCATGCTTGCAACGACGCGTTCGAACGCCATTTTGTCCGCCAGAACGCGCATCGTCATGTTAATGAAGATACGCACCAGGGGCCGCAGGCGCGCCTTGTCGTTGGGCTGGGTCACGATGTACAGGCTGACCGGATGATCGTGATTCATCAAGTCCTTGATGCGAAAATTCGACGAGCCCACATTGCGAGCCACGATGGGATCCCGGTACAGCGCGAGGTACGATTTGGCAGTCGACAGGACGGAACCCGCTTCTTCTTCGGGCCTGTCCATCATGTCGCGTGCTGCCGCAGCAACAACCGGGTGGGGAGCACTGTCCACGTGGCCATACGTCGACATTTCCATCCACAGTTCGGCTACCGTGCGGGACGGATCGGCCAGCAGGTGATCGACATGGGGCAGCGAAGCAGGCGTGCCTTCATTGCGGCGCTTGTGCAGCGCGTGAAGGATGACGCCTACCAGCAACGCCTGGCTGGTTTTTTGCCAGTGGCTGTCGAGACCCCGGCCATCCGGGTCGACAATCAGCGTGGCCAGGTTTTGCACGTCGCCGACTTCATGGCCGGTCCCGATCCGAATTTCGTCGAGTGGGTTGAAGAAGACATCACAGTCTGGGTCGGCCGGTTCGAAACGCAGGACCTTGTTGCCAGCGTGTTGCTGGCGCCATCCGGCTGTCATCGACCACAGTTCGCCTTTGAGATCCGTGACGATTGCACTGTGGGGCCACGAGAGCAGCGTCGGCACCACCAGGCCGACACCTTTGCCGGAGCGCGTTGGCGCATACATCAAGACGTGCTCGGGGCCGTCGTGGCGCAAATAATGCAACGTGCCGCGCTTGTCCAGCCACGCACCGACGTAGACGCCTCCACTGGCCAGCGGTTGCACCTGGCGCAGGATCTCGTGCCACCTGCGCGGCCGCGGCAGCAGGCCTGCATTCTGAATATCCTTCTGGTTCGCCCAGCGTGCCGAGCCGTGCAGGTATTCGTTCACCTTCGAGGTGTTCGCCATGATCATCCTGGTGACCATCAGGCCGATCAGACCAGCGCCTGTAATGGTAATTCCGAGGCTGCCCGCCCGCATGATGGCATCGGGATAGGCGCCATACCATTTGGCTGCCCAGTTCAAGATTGCCCAGGGCGGATACATATGGTGGTCGTGCACACCCAGCGTGGCCTGGTACTGCATATCGTGCGCAAATAATTGCGTTGCCGCCTGCAGACCGGCGCCCATCGAAAGTGTTGCCAGGATCGGGATCGTTTTGCCGGGACCTTTTTTGGCGACCCGGACCTGCGGTCCGACAGCATTGTTGAATCGTTCGCTCATCTGCTCCGTCCTTTCGTTTTGATGGCGCCGTGCGCCTGGGCCACAATTTGTTGACCCAGCGGGATGCGACGGAGACGCCGCGCGGTAGACTCGTCGACCGGCATGACAAAGATTTCTTCGCTGACCTTCAACAAGACCAGCGCCTGGCCGTCGATTTGACGAATGCCACCAAAGGCGACGGACATCTCCTTACCAAAATTGTATCGACTATGTTTCGGTATATCGAAGCCATTGCACCGCTTTTGTTCTCGCTCAATGACGTACTTTTCCGCAGCCTGTTCTGCTGATGGCAGGCGGGGAGTTTTTTCGACAGGTGCGCGCGGAGGGGAATGCAGTTGGGGCGCAGGTGTTGACTGCGCCGCGTGATCGCCGATGGCCACATCGCCCAGTTTCGAAAGTGGTCGCAGCCTGTCCTTGCTGGCAGGCGGTGGCGCCGAGCCGACGCGGCCGACATTGGGCTTTCCGGGAACTGGCGGCATCAGATTGAGGGAATCCGCTTTCGATGCAGTGCGGTTGGGAGGCCGCTGTGGCCGGCCTGCCGGTTTGCCTGGCTTAGGCGCGAGCTTCCTCTTCCCAGGTGGCGGTACCCCAAGCCTGCCACGGGTGCATTTAGGGGCGGTTCGGGGAGCCTGGGCTACTAACATTGGGAACGCCTTAGTCAGTCGTCCTGACCGACGAAGATGCCGTCGCACGCGGTGATCTGGTTTTGTTCCTTGATGCTCCACGTGACCAGGTACATCACGCGGCAATAGCACTTCACTTCGGTCGGTGAAGTGAACCAGACTGAATTCGGACAGCCCTCGCACACCGTGGGCGTTCGGGGGCGGCGCCTTGGGTCGAGCGCCGCCAGTGTTGGACTGCTTACCATTGGCGCGTCGGCTTCGAGGCCTGGTGGTGACGGTAGCGACGCCGCTGGCGGCGGTTTGGCTGCCTCGTTTATCGCGGCGGCGATCAGGTCGTCGGCTGACACCGTCGTCGCTTCTGCTGTCGTGTCCATGCTTTCTCTCCTTTGGCTTGAGGGGTTGTGTCAGCTGGCGGCGGCGTCGTTCCAGCGTGGCGTCGTCGAAGCGGACCGGTAGATGGGCGGCCGATGCCGCCCTGACGATGCTTTCCTTGAATGCAGCCGACCCGTTGACCGTGATGCAGTTACCGTAACGCTCCATGGCCATGCGCAGTGCGGCTTCGAGACCCGCCTGGTCGGCACCGCGCGAGATCTTGAGCCTGTTGCCGTCATCGCGCACTGCGCTGGCGCCAACGTGATAGATGACCGTGCCGTTCTTGGTGACGCTATCTGGACCGACGCAACTCCGTGACGCTTGCTTGCCGCCGGCGCCGCGCATGGTATTTCCCTTAAGCCCACCGATGGCTTCGCGCGCACGCAGCACATTCAGTGCTTCCTTGTCTCCTGCGGTAGCTCTGTCTGTCAGCCAGTCGGCCCATGCGCATCGGCGGTATTGCTCGTAAATGTCCTGGCGTTCCAGCAGGTACGCTTTGCCGATCGCGTCTATCTCTTCACGCAGGGTCTTGCTTATCACCGTGTACAGCAGCTTCTTCTCGAGGCTGGGCATGATCAGCAACCTGACTGCCGCGCGCTTCAATCTGCCTTTACGTTTTGCGGCATCGACGGCGCGATCCTTGCGGTCGCTGGTGGCCTTCCACGCAGCGGCGCGCGTGTCGGCGAGATGTTGCTGTTCGTCCTTGTACTGACCATGCAATTTCGAAGTGTTCAGGCGCGAGCGCAATGGCTGCCTGGCGTAGTGCTTCGACGTGTCAGCACCGCGCGCACGTGATGCAAGAGGCTCGAATGCTCCGAGTTTCTTTTCGAGACTTGCCTTGGAAAATTCTCGGGCAATCGAACTGGCTTTGACACTGATGCCGTCGTCGGAACTGACGACCAGCCCATTGGCGCGCTCGTGCATCGTTAAGCCGTGCGTGCCCATGATGGCGTGTATCGCCGACCAGCTTTGCGCGTTTCGCATCGGCTCGGAGCATTCCCGCTTGATCCAGCCCAGCAGGCTTTCAATGTGGGTCTGCCGTTCCATGTCGTCTGCGTTGTTTTCTCCGCGCGCCTTCTTTGCAGTGTGATTGACCTGCTGCAGTCCGAATTCCTTCTCCAGCTCGCTGCACACTTGGCCCAGCGTGTAGTACGCATTGAATGGTTCCTGGATGGTGTGCCGCTGTGGATGAATCTTGTTGATCGCGACATGCACGTGCAGGCTGTCGGTATCGTGGTGGGCGACGCTGATGCGCTGGTGCTGGGCAAAGCCAATTGCGGCGCAGACGCGGGCCTCAATCGCAGCCAGCACTTCCTCTGATGGCGATTCGCCTTGTGCAAAACTGATGATCAAGTGATAGGTCTTGTCCGACTTCGCACGGGTGTTCATCGCCTGTGTATTGAGAATTTCGAGCAAGGCGCTGTCGGCACGGTCGGTGTGGCAGTTGGTCACTTGCACATCGCCGACGCG
>Ga0247814_10001126_pt1 | contig 16650 bp, 17 predicted proteins | sample UWRJL179409R1_FD_179947 | JGI IMG/M metagenome (GOLD analysis project Ga0247814, IMG submission 179947) | Plant litter microbial communities from Arlington Agricultural Research Station in Wisconsin, United States - UWRJ-L179-409R-1 | ecosystem: Environmental > Terrestrial > Plant litter >...
GAAAGTAAGTGTTACGAAGAGAAAGGCAATCAGGTATCTTGTCATGAGTAAATAATTGAGCTGCAACTGTAACCTAAAAATAGAAAAAATATTGTTTAATTAAGAAATTGATTAAACAATAAATCCCTGTCTAAATGCATAGACAGGGATTTATCGGATATGCTCTTGAAATCTTAAAATTCCAATATCCGGTTATAGATTACTAATTAGTAACCTGGGTTCTGAGCAACAACACCGTTGGCATTTAATACCTCGCTTTGCGGTATTGGGAATAAATTACGGAAAGTTTGTGTAAGACCTGTAGCATTGTAACGACGTAGGTCGAAAAAGCGATGACCTTCATGTGCCAGTTCTAACCTGCGTTCTGTTCTGATCGCAGTTAATAATGCTGCCTGCGTTGTTGCAGTAGATGCAACCAGACCCGCACGTACACGAATTACGTTTAAATCGGCTAACGCTCCCGCAAAATCATTAAGCATAGCTCTTGATTCTGCACGGGTTAAATATACTTCGGCAAGACGCATCATCATCACGTTATCTACCCCAGGATTAACCTGTGAATATTTTAACTGTTTAGCTGCAGGAGTAGTGCTGTAGTTCACATTTTTTCTTAAGTCGTTAGCTTCAAAAGCATCACGTAGTGACGTAGTAGAAGCAACTTCATTTCTACCTCCTAAACTTGTTGGATAATAGTAAAATGCAAGGTTGTTCGCATCAGTTGCGACATATTGCAGCTCCCATAAAGATTCAGAAGAATTTTTACCTGTGTAAATAGTTCCATATGAAGCACCAGGTACCAATGTATAATTATTAGGACTTGTAATTACAGCGGTAGCCAGAGCTTCCGCATCAGCCCATTGCTGTCTGTAAAGTTGTACCCTTGCTTTTAAGGCAGTGGCTACAAATTTATTTACCCGGCCGGTAGAAATCCTGTTAGGTAATTTGGCGATAGCATCGTCCAGATCGGCAAGTATTTGAGTGTAAACTTCTGCCTCTGTAGATCTTGCCACAGCAGCAGCCCCAGCAGGAGTAAGTGTGGGTACAAGTCTAACTGGCACACCTAATCCACCAGACTGGTTGTAACCCGTAGGGCTACCACCAAACATCCTGATGAGGTCGAAATAAGCAGTTGCACGGATAGTTTCGCACTCTCCGATCGCACGGTCTTTAAGAAATGCCGGGTCACTGATATTCGGAGCAGCTGCAATGATATTATTAGCACGGTTAATTACGCCATTCACATTGTTCCAAATTGTAGCGATATCTACATTGTCTGGCAAAATGGTCTTATTGAATACTTGCGACCAGGTTGGAAATGTACCTGTCCATTGCAGGTTGTCTGCATACAGCTCCGAGAATATCAAATAATTCAAAGACATATATCCGGTTTGCTGGATACCATCATAGGTACCAATGATACCTGCTTCAACTCCCTGTCTGGTCGTATAAGCAGTTGTTGCATCCAGTGATGTTTGTGGTTGCTGATCAAGCGTTTTTTTGCAGGCAGATACAGATAGCAGTGCCGGCAAGATTATATATAGTAAATTCTTTTTCATTTATACTTAAATTAAAATCCAATATTAACACCGAATGTGAAAGTTTTGGCTTGTGGCGCCGATAAGAAATCCGTACCCGCTGAAAGAGGATCGCTGTTGAAAGTACTCACCTCAGGATCAAAACCTTTATAGTTGGTAACTGTAACCAGGTTTGTTGCAGAAGCAAATATTCTTAGCTTTCTCATATGCAGTTTAGCTGTAAGATCAGCAGGAAGATTGAAACCAAGGTTAACATTCTTTAGACGTAAATACGATCCATCTTCAACAAATCTGTCAGAAGCACGGGCATTGGTATTTGTATCGCCATAAACCGCTCTTGGCATATCTGTATCAGTATTAGTAGGTGTCCAACGATCCAGTACAGAAGCAAACTGACCATAGATGGTATTCATGCCTTCACCAAATACGCGCGTATTGTTGTAAATTTCATTACCATAACTGAACTGCCAGAAGAATGATAAATCAAAGTTCTTATAGGTAAAGTTATTGTTGAAACCACCAACAAATTTAGGCTGCGCAGAACCAAGTATCTCCTGATCTGCACCAGTGATTACACCGTCACCGTTAAGATCCGCAAATTTGATATCGCCGGGAGCAGTTGATGCTACCTGGTAAACAGCTGTGGTGCTTCCTGTTTTTGTTTTGGCAGCCGCATTCAGCTCATTAATTTCAGCCTGCGTTTGAAAAAGACCAGCAACCCGGTATCCGCGGAAAGCCCCTGCAGCTTCGCCAACCTGTACATAACTGGCAAAACCAGCTGCATATGGTGCATTATTATTTGCTAAGGAAAGAATCTTGTTTTTGTTAAATGAGATATTGAAACTGGAAGACCAGCTAAAGTCTTTAGTTTTAATATTTGAAGTATGCAAATCGATCTCTATACCTTTATTTTCCATTGTCCCGGAATTAGTGGTATAGCCCGTGAAGCCAGTTGAACCTGGTAATGGCAACCTTGCTAAAAGGTTAGAGGTCTTTCTGTAATACAAATCTGCTGTTAAGGTAATCCTGTCATTCAAGAATCCAAAGTCGACAGCAATATCTGTTGATTTAGTTTTCTCCCATGTCAGTTCAGGATCTCCCAGTACCGATGGATATAAACCAGCAACCTGGTTAAAGTTAGAGCCTGCACCGATCAATGTTCTGGAAACAAAGTTACCAATGAAGTTATTTCCTGTTACACCCCAGCTGCTACGCAATTTTAATGTAGACAACCATTCTACGCTTTTCATGAAAGATTCATCGCTGATAATCCATGCGGCAGATACAGCAGGGAAGTATCCCCAGCGATTGCCGTCAACAAATTTCGACGATCCGTCTGAACGCAATGTTGCAGATAAAATATAACGTTGTTTGTAGTTATAGCCTACCCTTCCAAAGAAACTCACTAATGAATTAGTTGAGCCAGTAGAACTCGCATCAGTTTTTACTGCAGCAGCAGATAGTCGCTGGATGTCGTTACCCGGAAAGTTTGTACCCGAAGCATACACACTTTGTTGATTATCTTTTTGCCATGATTCTCCTAATAAAACGTTTAAGGAATGGTCACCATAAGTTTTATTAAACGTTAATGTATTCTCATTCAGGAGATTTAAATCTGAAAAATAAGTTTCTATACCTGAACCATTTGTTGGTGCTGCACCTGCATTAAGTGTTGAAGGTACAAACCTGCGTTCGTTGCTGGTTTGATAATCTGCAGCGAAATTGGTTTTGAATGTTAATGATGGAAGAATTTTGTATTCTCCATAAATATTTGACAGTAAACGACCTGCTGTGGTTAAGTTTAAAGGCTCTTTATAAGCCGCAACCGGATTTTCAACCGAACTGTAAATATCGCGGCCATAAGTACCATCTGCATTATATACCGGAATAGCGGGACTTTGAAGGATAGCCGAACTTAAAACACCGTAAATATTGTTGTCGTTATTGATCCGGTTTGATGTACTGCGACTAAAAGTGGTACTGGTTCCAACTTTAAATTTATCAGTAACATTATGGTCCAGGTTTAAACGGAAATTAAAACGAGCATAATCAGATCCTCTTAAGATACCTTTCTGATCAAAGTAACCACTGGTAATGTTAAACCGTGTTTTATCGTTACCGCCATTGATGGATAAATTATAGTTGCTGATCGGTGCAGTGCGAAAAACTTCATCCTGCCAGTTTGTACTAGTATAGGTACTAGGATTTCCAGCTAAATTACCCCTGTTTAAACCTGTAGTAATTAAATCTGCCAGTGTTGGATAAGCTGCTGTACCTATTAAAGCAGAATAACGGTTAGTGATTGCATCCTGAATTAACTGCACATATTGAGGGCCTGTTAATGATTCAACTTTGTTAGTTGTTTGCTGAAAACCAGTATAGTAATCAAGATCAACATTAGTTTTACCAGTTTTACCTCTTTTTGTAGTTACAATCACTACACCATTGGAAGCACGTGAACCATAAATAGCAGCTGCAGCTGCATCCTTTAACACATCGATTGACTCAATATCTATAGGATTAAGGTCGTTCAACGCATTTGTAGAACCATTACCAAAACCTATCTGCGCATTTGAACCCGTTTGGATAGGTGTACCATCAATTACATATAACGGCTGTGAATCAGCACTTAGTGTAGATACACCACGTACCCGCACTGTAACAGATCCACCAGGAGTACCAGAGGCAGATGTTACCTGTACACCAGACAATTGTCCTTGTAAGGCCTGGTCTAAACCAGTTACCGGACGGTCTTTGATGTCTGCAGCTTTTATACTTGCAATAGCACCAGTAGAAGCCCTTTTTGAAGTACTTCCGTAACCAATAACTACAACATCATTTAACAGTTTCTGATCAGATACCAGTTTAACATTGTAATTGCTGGCATTTCTAATTGTAACGGTTTGTTGTACATAACCGATAAAGCTGAAGGTAACTGTGTTTTGTCCGTCAGTTACATTTAGTGTGTATGCACCGTCAGAATCGGTCTGCACACCTGTTTTAGAACCAGTAATTTTAACAGATACGCCTGGCAGGGGCAGTCCATCATCAGCGGAAGTTACTCTTCCGGCAATTTTTCTATTCTGGGCATTTGCACTACCTAGTGCAAACATGCTTAAAGCAAGAAAAATGAGTAAAATTTTCTTCATTCGTTAGGGATTTTTGATTAATTGATAGCTAAATCTATATAATAATTTTTATAAAACAGTTTTTTTTGCTGTTTTAGATATATTAAAGCAAATATTTGCAATAAAACCCACTAATAAATCAAAATATAGTGTGATAGATCATTTCGGATAAAATTGCCTGGTGATAGTGATCCATGTAAAGATCGTAGGGAACAGATCTCTATTACCTGTAAATGTATCTTGATAGCTGCGAAATAATAGGCTACCTTAGATTAACTAACCAATATATCCTGATGAAATCTTATATATTAATCTTAATCGCTGTTATTTCACTGTTTTCTATCAAAAGAGTGGCAGCGCAGCAAACAAGTACAGCGTCTAGTGCTACTTTAAACCATATCGCAGTTTATGTATCAGCGCTTGATCAGAGCGAATCCTTTTATCACACCCTTTTAAACCTGAAAAAGATTGAAGAACCTTTTAAAGATGGCCGCCATGTTTGGTTTTCTTTAGGTGCAGCAGGACAGCTGCATTTAATTCAGGGGTCCAAAGCTAAAGCAGATCATAATAAAAATGAACATCTGTGTTTCAGCGTAAATTCCATTCAGGATTTTATAGCGAAATTAGATCAGCAAAAGATCGAATATGTCAATTGGGAAGGAACTGCAAAAGCGCCTACAGTTAGGGTTGATGGTATAAAGCAGGTTTACTTTCAGGATCCTGACGGGCACTGGATAGAAGTAAATGATGCGCAATAAGCCATTAAAGGTCAGTGCTAAAATTTAGTAGTGGCTTATTGCGCACCATATCGACGAACTGGCTTTTTTTCTCTACCAACACTTAAAATAATGATAACCACCAGGTAAAGGTGGTTTCATCGAGAATATCATTCGGTTGGTATAAAACATTTTAGCAATAAAATTCAAATGATTCTATTTGTTCTGTCAAAAGAAATCATCATGAAAAAGTTAATTAACGTCTCTCCCTTTATTCTCCTGCTGATACCAGTTTTTGTAATCGCTCTATTTACTATGATCCCGATGAGTAGCGGCAATCAATCGAACAATGAAGTTGCGCTAAAAACCTCGTCAGGTACTTCAGTAGCAAACGTATTGACCAATCTGGCTAAATAAGATGAAGGATTTAGCCATTCAAACCTGTGGTTTAACTTATCACTTCGGCAGCCAGGTAGTGGTTGATAACCTTTCTCTCGAAGTAAAAAAGGGAAGTGTGTATGGTTTTTTAGGTCCTAACGGCGCTGGTAAAACCACCACTATCAAAATTTTGCTGAACCTGCTCAAATCTCCTTCGGATACTGTATTTATCTTTGGGAAAGATATCAATACAAACCGTATCGCTAGTTTAAAGAGAATAGGCGCACTGGTAGAACAACCCGCGATATATGCGCATCTGTCAGGAAAAGAAAACCTGGTTAACCGCTGTATTTTACTCAATATACCCAGAACTAAAGTAATGGAAATGCTTACTTTAGTTGGCCTCGTAGAAGCTGCCAATAAAAAAGCAGGCAAATATTCATTAGGGATGAAACAGCGTTTGGGTATCGCACTCGCATTACTGTCAGATCCTGATTTACTCCTGCTTGATGAACCAACTAACGGATTAGATCCCAATGGAATCATTGAAATCCGTAACCTCATGTCTGATCTGGCTACAAAACATAATAAAACCATTCTTGTATCCAGCCATCTGTTAAACGAGATCGAAAAGGTAGCTACACATGTAGGCATTATTAACAAAGGAAAATTACTTTTTCAGGGCACAGTAGATGAACTGCAAACCTATAATACGCCTGTAGTTGAAATTGGAACAGACAGACCGGAAGATGCCGCTTTATTTTTGACTGAAATGGGTTATACGATCAATAATCCTGGTCAAACCCCTCTTCAGCTCCCTTATCAGTCTACCACCGAAACCGGTAAAATCAATACCTTACTGGTCCAGAACGGATTTACAGTTTACAGTATTCATTTTGTTAAAAAAGATCTGGAACGTTTGTTCCTGGACATTACCAAAACAAACTAACATGTACGCGCTTCTCATCTCCCTGAAATCTGAATTTTATAAATCCAGAAAAACATTAGCCTTTTGGGCTTCCATCCTGCTGCCATTGTTACTTTGTTCTATGGTTACAGCAGGCTTTTACTTCGAGTCGAAAAAGATCCTCAGTATGCACTACCCTCCTGCGGTATTATGGAGTACTTATATGGGAAGCATTTTGGGTGTAATGGGTATGCTAATCCTTCCATTTTATGTGATCTTTATGGCCTTTTCAGTAAACAATATTGAACATAAGAACGATACCTGGAAATCGCTTTTTGCGCAGCCTTTACCCAAGTTTTCCATTTATACCGCTAAGTATTTGTATGCGGTGTTGTTAATTTTTATCTCTTTAGCATTGTTTGCGCTATTTACTTTTGCTTATGGCCACCTCTTACATTTACTGAACAAGGCTTATAAATTTAATGAATACTCACCTGTAGAGATGCTTTCGAAATTTTATCTTAAAGTATTCTTGTCTTCACTTGGTATCTTATCCGTGCAGTTTATCATTAGTCTGATCTGGAGCGATTTCCTGAAACCAATGGGAATAGGGTTTATCGGTATAATTTCGGGGATTATTACAGCCTCCAAGGGATGGGAATATGCTTATCTAATTCCCTACAGCCACCCGGCCCTAGCCTTATCTATGAGAAAAGGACCATCTGAAGCTATGAAGTTGTTTACCCAGGAGATTTATACGAGTTTTATTTATGCCATTGCCCTATTTATCATTGGATATTTTATAGTAGTGAAGAAGAGTGTGAAGTAGCATAAACCTGCTTACAATTTGACAAGTACTACGAAATATGGGTCGAACGCAAAAAAACCTGCTATCTTTCGAATAAGCAGGTTTTTTTATAAGAATATTCAATACTTCCACAATTAGTCTGACCACCAAAATGGAACTGGAGAAGATTTGTCATGTTCTAACCATTTGTTGAACCATTGCAGGAAAGTCATTCGTGGTTTACATGGTGTAATTCCAACTTCTGTTATCTGCCAGACAAAACCATGCTCTTCGCCCGTAATTACAAGTGTCCAATCCATTCCACATCCGTCTGTTCCCAAATAAATATTTCCATCAAATATTTTATTTTGTAATTCCACATTTTCTAGTTCATCACCTTCCCATATCCATTGTTCCGAAAATGGGAAAGGTTGTCTTATACTTTGAAAATTCAGCCATGCGTTTCTTTGTATTTCAAACCACCAACTTTCATTAGTACCTAATGGCATTATTCCATATTCTGGCGGTCCGTCACCACCATTGCCTATATGCTGAATAAAGAATTTATAATCAGCCGGAAGAACAACCTGATTATCTTTTTCAAATTTGGCAATGGCTTCAACTGATGCAATCGCATTAAATTGCAGGTTAGTCTGGCTAAGCCTGTTCTTGAGTATTATTAAGTCTTCGTAGAGCTGTGTCATCATATAGCTACTAACTCCAAATATAATGATGTTTATCTCAGATTACAATTTGATAGACTTACTTATTAAATGGCGCTTCGGGTTTTGTAGGCGATGAAGAAACGATGTAACTTACGATCTTTTGTCTTCCCCGCTTTGCCTTTCCCAACGGAGCCTGACACGATAGAGACAAGTTAGTATGTGTTAGCCTTGCTTTAGGTACGCTGACAGGCAATAGAATTGATAGAAAAAAAATACCGGTAAAATACAAAAAATCCTGTTTTCGTGATGAAAACAGGATTTCTCTAGAAGTGGTGTGGGCCGGGATCGAACCGGCGACACAAGGATTTTCAATCCTTTGCTCTACCGACTGAGCTACCGCACCATCTTTATTATAACACGTTTACTACATGCCACCCATCGGTTGGGAATTTAAACAAAAAAGCTTCAGATTGATCTGAAGCCTTTTGCAGTGGTGTGGGCCGGGATCGAACCGGCGACACAAGGATTTTCAATCCTTTGCTCTACCGACTGAGCTACCGCACCATCTTTACTAAACATGTTTGACCATGTTCCCCTCGGTTGGGAGTGCAAATGTAGCTTCTTTTTTTGAATTGCAAAACTTTTTTGAAAAAAACCTTAAAATCACCAGAGATTTATTTAAAACCACTCTAAATTCTAAATAATATGCAAGCATAGTAATTTCTTTCTGCTAATTATTTTAACTTAGCATGACTGTAAAGTTTAACCAGATAATGATTTCACAAATTCTATTTATAGCGATCACCATAGCGGCATGTGTGTTTTTCAGCTTCAACCTGAAAAAGGTGATCCGCAATATCAGACTGGGCAAAAACACCGACCGTAGTGATCAGCCTGCAAAAAGACTAAAAACCATGATTAAAGTTGCATTGGGACAAACCAAAATGGTAGTTCGTCCTATCCCTGCAGCTTTACACTTTATTGTATATGTTGGCTTCGTTATTATCAATATCGAGGTACTGGAGATTATGATCGACGGTATTTTTGGCACGCACAGGATCTTTGGCGGCCTGGGCAGTGTCTATAATTTCCTTATCGGTTCTTTTGAAATACTTGCCATCGGCGTGTGGTTAGCCTGTGTAATATTCTTAATCCGCAGAAATATTATCAAACTTAAACGCTTCATGGCCCGTGAACTAAAAGGCTGGCCTAAATCTGATGCGAATTATATTCTCCTAACAGAAATACTGCTGATGACTGCATTCCTTTTTATGAATGCTGCAGATGCAAAATTACAAACACTGGGAGCCCATCATTATGTCAACGCAGGCTCTTTCCCGGTAAGCCAGTTTTTGCAGGGACTGCTTCCTGACAGTGAATCGGCACTGATAGCAGTAGAACGCGGATGCTGGTGGTTCCATATTATCGGAATCTTAGCTTTCCTGAACTACCTGCCTTACTCCAAACATTTCCATATCCTGTTTGCCTTTCCAAATACCTATTTTTCCAACCTGGAGCCAAAAGGCGAATTTACAAACATGCAAAGCGTAACCAACGAAGTAAAAGCGATGCTGGATCCTTCTTTCACGCCACCGGAAACAGAGGCTGGCCGTTTTGGTGCAAAAGATGTGAATGACCTGACTTGGGTAAATCTGATGAATGCCTATACTTGTACCGAATGTGGTCGTTGTACTGCGGTATGTCCGGCTAATATCACGGGCAAATTGCTGTCGCCAAGAAAGATCATGATGGATACCCGCGACCGTATGGAGGAAGTAGGAAAAAGCCTGGATAAAAATGGGGCTGGTCTGGATGACGGCAAGTCGTTGATCGACGATTATATCACCCGGGAAGAATTATGGGCCTGTACAAGCTGTAATGCATGTGTAGAAGCCTGCCCAATCAACATTGATCCCCTGGCTATTATAACAGACCTCAGAAGGTATGCGGTAATGGAAGAATCGCAGGCACCATCAAGCATCAGTGCGATGCTGGGTAATATTGAAAACAATGGTGCCCCATGGAAATATTCGCCGGCAGACCGGTTAAACTGGGCCAAAGAAAATTAATTTTAATAACTGATTACTCAAGCTGAATAATGAGCGCGAACCTAAATATAGAAGTGCCTACCATGGCAGAGATGATTGCCAGGGGTGAAGAACCTGAAATCCTTTTCTGGGTAGGCTGTGCGGGCAGTTACGATGAACGTGCACAAAAAACAACCCGCGACATCTGTAAGATCCTGCACCATGTGGGCATCAAATATGCCGTACTGGGAACAGAAGAAAGCTGCACTGGCGATCCTGCAAAACGTGCGGGGAACGAATTCCTGTTTCAAATGCAGGCAATGACCAATATAGAAGTGCTCAATGCTTATAATATCAAAAAAATAGTAACGGGCTGCCCGCATTGTTTCAATACGATCAAGAATGAATATCCGGGATTAGGCGGTACCTATGAGGTTATCCACCATACACAGTTGATCCAGGATTTGATTAATGATGGTAAACTGAAAGCTGAAGGCGGCGAAAGCTTTAAGGGTAAAAAGATTACTTATCATGACCCCTGCTATTTAGGCCGTGGTAATGGCATATATGAAGCACCAAGAAAGGCACTTGAAGTGCTGGATGCGCAGCTGGTAGAAATGAAACGCTGCAAATCTAATGGTTTATGCTGTGGCGCAGGCGGTGCACAGATGTTCAAAGAACCTGAAAAAGGGGATAAGGATATCAATATCGAAAGAATAGAAGAAGCACTGGAAACCAATCCAAACATCATTGCTGCAGGATGCCCGTTCTGCATGACGATGTTGAGTGATGGGGTAAAAATGAAAGATCAGAATCAAAACGTCCAGGTATTGGATATCGCAGAAATTACAGCAAGAGCAAATGGATTGTAACCCTCTTTTTATCACTTCGTTAAATTCCGGAAGTAACGGCAACTGCTATTATGTAGGTAATGAAAAGGAAGCTGTACTGGTAGATGCGGGGATTTCCTGCCGTGAAACGGAAAAAAGAATGGCAAGATTAGGCCTGTCTATGGGTAAGGTAAAGGCTATTTTTATTTCTCATGAGCACGGCGACCATATCCGCGGACTGGCGGTAATGGCAAAGAAATACCGTATACCGGTCTATATTACCCCGGCAACGATTAGAAACAGCAGGCTGGACATCCCGGCAGAACTGGTACATACTTTTACAAGTCATGAAATTGTACATGTAGGATCATTACAGGTTACCTGCTTTCCAAAAATCCATGACGCTGCAGAACCACATAGTTTCTTAATTACCTGTGGCGCCGTGAAAGTGGGCGTATTTACAGATCTTGGTGCCGTATGCGAACAGCTGAGCCGCCACTTTCAGTTGTGCGATGCCGCATTTCTGGAAGCTAATTATGATGAAGAAATGCTGCAAAACGGCAAATATCCTTATTACCTGAAAAACAGGATTAGCGGCGGACAAGGTCACTTAAGCAATAGGCAGGCGCTGGATTTATTTACCAACTTCCGCCCGGCGCAACTCAGTCACTTATTGCTTTCTCATTTATCTAAAGACAATAATTGTCCGGAACTGGTAAGTAACCTCTTTAAACAGCATGCAGAGCAAACAATGATTGTAGTGGCTTCGAGAAGTGAAGAAACACCTGTTTTCACTATTGGCGGAGTTTCTCGCTCATCTGGTGAAACTTTTCCGAGAGATCATTCAACTCCTCAGCTTCAATATTCTTTACAGGTATAGCCATAAATGTAGCCATGCTGTCGATATCTCCGCCCCTGCTGTCATTATAAGTCTGCACAATAACGTCATCCCCCCTGGTGCGGAGATAAACTGTCCCCCGCTGTGTAGTACCAAGGTAATCAAGCTGCTTATATTTTAACAGGTTAAAGGAAAAATACTCCACCTTGCCATTATTAAAGAACCGCTTGTAACGGCAGAAACCTTTGCTGGTCACATGCAATTCGTACTTTTTAATATTCTGCCCCAGCACATCTGTACCATGATGATCGGCGAGGCGCTGCTGCAGATATACAGCTTCATCCTCCGTGGGTCCGTATGATGAAAGCAAAACGAGGCATAATAGTGCGTATAAACCTGTTTTTAAGGAGAGTGTAAACTTTTTCATCGGGTTAGCTATTTTCGAAGGTCAATTTAAATAAAATGTTAAATTTGTAATATGAGTTTTTCTCCACAATCTAAAATTTGGATCTACCAGGCTGACCGTGAATTCACTATCCAGGAAGTAAGTGCTATACAGGAACAGCTAAATGATTTTACTGCACAATGGAAAGCGCACGGGCACCAGTTACTGGCAAAGGCTGAGATCCTGTACAATTACTTTATTGTGTTTACCGTTGATGAAGCTACAGCCGGTACAACCGGATGTTCCATCGATGCATCAGTACGGATCGTAAAGGGTATCGAACAGGAGTTTGGTATTGATCTGTTTAATCGGTTTAACATGGCCTATAAAGTAGATAATAAGGTAGTGGTACTCAATAAAGAGGATTTTGAAACACTAATCAGTATCAAAAAAATTACCCCGGATACTATCGTTTTTAATAACCTGGTGCAAACCCTGGCAGATTTTGAAACGAAATGGGAAGTTCCTTTTAAGGATAGCTGGCACATGAAGTTATTTGCCGAACTGCTATAGTTTTACAGGGTGCAGGGCTAATTGTAGATCTGCACCTTTATCTTTCCTTCCGCAGTTACAGTTCCGCGGTACATACCGGCTGTATTAAATGGCATTGTAACGTTGCCTTTGGCATCAAGGGCAATTAAACCTCCGTCACCACCCAACCGCTGCATCTTGTCCAACACCATCTGCGCAGCCTTGGCTACCGGTAAATGTTTGTATTCCATCAGTGCAGAAATATCATGCCCTACTACGGCCCTGATATAAAACTCGCCCCAGCCAGTACAGGATATACCTGCAGTAACATTGTTCGCATAAGTTCCTGCCCCAATAATTGGCGCATCGCCTACCCTTCCGTATTTCTTATTGGTCATACCCCCCGTAGAAGTTCCTGCGGCCAGATTGCCCATTTGATCGAGTGCCACAGCGCCCACTGTTCCAAATTTATAATCTCTGTTCGTTGCTCCCAGGCGCATAGATTTTTTATTCCCATGATCCAGTACCGCTTTAACAGAATCTTCTGCTAAAGCTTTTTGCAAACCATCCCAGCGCTCTTTAGTATAAAAATAAGAAGGATCTACGATAGTAAGTCCTGCTTCCTTTGCAAACGCCTCTGCCCCTTTACCTACCAACATGACATGTTCGGATTTTTCCATCACCGCCCTTGCGGCACTGATTGGATTTCGGATAGTTGTTACACCTGCAACAGCGCCTGCGCTTAATGTTTTTCCATCCATGATAGCGGCATCCAGCTCATTTTTTCCATCATGTGTAAATACGGCACCCTTACCTGCATTAAAAAGTGGGGAATCTTCCATCACGTGGATGGTAGCTTCTACGGCGTCCAGGCTAGACTTTCCTGCTTTCAACTGGTTGTACCCCGTCTGCAATGCCAAGGTAAGCGCAGCTATATAAGCAGCTTCCTTTTCAGGGGTCATATTTTTCTTTAATATTGTTCCCGCACCGCCATGCACAACCAGTACATATTTTTCTTTCTGCTGCGCGCCGGCAACAACGCTACTTATCAGTAAGGTTACCAGCAGCAGGCTATGTATCCGTTTATTCATAGGTAAAGGTTAATTTGATAGTTTAAAATTTCAGCGGGCCCAGTCTGCGTATATTTTGCATTATCAGGTAATGCCTGTGCCTGATAAAGCGGGTTGGATGCAACGGTGTCCATCTGATCGGGTTAGGGAAACATGCTGCAATCATAGCGGCCTGCGACCTGCTGAGGCTCCTGCAGGATTTACCGTAGTATGCCTGTGCAGCTGCCTCTGCTCCATAGATGCCATCCCCCATCTCTATGACGTTCAGGTATACTTCCAAGATACGCTCTTTACTCCACAAAATTTCAATTAAAATAGTGAAATATGCTTCAAAACCTTTACGCACCCACGACCGGCCAGGCCACAGGAATACATTTTTTGCTGTCTGCTGAGAAATGGTACTCCCACCTTTAACTTTCCCATTTCCGGCTTTATTTGCGGTATAGGCACGGCTGATAGCAGTAACATCAAAACCCATATGGTGAACAAACTTCTGATCTTCTCCGGCGATAGCAGCACGCTTCATATTATCAGACATATCTTTAAAATCGACCCATTTTTTTTCTGTTTTAAATGATTTACTATCCGATTTACGTTCAATGTTCCGCATGATCATAAGGAGCGTAATGGGTGGATTGATAAACCGGTATGCAAGTACCCATAATATAGTGACCAGTGCAAACCACAAGATTCCTCTTCCGATCAGTGTACCAATTTTTTTTAGGTCAAATTGTTTTGTTTTACTAGTCTTAGCGCGCTTTTTTGCCATTGCGCCAAAGTTAGTAAAAAGCAGACATTTGTCATCTCACTGCATAGATTTTAAGTTGGGTAAACAAACAGAGAGTACAGCCTGTTATGGGGCTAAACAACTTTAACATGGAAACGAATAAAGTAAAAAAAATACACGATTTCGGTCAGAGTATCTGGCTGGACTTTATCGATAGAGATATTATTAAATCAGGAAAGCTAAAAGAACTGATAGAAATTGATGGGGTAAGGGGATTAACTTCCAACCCGGCAATATTCGAAAAAGCAATTAGCAGCAGTTCAGATTATGATGCTGACATTGCGGAATTATCAAAGGGAGATTTAAGCAACGAAGATATTTTTTACCGCATAGCAGTGAAAGACATACAAGAGGCAGCAGATCTGCTTTTACCAGTATATAATGAAGGTGTTGTTGGTGCAGACGGGTATGTGAGCCTGGAGGTTTCTCCCCTGCTCGCACTAGACACAGAGGGCACAATTAAACAGGCGCTTGAGCTATGGGATGCTGTAGACCGCAAGAATGTAATGATCAAAATCCCGGGTACACAGCCAGGATTGGCGGCGATAAAAAAAGCAATATCCGAAGGATTAAATATTAACGTTACGCTATTGTTTGGCCTGGACAGGTATAAAAAAGTAGCAGAAGCTTACATTGAAGGTCTGGAAGAACGATCAGCCAGAGGGGAAAGTATTAAAGAGATTTCTTCTGTAGCGAGTTTCTTTTTAAGCCGTATCGATGTGCTGATTGATCCTATCCTGGATGAAAAGGAAATGGGTGATTTAAAAGGAGAAGTAGCGATAGCATCAGCTAAAAAGGCTTATGAAATCTATAAACAAGTTTTTAGTGGCGAAAGATGGGAAAAACTGGAAGCATTAGGTGCAAGACCACAACGCTTATTATGGGCCAGTACAAGCAGTAAAAATCCTGCCTTTACAGACACCAAGTATGTAGAAGCATTGATTGGCCCTGATACGGTAGACACCATACCTATGGAAACACTGGAAGCTTACCGCGACCACGGCGATCCGGAAAGCAGGCTGGAAGTGGACCTGGAAGGAGCCTCTGCTATTCTTGCACAGTTACGCCATGCAGATATTGATCTCGATCAGCTTACGCAACAGCTGGAAGATGAAGGAATTGAAAAGTTCAATGCACCATACGAAAAATTATTAAATGCAATTGAACAGCAAAAACAATCTGCTTAATAACTAGATTTGCCTCAGGTTATATCCAAGCATAAAAATGAAGTTCACAGCATCAAGACTGTCGGAAGGAAACAAGGTTTTCCCGGCAGAGATACATTTAGAAGAAAATACTTTAGAGATTAAAATACCCGGGTTGTTTAGCGGCGACTCTAAATACCTGAATTATGAAGACATAACCTCTATCGAAGTTGATTCGCCGATGATTGGTTTCTCTACGATCCGGTTATTTACTACCGGCAACAAGATCGAGATTCATGGTTTCTCTAAAAGTGACGTTAAACAGATTAGAAAAACTATTGACGAAAACAGGTCTAAAAGAAGAAGATAGTTGATTCAGCTTTAAACAAAAAAAGCGTTCCGGTTACCGGAACGCTTTTTTTATATTGTTTAAGATGAGATTACTCAGCTACAACTTCGAAAGGAACTTTAACTTTCACTTCTTTGTGCAAGTTTAAGTTAGCTACATATTCGCCAACAAATTTAGGTTCAGTTTCGAAAGTGATACGGCGACGGTCAACATCAAAACCTTGTTGTTTTAATGCATCAGCAATCATGATCGTGTTTACTGCACCAAAGATTTTGCCTGTTTCACCAGCTTTAGCACCGATACTCAATTTAACATCAGTTAAACGGGTTGCGATACCTTCAGCATCTTTCTTAATTTTATCTTGTTTAAACGCTGCTTGCTTTAAGTTTTCTGCTAATACTTTTTTAGCAGAAGGAGTAGCTAAAGCGCCAAATCCTTGTGGGATCAGGTAGTTACGACCGTAACCTGGCTTTACGTTTACAATATCATCTTTCTCTCCAAGAGCTTTGATGTCCTGTTTTAATATAATTTCCATGTGTCAGTCCTATTTTAATTGGTCAGCAACGAAAGGT
>Ga0247814_10001128_pt1 | contig 16621 bp, 14 predicted proteins | sample UWRJL179409R1_FD_179947 | JGI IMG/M metagenome (GOLD analysis project Ga0247814, IMG submission 179947) | Plant litter microbial communities from Arlington Agricultural Research Station in Wisconsin, United States - UWRJ-L179-409R-1 | ecosystem: Environmental > Terrestrial > Plant litter >...
TAATTATACTTGTTTAAAATTGATATTATAAACTTGTAACCAAGTTGAAGTTACACTACTTAAGGAATAATTTTTCACAACATGTGCTCTACCAAGATCTGATAACTGTTGCTGATAAGACGATAATCTACTGCTTTTCAGCATTACTTCAGATAAATCTTTAATTGCTCCTACAGGAACTAAAATTCCATGTCCGCCCATTACCTCACTTACACCTCCACAGTCGGTTGCAATTACCATTGTTTCCGTAGCCATAGCTTCAGCAACAACTAAACCAAAGCCTTCAAATACAGATGAAAGTACAAAACAATTACACATGTTCATCAAAGCTGAAATATCGTTTCTTCTTCCCAGAAAATTTACCGCATGATCAATCCCTAAGTTTTTACAATACTGCTTCAAATCACTTTCAAGATCACCCTCACCTACAATTATTAACACGACATTTTTGTTGACTTCCAATACTTTTCCAAAAGCAGAAAAAAGTGTGATATAATCTTTATCCCTATGTAGTCTCCCCACCGCCAGAAAAACAAAATCTTGCTTCGTTAAACTTAAGCTCTGTCTTAATCCTTGCTTAACTAATGGGTCACAAACAAATAAATTTGTGTCAATTGCATTCGGGACATACAAGCATTTTTTTCTATCAAAAGCTTTTATACGGATAAAATGATCTAATGCAGTTTGACTAACGTTTGTAGACAGATCTGCCAACTTATCTGTAATACGATATAATGACATTAAGAAGCTACCTCCTTCATTTATGCTATGTGCAGTGCAAATCAATCTATTCAATGGGATAATTGTTCGTAATAACCTAATATAAAGGTTTGCATGAACCATGTGGCTATGCACTACATCTGGATTAAAGGTTTTAACTACTTTTCTATATAACATTGTACCCTTAACTAAACCTCTCAATCCTGTAATGCCTAGTTCAGTAACAGGAATGCCTTCGTCCTCAAAATCAGTTTTCAAGTTCCCACCACTTTTCATGGCTACTACGTGTATTTCATGTCCATTTCTTTTAAGGTTGGTAGCAATTAATAATAGTTGCTTTTCTGCTCCCCCCATTTGAAGGCCCGTAATAACATATAAAATTTTCATCTACTTTATATCATATTTTAATAGATCTATCCACTGCTTAGTAATATTATCTGCTAAAAACCGCTGAGCATTAGCCAAAGCATTAGATGCCATTTTTAAGCGCAACATCGGATCATCTATCATTTTGTTTAATCCACTTGCTAAGTTACTTATATCCTCAGGGATACATAAAATACCGTTATATCCTTCTTTAATTACTTCCGAAGGTCCTGTCTCGCAATTAAAACTTACAACTGGTAATCCGAATGCTTGTGATTCAAGCAAGACCATGGGTAGACCTTCAAAACGGGAGCTCAAACAAAAAATTGATGCGTTTCTATAAAACTGGTCAATTTGCTTTGTTCCTGAATGCAAATAAATCTTGTCATGAAGTTTAAGATCCGATATTAAACCTTCTAAAAAAGAAAGATCCTCACCATTGCCTACAATATTCAAACACCAGTCTGGATATTTTAAACTTACCAGTGCCCAGGCCTTAATTAGTAAATCGAATCCTTTTTGATAAGTCAGGCGGCCTACAGCTAATACATTTTTACTTTCACTGGGATTTAATCTCTGAATAACATATGGTAAAGGATTAGGAATAGTAATAATCTGTGCTCTACTATTTAAATTATCACTCCATAATTCCTTATCTCGCTCTGTTAAAACTACTATTTTGTCCGCAAAGTTGGCAGCCAGTTTTCTCGCAAAACTTCTGGCTTTCAAGCCAAGATCAGTATTAAAATTAAAATGCTCCCAAACAATATGCTCAATGTTAAGATATGAACAGGCTGGAATGGTAAAAAAAGAAAGCACACTTTCAACAGTGATAATAATATCAAAATCATTCCGCTTTAGAAACTGTCTTATTTTAAGAACGGCAGATGGGATTTTATATTTGAACTTGTTCTTATTTTTATAGATTGAATGAAGCCGTATACTAGAATCAATTTCAAAACTACTTAGATTATCTCCCCACAAACTTAGAATAGTGATTTCAATTCCTATTTTCGAGAGATGATCAGCAATAATTGTAGTCGCTCGTTCAGTTCCTCCTGTAAGTGTAATATTATCGATAAAGAAACATATCTTCATATTTATCTATCTTTCCTTTTAAAAATTATCATAAAATCGAATATTTTAAAAAACAGGTTATTGAATAGCAAATGATTGGAAAAACTAGACCTAAAGTACTTTGAAAGTATCACTTTGGGAAGACTATTAAACTTTGAAAGCAAAATAACATCTAATTTATCTTCAGCCAACAATAGCTTAAATCGTTTAACGATTTTAGTATAATCCCGTTCATCTTGAATTTTGGAGTTCTTTAATGTTTGAAAAAATGTAGTAATTTGAACCAATATGTGATTTTCGATAACTTGTTCAATTGTCTGTTGATTAGTTAATAAATTATTCTTTTTTTTCCATAAGTTAACAATCAAAAAGTGATAATCATCGGCAATTTTCACATTAGCAGTGCGCATAATAGAGCCTTCTCTTATAAGATATCTATAAAGTTTGTGCTTGGTAACTAAAACATTATTTGTGCTTTGAAGTACATCCATCATGAATAAATGATCTTCATAATATCTACCCGGGACAAAAACATCATTCCGTGAAAATCGTCGAAGGAAAGAGCTTTTAAATGTTTTATCAGTAACTGAGCAGCTAATATTTTCAAAACGCAAAGCATTATGAATTACATCTTCCCTTTTAAGGATTTTATCATCTTCAGAAAAGGTATAATTAACTAATACCGTGTTAGTTTCTATGCCTGTTTCTGATATTTGTTTTCTTGTAAAACAGATATAATCAAAATCTTCAGCAGGATACAAACTTATTGCATGATTAAGCAATTCAAGTGAATTTAATTCTAATGTATCATCACTGTCGAGAAAAATAACATACTCACCTTCCACCTCCTTAATGCCTGTATTTCTTGCTGCACTAAGTCCCGCATTCTTCTGCGTTAAGATTTTAATACTCACAGTTTTATCTGATAAGTAATTTTCAATAACATGAATACTATTATCGGTAGAACCATCATTAACAATGATAATTTCCAAATCCTGAAACGTTTGATTAACTATAGAAGCTAAGCAAGCCTGAACATATTTTTCAACATTATAAGTAGGTATTATTATGCTAAATTTATATAATGAATTATTCTTTACTTGCCCGTCCATTCATATACTTTTACATAATCAATAATGAAATCTGCACTCTGATTAGAAAATTTAGCATTAAATGCCTTCTTATCACTTATCTCGCAACTAAGAATAAGATATTGGTTTGCCCCTGATATTGGATCATTCACCTCCCATACTAAATGTCCATCGACATAAAATTTATAGAATTTTGGAGTCCATTCTAAAGCATAAGTATGAAAGTTGCCATCTGAAAAAGTAGTTGAGCTAGTTGACCAACTTGTAGACTTTAAATTAGATCCGTACCCATTCCAATGTAAAGCATGATTAATTACATTTGGATCTCCATCTACATATTCCATAATGTCAATTTCCATTCCGCTTTCAAAAGGATTAAGTGTCTTGCCAAAAGTTTGTGATTGCATCCAGAATGCCGGCCAATACCCTTTTGTAATAGGAGGAACTTTAGCTCTGCATTCAAAAAATCCATACTTTTGTTCTAGCCTATCGTGTGTACCAATCATTCCTGTAAAAGCTGTATCGTTTCTCATAATATTCCTTATAATAAGATTATGTCCAACTGTATCAATGATAATTGAACTAGGGCTATTCCATCCCTGTCTTCTTAAACCGTTAGCACGATAACCCCATTTCTTCAAGTCCAATGTTTTGCCATTGAAATCGTCTTGCCATATTAATTTATAGTCTCCAGAAGGAGGGGAGGGATAAATTGGCGAATTTTCTAAATTTTGTGGATCTTTTTTACAAGAGATGATTATTAACGAGAAAAAAGCTAGTGAGATTAAAAGATATTTCATTAAGGTTATTATTTGATTGTGTAAATTTTAGAAATAGTATTTATTACTCGAGCAGGATGAGTTATCAGCCTACCAAACATTCCTTTTATCTCTATCATACCACCATTTAAGGCAAATTTACCAAGAAAATAAATTGATTTTATTCGCTTTTTCTCAAGCATTGCTAAATGAAAATTACAGCGATGGTAAATCATGGAGAGTTTTTTTCTATGCCCTTTTTCTTGAGATTTCTTCAACAATTTAAAACTAGCATGCTTCAGTATTTTAAAATGTTGATAAGCAGCTGGTATAACATTGTTAAATGTAGAAATTCCACCGGTATGAATTCTGTAGTAGTACAAGATTTTATCTATAAATCTTATCGGTCCAGTTTGGTCTAAAAGCAAATATAAATCCTGATCAACCGCTTTTGTGTAATAAGGATTTAACCCCTCCGTTTGCAAATAAAAATCTCTTCTAAAGACCGCAAAATGAGTTATACTACCGTCATTATAATATATATAGGGACCGTTATTAGGAACTTCTTTTGAATATGGATTTATATCAGTAGGTTTTAGGTTATGATCACAGTAGTAATTCTTCGAATTTATTATACCAGAATCAGGATAACGAATAAATTCTTTTACCATAACCTCTAGAGCATCGGCGGACAGTGCATCGTCAGGATCCAAATATCCACATATCTGACCGACGGCATTATCTATACATTTTTTTTTTGTGAACCCACAACCGTTGTTATGCTCATTGATAATTAATTTTATTCGTGGATCAGATAAAAATCTGGAAATTATATCTAACGAATTATCAGTTGATGCATCATCAACTATGACTATTTCCCAATGCTTATAAGTCTGCTTATATACACTTTCTATCGCTTCAACAATATATCTGCCATTATTGTAATTTGCAATTAAAACTGAGAATAATATATTCTCTGGTAGCTTGTTTTCGTTGTCCGCCTTATTGTTCATAACTTATAATTGATACAGGATGCTAAGAGTGAATAGATATATATATTAATTCTTCATTATGAATTTATACATGCCTATTATCGTAAAATAGAAAATAACGAAAAAAGCTGCTAAAACTCCTCCAATAAATGCCCCAATAATTTTACTGAATTTTTCCTGATCAAGAGGATATAAAGGACCATCTACAACTTGTATCAAAGGCGTTTCCCGTCGTAATGACATTTTCGTGACCTCCAGATTTTTTAGCATTTCAGTTAACATAGCCTTATTTGCATCCGAGTTAACCTGCCCTCTCTGAGATGGAACACGCAAGATCTGGCGGGCAGGATTAGCGTTTGGATTTGCATCAATAGAAGAAGCAATACTTGTAATATTTTTATTAAGTTCAGCTTTTAAAGAATCAGCCTGGTATTGGAGGATATTTAAGCTTTCAACCGACTTGCCTGTCTTTGTCTGAACATAAAAATCATTTACGTTTTTCACAATCTGTTCATTAAATTCTTTAGCAAAGATCTCATCTTCCGCGGTAACTTCAACTTTCAAAATGCTAAGCTTTTTATCAAGTTTACTAACATCCAAATTCTTCTTATTGATGTCTTTAACTATCCTATTAATAATACTATCCTGAATCCTGGACCCTTCACTAATATTTTTTTTAAATACTATATCTTTCCAAGGTAAGTTATTCTCACGCCAGAACGCCCTGGTACCAGTAAAGTCTAAATACCTATCTATAAGAACTTCTGATTTACCATTTACTATGATATTTGACAATAATGCCTTTGTGATCATCGCACGTGACTTATATAATTCAAATAAATTATCACCTTGAAAAATACCGCCACCAGCACCTAGGCTAACTCCGATAATAGAGCCTAGACCAGACATTTGTCCACCACCTCCACTATTCTCATCCAAAACAAATGTTGTAGCAGCGATATACTGCAGCTTTTTAGTCGTTGCATAATAATATCCTAGCCCTAAACCAATTAAAATAAATATTACTACAATCTTCCATTTTGATAAAATAAACTTATACCACAGGCCCGCATTAATAAATATGTCTTTAATTGAGATCTCATCTGAGTTCAAGGATTGTTGTATTTTATAATTACTATCCTGATTTGTCGTATTCATCTTAATGTCCTCTATCGATTCGGAATTCATGGCTATCTTAATAAACTAACTATTATCGCAGCCATTGAAGCAACGGCAGTTCCAATTCCTATAAATCCTTGCAAACTAACTCTGTTGCCTTCTGGACGTTTTGGAACAAAGATTTCCGCGCCTGGTTTAATACGTGGATAATTATTAAAAAATAAAAACTTACTCCCTGCATCAACTGAACCATTTGCATATTGTACGTACGCACCTTTTTTACTAGCACTCGAGGTAAATCCCCCTGCACCTTTTATATATGAAATCAAAGTCTTACTCGAACTGTAAATTACATTATTTGGACGCAATACCTCCCCGGTGACTTTTACTGTTTGTAATTGTTTTGGAATACGAATGATATCTCCATCTTCCACAAGCAGGTCATGCCTTGACGAAGGCTTTTTCAAAATTTTCACTAGATCTATACCCACTAAGTCGCTACCTAATATTTTAGCTTCTTCAGCGAGCTTGGTCGTATCGCCAGCAGACACATTTAACCCTTGCACTCTTTTAAGATTTGCAAGTTTTTGTATATCTTCCTCTCTTTCATTACGAACTTCTTCTACGTTTTCATTGTTAACAGTTTCGGGACCTGGTCTTTTTAATGAAGCTCCTTCTGCAAATGAAAGCGGCGTCAATCCACCGGCTCTTTTAATAATGTCAGAGATTCTTTCATCTTTACTAATGATAGTATATATACCAGGATATAAAACTTCGCCCTCCACTTTTACTTGCTGCTGGATCTGGTATCCCTCCGAAGTACGTATAGACACAATATCAAAAGGTTTCAGTTTAAAGGACTTGTCATCCAATTTAAGATCGGGAGATATATTTATGTTATATACATCTGCAGTCTTGGCTGCTAGAGAATTGGCATCACTATTTCTGATGCGTCTCGCAATCTCAATTCTATTTGGTGTAGCACCTTCTTTAAATCCACCAGCCATCTGTATTAAAGCCTCAACCGTCAGACCTTCCGAATAAACAAATACACCCGGTACTCTGATTTCTCCTTTAATGTTAACCGAATAGGCTTCCCTGAGATCAAAAATTGAGGAGATATTGACATTATCTTCCCTTTTTAAAATGATATCAGGCGAGGTACCATTTAGAATTTTGCTCACATCAAATGCTATCAATTCCTGAGAATTATCTGATTTCAATCTAGTTATATAACCTCTATTTAAAAAAGCATCTTCTTTGAGTCCATCTGCTTTTTGAATCAACTGGTTCAATGTTAGTCCGCTTTCTAACTCATATTGTCCGGGACGAAAAACGGCACCTGAAATATTAACTCTGTTGGCAAAACGATCTAAAATAGGTTCGACCACATATTGATCACCATTTAATGGATTATATTTGACAAAGTCATCCGCGTTTACATCAGTTACCCGCCTTTCTTTATTCGTATTCTGTAATACTTTAATTTTCGCTGTATATGCCTTGTTTGAAAATCCTCCCGCAAAATTAATAACGTCTTCTAATGTTTCTGTACTTAACACTTCAAACAAAGCTGGTCTTTTAACTTCTCCAGACATAGATACCCTGGTCTGATAAACAGGTATATTGATAACATCCTGATCTTGTAAACGAATGTTTCCGGTCTGGATTCCTTTTAGCAGAAAATTGTAGACGTCAATAGTTGTTACTATTTTATTATTTCTAATTACCTGTATCTTTCTGAATGAGCCATTTCCGTTTGGACCACCAGAGGCACTTAATGCATTAAAAACCGTAGAAAGAGATGATAGCGAATAAGATCCCGGTTTAACAACTTCACCTAGTAAAGTAATTTTTATAGTTCTGATATTTCCCAGATTAATAGCAACATTCGTACGCCCGCTTTTTAGGCTGGGATAAGTTCCGGCCATAGCAGAACGAATTTTTGAAGTAGCTTGTTCAATGGATAAGCCCCCCACTGAAACAATCCCAACATATTGTAATCGAATGGTTCCTTCCGGACTTACCTGTAATTTATAATTAGCTTCATTATCACCTGTTAAATCAATAAGTAACTGGTCATCTGGTCCAATGATGTAACTCTTAGGCGTAGCCATCCTTAAGTTAGGTTCAAAGGTAATATTATCATTTTTGAACAATTCTGAACCGAAGACCTGGGGAATAAGATTGCCAAAAGAATCTCTGGACTCATCAACACTCCGCTCTGAAGCAGAACTTTTTTGTCCGCCGGCGTCAAATGTCCGCGTACCAGATTGATTTTCATCTTCGTTCACTTCTTTAGCAGCAGAAGTTTTGTCGACTTGTTTTCTTATCTTATCTACTCTCGCTCTTAGTTTAACTATTTCTTCAGCTGGCAGACCCTGTGCTGCAGCCATTTGCTCTAACTGAGCATCATTATATCCAACAGACTCCGCTTTCTGCATTAACTGACGGATCTGCGTATCAGATAGTTCATCTACCTTAACATCCGAATAATTAGTTTGTGCAATCAAATGTGAAGATGCGACTACAATCAAAAATAATAAAGCGGCAATGAAATTTTTGAAATTCATATTGGGGTATTGTATTAAATGGTATTATTCGAAAGAATTAAGTGTAGTGAAGCCACCACTTTTGAGGTGTTCCTGTTTTTTCATTAATTGAAGGTCAGATTGAATCATATCTTTCACGAGCAGAGGTAGATCATACTTCGGTTCCCATCCCAATTGAATCTTTGATTTAGTAGGATCTCCTAATAATAAATCTACTTCCGTAGGCCTGTAGTATTTCGGATCAACCCTTACAACTGTTGTGCCAAGTTTGAGGTTTAAACCGTTTAATCCCAGCTCATCAATTTTCTGCTGATCAGCATCTATAATCACTCCTTTTTCATATTCATTTTTTCCTGAGAATTCAATCTCTATGCCTAATTCAAAAAAACTCATTCTTACAAAATCACGAACAGTAGTAGTTACACCCGTTGCGATTACAAAATCTTCTGCTTTCTCTTGTTGAAGGATTAACCACATGGCCTCTATATAATCTTTGGCGTGCCCCCAATCCCTTTGTGCAGACAAATTACCCAGGTATAAACAATTCTGCAAACCCAAAGCAATTTTGCAAGCTGCTCTGGTGATTTTGCGTGTCACAAAAGTTTCTCCCCTTAGCGGACTTTCATGGTTAAACAAAATTCCATTTGATGCGAACATACCATATGCTTCTCTATAGTTTACCGTAATCCAGTAACCATAAATCTTTGCAACAGCATAGGGCGACCTGGGATAAAAAGGAGTGGACTCACTTTGAGGTACAGCCTGCACCAAACCATATAATTCTGAAGTCGATGCCTGGTAGATCCTTGTTTTTTTCTCTAATCCTAATATGCGGATTGCCTCTAACAATCTAAGCGTTCCAATACCATCGGCATTTGCTGTATATTCTGGCATTTCGAAACTAACATGCACGTGACTCATTGCAGCAAGATTATAAATCTCATCTGGCTGAGTTTCCTGTATAATGCGAATCAGATTGGTAGAATCGGTAAGATCGCCGAAATGCAATTTAAAATTAACTCCATTTTCGTGCTGGTCCTGATAAAGGTGATCAATACGTTCTGTATTAAATAAAGAGGACCTTCTTTTGAGACCATGAACAAAATAACCTTTTTTCAAAAGAAATTCCGCTAAATACGCCCCGTCCTGTCCTGTTACACCTGTAATTAAGGCAACTTTCATTCGGTCAATTATGTTTAGAGTAGGATTCCAAATATAGCGTAAATTATTTGATTACTCAGAAATTTGAGAATACATACCCTTTAAAATTAAAGGTTTTGCACACAAGTATTTAAACTATCCCTCCAGTAAGGAATGTCAATTTCCAATGCTGTTTTGATTTTAGTTTTGTCTAACACAGAGTAATGCGGTCGTTTGGCTTTGGTAATAAATGCGGAAGAGGCTACTGGTAAAACGTTTACGTCTACTTCAGCAAATTCAAACACCGCTTTGGCAAAATCATACCAGGATGCTACACCTTCATTACTGTAATGGTACAGTCCGTAACTGGTCAGATTATTTTTTATTATTATTAAAATCACATTCGCCAGATCCATTGCATAAGTTGGCGTACCTACCTGATCGTAAATTACAGTCAGCTGATCTCTGGTTTGCGCCAGCTTTAGCATCGTTTTCACAAAATTGTTTGCTTTCTCGGAATATAACCAACTGGTTCTGATAATGAAATACTGCTCCATCACTTTTTGAATCTCCTGTTCACCTTTCAGTTTCGACAAGCCATATACGTTTACAGGGTTAGTCGCCAGCTCTTCTGTCAAAGGAATACTTGAATCACCATTGAAAACAAAATCAGTAGAAATATGAATAAGTGTAGTTTTATATTCCACACAGATAGCTGCCAGTCTTTTAACCGCGAAGGTATTATTTTCGAATGCCTGGTCTTGCTCTTCTTCTGCATTATCTACAGCAGTATAGGATGCACAATTTATACAGTATACAGGTTGATATTGTTCAAATACTGATTTGGTTTGCTCCTGATTGGTGAAATCCAGATCGGTCCTGCCCAAAAATATATAGTTGAAGTTCTGATCTTGTTTGAATACCAGATCATTCAGGCATTGTCCTAACTGACCAGTACCTCCTGTGACGATTACATTTTGTTTCATTATGGTAAGAATGTTGGGTGGTAAAGGTATTGAATTTATCTGTGGATAGCTGTCAGCTAGTATTTTCTCGTAATAAAAAATCAGGACAAGCCGGAGAATGAAGCAGGTCGGTTATGGTTAAGTAGTAGAAGAAGGTATAGAGACAGTAGGAAGAAAGTATAGAGCAAGTACTTATTTTAGGCGGTTATCAAAGGTTTGATAGGGGGTTGATAGGCGGTCGTAGGCGTTAAACCTGTTTCAACTTCTAATCAACTCTATATCAAAATTATGTAACAATTATGTTGTATTTTGCTTCTCTGTACCTTCTCTCTTGCTTCTTCCAAACTTTATCCATATCTTGCTTATAATCAACCCATAACCTTGTAACTGAAAAAACAGCATCATGGCAAAACATCCTTATGGTATCCTTGGTCCTTTTATAGGCAGATTAGGCCCAACAGTAGGTTATATGCTCGGCGATATCAATGTCAGCCGCACCATTGGTAAATACCATGGTCCCAGAACACCCAAACAATTTGCGAATGAGACCAAAATGGCACTGGTTTCTTCCCTGTCGAGTATCCTGGAAGAGTTCCTGAACTTCGGTCTGAGGGCTGTTGCAGGCACCGGCAAGCAGGATCCGCGCAACTATTTCATCAAATTAAATAAACAAAAGGCCGTTAAAGGGGAATACCCACTTCTGGAAACAGATTTCAGCAAGCTGATCGTAGCCGATGGAAACATTCCTGCACCTAAAAACGGACAGGCCAAACTCACGGGAAACCGCCTGGAGCTGACCTGGAAGGCAGATATGGAAGCTGAAGGAACGAATGAAAGGGATCAGGTGATGGTGCTGGCCTACTTCCCTTCGGTGAAAAAAGCAGTGACACTGGCCAGTGGCGCCCGCAGGTCTGCAGAAATGGAAAGCATCAATTTACCGGAGTTTGAGCTGGAAACCGCGGTGGAAGTATACATGGCCTTTGTGGCGGATAACCGCCTGGATGCCTCCCCCAGCCTATATCTGGGGCAATTGCTGCTCAATGAGGGCATTGGCGAACTGGAAGAAGGTTTCAAATTCGCCAGTGAGGCCGTGGATAAGGAAACAGGCGAGATCCACTTTGATCCCGCATATCAATATGTATGGACTCCGCCGGAAGATGACGATAAAAAGCCTGAACAGGTGCATAAAGTGAAGAAACTTTCACCGATGCTCAGGGCATTCAAGGCCCAGATCAATATCGGTTATCCCGAGGGCGGCACATTATCGCAGATGAACAAGGCCATGAGCTATAATCTGCTCCATGCAATGAAGGGAGAGGCACCGCTATACCATATTGACTTCCCTAAGTTGAAGTTCAGCAGGGGAAAAAGGGAAACCGCCTGGTCCACCAAGATGGCGCTGGATACAGAAAACAAGCTAAAAGTGCAATGGGCAGTGCCGGAAACGGCAAATATGAAACTGATTGGGGATGACCTGGCCTGTATTATGGTGTACAATCAATCCAGGAAGCATGCCTCCGCTGTCTCTTATATGGTAACAAGGAAAGAGCTTTCCGATGAGCTGCAGTTAAGAGGGATAAAACCGGGAGATACCATTCATGCATGGGTCTTCTTTTATACCCCAGATGGAACGCAGGCATCGAATACGGATTACCTGGGCAGTTTGGACATACCTAAAAAATAATTACTATGGTTACAACAAAATTAAGCTCTTGGTGTAACCACAGAATAAAAAAATATTGCTATCAATAGAAATCTTTAAGGGGGCATTCAATCTCTCCTTACAACTTACAGTGCTAAAATATTATTCCCCAAATCAAAAAACTGAAAACTTTTATCTTACGAGACAGTTAAAACTAATGGATATTAGATTAGCGCAATGGAGAATAAGAAAGAAAATGGTTTTAAAGAATTGTTTGAAGTAATTCAGCTGTATGCAAAAACCGGGTTGAATATTTCAGGATCCTGATCCTTGAAAAATCAGCATCAATTTTGGCAGACGTCATTACAGGTACAACAGTAATTATTTGTTTTACACTGGCTTTTATACTGGGCATGGTCACGCTTGCATGTTTTTTAGCCGCACAGTTAAATAGTTACCCCGCAGGCTTCGGAATCGTTACGGTTTTATTTTTACTGATCGCTATTTTAGTATTGGTATTCAAAGATAACGTGGAAAGAGTAATCGCCAATTTTTCTATCAGGCGGATTTTTAAAAAATTACAGGAGATTGAAGATGAAAAGGAATTATAATATCAAAAGTTTAGACGAGCTGCGACAATACAAAGAAGTGTTGAACCTGGAATCAGCTACGCAGGAGATATGGATGAAAGAAACCGCAACTACGCTGATCAAGTCATTTTCATTACCAGATATACTGGCAAAAGCGGTCAAACCTTCAGGTAACCAATCTGCATCTAAAAGTATGACTTCAAATGTTTTGGGTCTTGCACTGCCTGTCGTTTTAAATAAAACATTATTTAAAAAATCCGGCTGGCTGACTAAAATGGTAGTAGGTCTGGTATCACGACAAATTGGTAAAAGAATCAAATAAAGCCGGGATTTTATTTCTGGTATAGAGGAAAACCGCAGATAACGTTATTTGCGGTTTTTTGGCTTAAAATATGTATTTATACAGGCAACAGGTAAAATATATCAGGTTTTACAAAACCAAATTCAGGTACTTAACACGCGAGTAAGTTCTATAGCATCAAATTATTAGGTCAAATGACACAAAAACTAGCGCCAAAATAAGTTGTAACACGCTAATTTTGAGGTAATTAATTACTCAAAATGTGGACAATTTTCTACTAAATCTTTTTAGCTAAAAATAAATTGATTTCAGCTTGCTTTATTTTCCATACATACCAATAAAAGCTGATTATATTTTTCAAGCAGATCTATATATTTATCCTTCCAGTCAGTCACATTTCCGTGAGCAGTCTTCATCTTTGGCAACATATCCATAGGATCCGGAGAATGCTGCCTGATAAATTCATCTTTAGAAAACAGATTGGGGAACTCTGAAGAAAAATCATAATTGAGAACGCATCCTATGCGAAATATGATTTCCGGCTTAAGATGCCGCTGATTAAACCAATTGTAGACAGATCTCCTGTTCACTTTTGTAAGCCGGGCGAGCTCGCTGATGCTATGCCCATTTCGACGTATGATACGCTCTACTATTTGTCCGTTATGCAGCTCCATAATGAGTAATAAAATTAGGTCATGAAATAATTAATTTAGTATGTGATGGTATTTAGAAATACTTTTGGTTAGAATAATATGATCGGAACTGATTTTTACTTTAGCAACCAATGCGCAATCTAACTGCTTCATCATCACTAATACGGATTTCCCTTGTATCTCAATTACTTCTCCTGGTAGGTCAAATAGAATGCCATCGTTCACCCTGACATAGTCGCCGGGCTGCAACGTATTTATACTTACAATTTCCAGATCTGAATATTGTTCCATATAAACTTTAATTCTTTCTATATCAGTTGCAGGTACTATAGCCGGCTTACCACAGTAATAAATAAAATTCACCACACCTGCGGTCTGCAATACTTTCAACTGCTCTGAAGGGTTCACACAAACGAACAAATAAGAGTTAAACAATGGGAATTCTACTAACTTAAACCGGTCCGCCCATTTCTGTCTCCTTTTCACTAAAGGACAAAAACTCTGGATCCCCTGAATGTTCAGGAGCTCGTGTGCCCGTTTCTCACATTTTGATTTTGTGTATACCACCATCCAGCTTCTGCTGCAGGTTTCTTTGCTGATTACATGTGCCGCTTTCATTAGGTTTAATCGCTTTATTGTGCTTAAACGAAAATAGTATTAAAAAGAGCCGAATAAATCGAAAGCCTGTTCAATGTATAGCAAAGTGTAGAATATGTGTAAAAGTTGTGACAGTCTTTTACCCTGTAAAGAAAAAAAGACAATGGGCCTTTTCCGCATCCAATCTTTGACATAACAAACAACAAGCTAATAAACAAATACTTATCGCCATTAAATCATTTTTCTCAAAAATTCACATTATTTCACGAACGCATCATCATACGGAATAAATGCTTCATTTTCTCTTGTGCAGCGACTAATTTTATGAAACAATTGATGGAAATGCATTCGGCATCGAATTCATAAAAAATCAATTGCAGCGCTCTGCTTCTGAAATAAAGATCTACTGTAAGTGGAGTGGCGAAGCTCATTTAAATCCCAAAATCAGATGATGATAAAACCCTCAACGTTTCTCGCTTTATGTGCATGCATGCTCATTTTCAGCGCCTGCAGTAACAATTATCAGAAAATCCCATACTTTCAGAATGTAAACAGATCTGCCGAAACCAGGAAGCAGATTGAAAATTTCACAGCACTGACTATTCAGAAATCTGACATCTTAAGTGTAAATGTGAGTAGTTTGAATCCAAAAGCTTATAGCGACTCCAGTGCACGGGACCTGGGTTACCTGGTTGATCAGGACGGACAAATTCAGCTGCCTTTAATAGGGAATGTAAAAGTCGAAGGATTGACCACTTCCGTAGCTGCCGAACAAATCAGAAAAAGACTAACAGAGTACCTGAGAGAACCTGCTGTAAACATAAGAATGCTCAATTTCAAGATTTCCATACTGGGAGACGTACTGAAACCAGATGTTTTCAAAATCCCAAGTGAAAGGGTTACGGTTACTGAGGCACTGAGTATGGCGGGCGACCTTAACATTACTGCGCGCAGAAATAACATCCTGCTCATCAGGGAAATTGATGGCAAACGCGAGTTTATTCCGCTGGATCTCACTTCGGGGCGAATATTCGAATCACCTTACTATTATTTGAAAAACAATGATGTGATCTATGTACAGCCGGATAAAACTAAATACGCAACGGTAGATAACAGCTACCGCAGTCTTAGTCTTGTCCTCTCTGCATTATCGATCGTCGCCATTGTACTGACAAGTGTTTTATAACCCCTAATCTGCTACCTATGGAACAATTAACATATACCCCTTTTACTGAAGTCGGTGAAGAAAAGCGCAAGGACCTGAGACAGATCCTAAGCAAGTATCTATATCACTGGCCTTTATTTTTGATCTGCCTGATCTGTACAATGGCATTGGCTTATGTATATATCAAACATACAATACCGGTTTATCAAATTAGAGCCAAAGTAGCTTTGAAAGATGATAAAAATCAGCCACTATCTGGTGGTGCTGCCGCGCTGGAACAATTGAATATTTCTTCCAAACCGAAGTTTGCAGAAAGTGAAGTTGAAATTTTAAAATCAAGACCTGTAATCAAAAATGTGGTGGATGAGCTCCAGTTATGGTGTAATTATTATGAAAAAAGTAGTTACACTACGCTGGATTTATATGCCACCACCCCTTTCCATTTCAAATTTATCCAGCAGAAAGAGCCACTAAAGGACTATAGTTTCAGGATTACCATCAATAACATGAATAGCTATACCATTATCAGACCGGATGAAACTGAACTGAAGGGTACTTTCAACAACACACTGAAAAGCTCTTTTGGCAAATGGCAACTCATGCCAACCGCCAACCTAAAGCAATTTATAGGCAGAACGGTCACGCTCCAGTTGAAAAGTGAGCACAAGACCATTTCTGACTACCAGGAAAAGATCGTAACAGTCTTAAATAAAACAACGCCAATTATAGAGTTGAAGATAGAAGATGAAGTTTTCCAGCGGGGAACAGCAGTTTTAAATCAACTGGTGTTGGTATATAAAAGCTTCAACGTAATTGACAAAAATAAAGAAACTGAAAGTACACTAAAATTCATTGATGAACGACTCACTTCTTTGACAGAGGAACTTACCAAT
>Ga0247814_10001129_pt1 | contig 16619 bp, 16 predicted proteins | sample UWRJL179409R1_FD_179947 | JGI IMG/M metagenome (GOLD analysis project Ga0247814, IMG submission 179947) | Plant litter microbial communities from Arlington Agricultural Research Station in Wisconsin, United States - UWRJ-L179-409R-1 | ecosystem: Environmental > Terrestrial > Plant litter >...
GCTTAACAAACAGCGGCTCCGAGAAGGGTTAATTGCTGCAAGGAAATACAGGAATCGTCGCATGGGTGACTTTTTAAAAGAGCTTCGTTTAACAGAGGGACGTGGTACCGGCATTCCTACGATCATTAGCTCTATGAAACAAAACGGCTCTCCGCTACCCGAGTTTGACACGGATGACGACGCAGCTTACTTCCAAACTACCCTGCACATTCATCCTGTGTTCGCAGTACAAGACGCAGTACAAGATGGAGTACAAGATGGAGTACAAGTTCAAATGCGACAAGAGATCAACATAGAACATGAAATCCTGACTTACTGCTCTCGACCAAAGAAACGTGCTGAAATTCTTGATCATATTAACCTGTTTAATAATTACGAAAATTATACACGACATATAAAGCCACTTGTGGAAAAAGGGTGGATAACGCTAACGCTTCCACAAAAACCAACCAGTAAGAACCAGCAATACCGCACGACACCTGATGGAATGAAGATATTAGCGACGTTGAACGACCATAGCGAACCCGTTCAGGCGTCGCTCTTCTAGTGCCCGCTTTCTCATAAAACAGCTTCGATGGATGAGCGCCAATTATGCACGCACACGAAAATTTGATGAATATAAGAAATCCCAGAAATCGCTACAGAACAAAAGAGATCTATGATCAATTTAGTATTTTCGAACTTGCAATTAGACGGTGATCAATTGGGGTGGGAATACAGAAAGCTATTCGATACGACGGCTGGACAATCTAAAGATATAGCATCGTCGCATTCAAAAATGTAAACACTTTTGAATCGCTCCTTGCTATCGAACCGCAACCAGGCATCGCTCCGCGGTGCGGTTGCTGGTCGGGACTAGCGTAGGAAAAAGAAAAAGGCCCTAGATCAAAAGATCTTGGGCTTTTTTCTTGGCTCTCTACGATAGAGGACGTTATAACCACGATTAGGAATGAGTTATCACCTGCAATTTGGTAATCTACCTCTGTTATTTACGCTGATGCAGCAAAACTGAGACTACTTAAAGGCATTTTGCTTTCAGATAGTTGTTTTACATCGGCCTTAGACAGGAAGAGTCTATCTACTTCTAGCATTTGGGTGAAAACGGCTTCAAGAACCGGAACAACAATACTGTTACCTGCTATTTTAGAAATCTTCGTACTAGTAAAGAAGTCGCCAACTATGTTCTTTTTGAAATTATTCTCAATCAATACTTCATAATCGCGATCTTCAAAGCCCATTAATAGAAGACATTCCCTGGCAGTAAGGTATCGAAAAGTACTCTTCCCTGCACGTTTACTGTCATAGTCGATCACACCTGCATTTGGACGACGATCTTGCTTAGTGGTTATTGTTGGTACGCGATGTGAATACGACGAACCATCGAAAAGCCTAACACTCTTCTCGAAAATATCTCGACGAGAGGGCGTATCGTTTGGTTGCGACTCGTTAGCTTCTTGCTTAAATGAGCCTAAATGATAATCAGTTCGCAGGTATTTAGAGAGGTGGTTCGGTGCAATACGTACATCTTCAAGATTATTTGTCTCAAAATACTTATCTAATTTTGCTTCTAATTTTGTGTTGCCGCCAGTGTAAAAGCTCATCAAATACGCACGTTTGCGGACTTGCGGTGTACCAAAATTACTTGAGACAAGTACATAGAACTTGTTGTAATAGCCGAGATCATTTAGCGATTGCTTCCAATCATCGAAATTCTTACTGTGTGATCGGGAAATAATATTTGGTACATTCTCCATAAGTAAGAACTTAGGCATTGCTAGCGGGCTCGCCTTACGCTCTTTGAGAATACGCTCAATCTCCCACAACTGACTAGAGCGGTTAGCCGCTGTTCTATCAATACCTTCAGTTGCACCGTGCCACGCATGACCAATTGAAAGGTCTTGGCACGGGAAAGAGTACGTTAATGCATCCATGTCAGCGGGAAGTAGCGCACCATCCATGTCTGTCACACTAACGTAGTTATTCGTCCTATCAATTGCCGCACAGACTCTCTTAAGCACTTCAATGTTTAGTACTTTGATGTTCTTCCAGTCAGATGCAACCTTTCCATCAATACTAAGAGTATATTTCTTCAATTTTTCGAGCATTTCTTCGCGAGTTGCATTCTCGTATTTAGAGAGATCTTGTTTGCCGTGATGAATCAGATCATAGGCGATTATCGCGTGAATATCCCAGTCGGCAGTACCAATTATCTTGAAATCAGCCCCGATATTACTCAGTGCTTTAGCCTGTGCGCCTATACCGCTAAATGTTTCAATTACTTTAAGCATTGTTGAATTAACTATAGCATAAGGGCTAACATAATGCTGCAACCTACAGGTGTCGAGACAACCCCTCGTCAAAGAGACGGTTGCGTATTTGCATTATCAATTTAGCTTGTTTATCTGAAGGCACACGACCAGTCATATCGAAGTTTGCGGCAACATTTAGCAGTCCGTCTTCCATCTCACTGAGCAATCTATCATTCCTGCCGAATTCGAGGACTTTCTTCCAATAGTCGGCACCAAGATTTATTAATTCAATCTCTGAACTAATCTGGTTACTTACTTTCTGTTCTTTATGAGCAATTTCAGCCTCAACTTGCTCATCACCAGTACTTATAAGCGTATCGGCAAAACCTTCTAACAGAGTAAAGTCAAAGCTTTCTGCACGTTTCCAACACTCTTCTTTTTTAGCCCATTCAGTAACGTTCAAAGTAGTTCTATCTTCACGAGTTATGAAGTCAAAAACTTCTTTCGTAGTTTTGATAAGCTGCGACTCTAACTCAGATGGTATTGATTGAGCACTCCATATTCGAAGGAAGTCGAGCGTTTTACCTTTATGCTTCTTTTCAATCTGATTCATTATTACTGCAACACTGTATGTCACTATGTTTGCACGATATGCTTTGATCTCTTGGTACCACTGTTGGGCAGATACTATTCGCTCGGTTGTCTTGAATAAGATAGCAAGTGCTATCAGCTTCTTCCAGTAGTATTCACTAAAGTCCGCGCCTTGATCTGAAGCCTTCCAGTCTCTATCAATTGATTCAGCAAAATTACGCATGTTAAACTGTGCACCACGACTTACAATGTGAGGCTTCTGTTCGTAAGAGTTGATAAACTTCGCAACGTCAACCTTACGTAGCAACTGTGTTTTTGGATTCTTAAGTTGGTATCGAGTTCTTTCTGAACGAGTGAGCTTCATCTGCTCTTGTACGTACTGTCCACGCGCACGTTCATAGAACCATGCAGTCTGATACTGATTACCGTCAACAGGAGGTGCGAGTACCCTTCGTGAATACTCTTCTATGCGGACGTGATAAGGGTGGTTAGAGAAGAAGTCCGCTTCGTCAACTTTGTTTTGGCTATTAGCACTTCTAGAAATAATCGGAATCATTTCCTTTGCCTTATCATGATCGACAACTGAGAGTTTCATTGGAATGTACACTCCCTCAAGATTAGCCTTATCCTGAATTACTGCATTAGCTATAGAAGCGGTTGTCTGACCCCCGTTGATGATTTGCATATCATTGATTTTAGTAATTACAGCAACACCATTCTCAATTGTTGTCTCTATGGCACTGGCTGTCGCAGCGATACCATTGTTATATGCGAAAAACATATCTGGTTCTTGTAAGATAGTGCCTCGGATAGCCTTATTTACTTTTCCTCGAATACTTAGGAATGAGCGCACGTTTCCTTCAAGGAGTCGAGAACCATACTGGAGATAGGTGTCTGCAAGAAACTGCCCAGGAACAACCGCTAGGTATGCAGAATAGTCGTCACCGTGTGTTGCGCTGACATAAGGTATTCCCCCACCAGCCAAAGTAGATGAGTCAATTTCAATCTCCTCTTTTCCCTGTGACGAAGCATATAGCTGAAAGAACCGGTTTATGTCCCAAGCATTAAGATCAACTTTCTTGCCAGCTATTGGACTCTTCTGAATATTCTTAACACGCTCACTGAGCTTTTTGTCGGTTAAGATATAGAACCTAAATTTAGATATTTCTCCATTATTAAACAAACGATTTGCCTCGATAGCAAAATTGTAACCAGTGCTACTTTCTTCGAACTTATTGTCTACGATATATCCGCTCAATGCTGCTTCTACGAGGTTTCGCATGTTGTTATATAGTCGATCAATATCAGATGAAGTGAGCGTTTCTATTTGGTCACTATTTGAGAAATCGCTAAGTAATAAGACACACGACTTATCGACGTTATCAAACGCATAGCCATCAAGAACCATTTTTGTGCCTTTACGCCCAACTCCCTCGAAATAGCCTAGTTCGACGTTCTCTACCTCTTCTGCATCCTGAAGTTGCTCGACGGTGTCGAATACAAACTCACTATGAGGATCGCTTTGATTTGCTTCGGCTGCAACTCGCAGATCACTAATCCAATCTGAACGATATTCCTCTAGATTCATAATTAAACCCTAAACTCCTGAATAGCTGAGATGTCAATCTCGTAGCTAGCTTTTGTAATACCGTGCGGTAAGCTGTCTTTAGTTAGCTTTGGAAACGCGCCAGACACTTCATATTCATCCTGATTTACAAAGATGTAATTATAGTCATCATAACGTTCATCCTCTACATAGCCCGCTTTACGCATCTTCTGATCGAACAACAGTTGCCATTTGCGGTCTAGGTTTGGCCTGAGGTCCGATATGAGTTTGTTCAGAGTTATATTGCCATCGTATGAAGGCGTACTCTGGTCAAAGGTCATAATAACTAAATTGCCAGAAATATTTGAGTCTAGCTGCTCAATTGAACTTATCTTCACAGAGCGTACGCCGTTATGAATTGACTTAGCTTCATACCATGTATCTTGTACTTCAAAGTCCTTGTGTGCACGATCTGTACCGATATATGATTCGAGTGCTATTTCTTGACCGTATTTCTGAATCATGAAGTTCTGAAGAAAGTGAATCTCTCCGATCAAACCTAGAACTTCATTTTCAGTCAGTGGTAAAGCTGATTTTGAAAAGAATTGAATCCAAGTATTCCATCGGTCGATCGCAGGTGTAAAACTATTTTGCTGTTGGTTGAGCCGAGTGCTCTCGATAATATCTTCGCAAAATTTATAGAAAATATCTTTAAGATCATCGTCTTCAAGAGAAAAACTCAGCATCAGTCTGTTATCTTCCCTCTTGAAGAATTGAGCATCAATTGTTTTCGTAGATGCGATTCGCTCTTTTTTCGCATCCATTACGAGAGCTAGACTTTTTCGGCCAGTCTTATCTACGCCAAGAAACACATCATAAGGGTGGTCTCCATCGAATCGGCTGTAAGACTCTGTGCCATTATCTTCTAGCAGTTGGCGAATGCGGTCGATTGAATCACTCATCTTCATCCTCAAACTCTTCTATACCACCAAATTCTTGGTGAATTTTATTCATTTGATAAGTAACGAATTTGGTTGATGTATTTGCGAGGTTCGGTATACCAATTGCAAAACCGAGAAGCGGGGTATCTTCAAAATCTGCCATTTCACCAACCTTTTCCATGTGAGTCGGTTCAATGAAGTAAATCATGAATAGAGGCTTTCTTTCTATAGCGAGATAATCCTTGCTGTTTCTTGCCTTTGTTTGTCTTTCAGACTGGGCAATTTGAATATCAACTTTACGCAGTTGATCTGCATCTAGACCAAAACTTGTATCATTAGGACTACCTAGTCGTCGTTGATTTAAGACTATTAACCTGTCGTCGTTCACTACCTTAACTTTTCGTTCTTTTGGTATCGCTGTAAACCTATCATTAATCGAATAAGGCTTGCCGTTACCTGAAAGTATAACAACATCCCAAGTAGCTAATTCACTACCTTTATAATTCTTAATAAAAGAGCCAATTAAACTAGGGTCAAAACCTGTATTTGCTGGAGGTATCTTCAAAGTAGTAAGAAGTGCAGATATTTTACTTAATTCTACATCGTAAGCTACAATTTTTTTCTCGTCCTGAGTAAAATCGCTCGATTTGAGAAGTTCATGAACTGCGTTCAAATTCTCCGCATTTTTGTCTACATCATTATAGAGGTATGATGTTTCTAATAAAGCACGGCTTAATGAAATACGCAGTGTAGTAGACTTTGCAGTTCGCATTTTATTTCGTGCCGTAATTGTAAGTCGCATGTCAGTATCGTTACGAACCTTTAGGCCGAAGTCTAGCGGTGTTGCTTCAAGATCTCTCATTCGCTTAACTTCATCGCGAAGTTCATCGGTTGCCTCAGAAATAAATGCGTACCAATTTTTGCTTGCTGAGTTTATCCAAAGCCTACAAATATCTTCATAGTCTTTGCGATAACCAAACCATCGCCCCATTTGCATCAATGTGTCGTATGCCATTGAATTGCGGTACAGGTAACTAACTATCAGTCCTTCGAGTGTCAAACCGCGGGACAATCTCTGTCCACCCACGACGATAGTCCTCAAGCCGTCCTCTTTATGATCTTCATAATTCAAATCATCACCGCCACCATGAGCAGCATATACCTGAATTGGAAGTACAGAATTGTATAAACCTGCTTGAATCTCTTCCCACGAAAATTCCGTAGTGAAATACTCCTGCTTGAAAATCTTATTAAGTAGATTCAAGTGCTCATCTTTTAGAGCACTGCCCGTAGATAGTGAAGCATAGTTTTTTATCGAACGTTTAACATCACTCAGGTACTCATCTAGTGCTTTGCGAATGAGTTTTTGCGTATTCACAAACCTTGTTACATTTACCATCATAGAGCGATGAGTTGAAACATCACCACGTAGATCGCGGATAACATTAGCAATTAGAAATGTATTAACTGCTGCCCTCAGCGTAGGAGAAATATCTTCGAAGTCATCATCCTTTTTATGTCGTAATGGATAATACTCTTCACCATCATCAATTGATCGAAGCATCTTATGATACTTCCCATTCTTGGGGAAGATATTTCGAGCACCAATATAGTTGCTAGGTGCACTTAATGTATAGATATAATCTTTAGGGAATAGACCCTCATTCTTCATATCCTCATCTGTCTCAGGGTCGATGAATACATTGGCATAAGGCGTAGCAGTGAACCCAACATAACTAGCAAATCGAAATACGTTTAGTAATTCTTCAATGTACGCGTTCGTTGTACTTCTATCTTCGCCTGCTGCCTTGGTATTAATTGAAGCGTAGTCAGCTTCGTCGTCGATCATCAAAACCGAACCGTCGATTTTGTTTTCACCATACTGGTTATTGGTCTTAATCCAATCCAACAAACTTTTAAGTACCGCAACATTCTTTTTGATTACAAACAGCATTGGACGATCGCCATCTGATTGAGATAACTGACTGTTTAATTGCTTAGCAGCACTCTTACTAAAGTCTTTCTCTGCAGTGGTAAATGAAACTGGATTAAGTTTCTTGTTATACCTTCCCGCACCAATAAAGTTCAATGTTTCGCTACCTGTGTCACGACCGACGAAAGCCTCATCAAGACGTATCTGTGTCTGCTTTCTAAGGTCGTTCGTTGTACCAGTCATCAATATGACCACACGGAAACCTGAATCGACTGCTTTACAAATTATCCCGCTATAGTTTACCGTCTTGCCCGACTGAACATCACCTATAATCAATCCTCTTCGCTGTTCACGTTCTTCGGTACGTGTTGGATCTCCTAGCAAATCAACGATCTCATCAGAAACCCTATCCATCTGAGCAACAACATTAACTGGGAAACCATTGTCTTTAACTAAAAGTTCTTTGAAACGACCCCAATAAGCAAGATCCAGTTCCGGCTTTCTCTCTACAAACCATTTTTTGTGTGAACGTGGAACAATCGCGACGCCAGGTTCGAGACGAATCTTATTGTCAGCTAGTAACTCATTTCGTACAGATAATTTTTCTGATTCGCTAATTTCAAGTCCCAATACGTCTTTGGCACTGTATGTTTTCTGAACTTGTTCATCAATTTCGGTATCGTTTATAGAATCTCTGGTACTTTGCTTGTCTAACAGATCCTGGACTATTCGCTTAAAGGTTTTTGCGTCTTCTGTCATAGTTCTTCCTGCCGTTTAGTATATATCGTATTTAGCTCTTCATTACTTGCATACGGCTCAGTTTTGAGAAGCATAGTCGTTAATTCTTCTTGCGATAAACCTAATTGCTCAGCAAGTGCTAATTGAGCTTTGAAATCTTCAACAATTGTTTTTGTGTCATTACCAGACGTATTAATTTCACCATCAGCTACATCTAGGTAAACGCTACTTGAAGGGAAATTATTCTCTATATTCTGTAGCAGTGCTTCTAGAACGCGCTGCCCAGCTTGGTCAAGAGAGCTCGATAGTAATTGAACCTGAGTAAGATCACGATTGATCGAGTAAATCACACCGCCTTCACGGTCTGCTGTACGTTGCCAAATGTAGCTAATATCTTCGTCTCGATGGAGTTTGCCGCGGTACTCAATCACCTTTTTACTTCCGAATACAGATTCTTTGATGCTACCGTAAAGATTCTTTCTAATCTTGTCTGGTAAGTTAGCTGTGCTCTTCTTGACGTCAATACTCCAAATCTCATCCAGTGAGTTTGGTATATCAACCTTAACGCGTGCCAATTTATTCAGTTCTTCTTTGCCAAGAAGCCTAAACCATGTACCCCAAATAATAAGTCTTTTACAGCGATAAATATAAAATCCCTGATTAGTCCTCAAGTCATCAGCGCCACCAACTTTTCGTAAGTCTTCTTTACTAAGTTTACTTCGATGCGGAAGAATATACGGCTGAAGCGTTATCTTCTTATCGTCGATAATGACCACTTGCTCCCTTAAAGGCTGGGTCGATTTATGATTCTCTAAAAATGGATCTCTTGGTTCAATTGTTCGACCATTGATAATGATATTCACTTTATCTTCTGTAATGATGCGATGAAACACTAGTGCAAGGTGATCTTCGGCGGTCTCTATTAAGCCGTCAAGGGTTTTCTTGACATCGTGAGATGATGCCGAAATCCTATCAAAATTCTGCAACAAAACGTACGTTCCTGAATCGACAAGATTAAAGAGATCAATAGAGGGTAACGCCGCTATATCTTCCTGTGAATACTCCATAACTGACCATTCACCAGTTTCAATAACTACGTCTAAGTCCCAGGAAAAACCGCTCAGGGCTCCGTCATTCTTACTTACAACTATCAATCTTCTACATTGCGATAGCGATGCAGATTTCAAGCCAAGCCCAAAACGACCTAGATCAAACTCATCCCTTGTATCAGCTGGGCCACGACTTCCAAATCTCAGTGCTTCCTGTAGAGCATCCGAACTCATACCTCTACCGTCATCAAAAATAATCAGCTGAGGGTCGTCAGAAGGATCGAGTAAAATCTTAATGTGTTTTGCCTGTGCGCTAACACTATTGTCTATAAGGTCTGCAATCGCAGTATCAAAAGAATAACCCAACGAACGCATTGATTCCATCAATAGCGGAGCATAAGGTGGACTTTCTATGGCTTTCATAGATATATTCTAGTTCGTTTTGCACTTAAAAGGAACAGATAAGCCATCTCTCAGTGTTGAAGCGGCCATTCGCGTCCAATATGCGTATTCTTATAGTTCCGTATATATACTCAATTTTGATACTAAAACATGTCCTACGAGCTCTGGCCGCGCTCCAGAGGGATCTATTACAACGGGTGCGCGTCACCATTGTGCAAAGTCTTTTGAGCACCCACAGGCTAATTGCATCAACTAACTCAGATGTAGTTACTTTTCGTTACTACGCGCTTTTTAGTAACAATTCAAAATAAGATGTTCCCCCGAATGGTATTTTTTGCTTGATAACTTTCTTGCCTTCAATGGTGGTGGCTGAATACACCGTGAATGCGCCATAAAAATCGTTAATTTCATCAACTGCTTTTGTTACCCAATCTTTCTTTGCAATGTCTTCGAACATACTCAGCTGACTAGCCTTTGACGGCTCGAGTCCATAACAATAAATGCCCATTGATTGAACATCAGCGCCACTCGGTTTTTGATTAAATAACTCTAAGGCTCGGCGGTATATCTCCTGATTGGTATAGAAGCTCGACCCGTGCATCCGTTTCGCATACCACGATTCGCCATTCCTTAACCTTGCCCACACGCAAATACCCCGCGCTTCGACATTCCGATACCGGACCTTCATACCAGTCGTTTCACACAGAAAACTAAGATAAGATCTCAGCAGTTCGTCTTTATTGGTTGGATCACGCAGCACCCACTGTCTGCCAATCATACCTAAATTGGTTTCGTTGTCGTCTATCTCGTGTCCTCTAAGTCGCCTATACCAGTACGTACCCGTGATACTGTTAAAAACTCTTTTTTTAAGCATATATTCGTCTGCCGCAAAGAACTGGAGTGGTGTAAATATACCGTATGAGTTCAGTCGTGCCTCGAATCTTTCAGCAATGCCAGTTAGATCGGTCAGCTTCATTTGCGAGTAATAACTTCTAAGATTCTTATAGTCGATAACGTCTAGTCCGTCTGGCTTATGCCAGCCCGCTGCCTGTTTCGCCAGAAAGATATTTGGGGCAATACCGATGTTAATACGCATCCAATCCCCGATCTCATCTTTTACCCGTTGCTTAATTTCATAGCCAATATCTACCAATGATTTTCCATTCAACGTTGGCTCCATTCCATGAAAATCAATCACCCCCTCGTCAATAGATTTCATACGAATTTTTGGTGAATAATCTTTCATAATACTCACAAGTTTTTGATATACCCTGTGATACTTTGGTGCATCTGTCTCAAGCATAATAAATTCAGGACAAATTGCTTTTGCATCGCTCAAACGCATACCAACCTTAATTCCTAACTTTTTTGCTTCGTACGACGCAGCAATAACACAGCATTCTTTAGATATGCGATTAGTTACACCCATCGGTTTACCTCGCAGTGTAGGATGCGCCTGTTGCTCTGCCGTTGCAAATGCACTGTTGAGGTCAATGAACATCATCATTGGTTTTTCTTTATTGATGTCTTTATACATAATCACCTCCCATTACATAAATTAACGTCCATATCAGTCGCTCTGCATCAAAGTCGATACGATAATCATTCACGCCATCACTCATGTTGAAAGCATGGATCATTCTCTTACCTTTTTCAGTTGGATGTCGCATACCAAGTTGAGTAAAAATAACCTCTCTACCCCGATAGACCATCTTCCATGGTACGCACTTAAATTGGTCACTTGCATGACCACGATATATAGGGACGACATCCACTACTTCGTTAATTTCTTCGATAGGATTCACTTAACCTACTTCACCAACATAAAACGACGAATATGCCGAGCTTTCACAAATGCGCGCATTCTAGCTTCAAGTATTTCGTCAATTTTTACAGGTACATCACAGTGTCGTGGTGTTTCAATGTAAGTAATAATTTCATTTAATTGCGCTGTCTTCATACAATTTCTCCAAAGTCTTAATAAACAAAAAACAACTAAAACAAAGTGCTTAGCTGTACGGGTTTAATTTATAAGGCTATCTGGTGGAACGTACTAACCGTTGATAGTGCATTCACGACAGGGAACCGAGATTGTATAAAGACTTCCAGGGACGCTTTGCCAGAGGCTAGTGTGTATGTCGTCTATTAGTATTATATACCCCCTCAGCGGTATAATAAAAGTATATGTGTGGCCGTTATACGCTTTATACAACAGATGAACTCGAAGATAGATACCGAGTTGAAGTTAGTGATGCCATACGAGCGAACTATAATGTCGCGCCCTCGCAGACAATGCCAGTAATCACACAGGATGGTTTGAGAATGATGAGGTGGGGGCTGATACCGCCATGGGCAAAGGACGAAAAGATTGGCTACAAACTCATAAATGCTCGAAGTGAGACTATATTTGAAAAGCCAATGTGGAAGAAACCAGTCTTGCAACGCAGGTGCTTAATACCCGCAAATGGCTTCTACGAATGGAAGAAACTTGATGACAGTAAACACCCGTACTTTATTCATTTGAAAGATGAGTCAATCTTCTCATTCGCAGGGATATGGGAAACGTGGAAGCATGAGGGTAAAACATGGGAGACATACTCAATTCTCACTACCTCACCTAATAAAGAAATGGAAGATATTCACGATCGTATGCCAGTGATTTTACACAAGGACGATGAAGCTCAGTGGCTTGCAGCCGATAATGAAGCAGACATAGCCGTACTGTTGCAGCCGTACACAAATGGCAAACTCGAAACTTACGAAGTAGGTACTGAAGTAAACACCGTAAAGGTTAATGAAAAGACATTGATCGGCCCTATCAACTCAAAATAAAACCCCGAATATTTCGGGGTTTTACCGTCATCAGGTATGTTAACGCGCAGGCTTATTGTATGACAAAAATATGAAATTGCTATTAACTTTTAAGTGATGTACAAAAACTCGTACGCCTCAGCGTTAGAACTATATACCCAATAGTTACTCATGTTGAGTATTGGCACGCGTCCAATACGCTCTGGCGCTGCTCCAGTGCGTAAAATCCAACCAATAAGTCGTTCATCTTTTTGTTTTAGTGAGGCGTTAACAGGCGGTCACGAAATTTTTTATAGAAAATCGCTGTTAACGAATCGTATTATAGTTCGTGAAATACAAAATAAACTGACACCAAAAGTGGTGAAACTATGAGTAAAAGTACTGGTATGGCTAGTATACTGTAAGAAAATTCGTCAGCTTGAATTGGTTTTCCTTAGCTACTCGCATCTTTTCTGCAAACTCTGGTTCACTCTGTACGTGCCGATAGTATGAATCGCGACTTATTTGAGCATACCGGCATGCATCTGAGATTGTTGCGCTATTCTCTAAAGCAGTAGCGAGCTTCATCATAATTTTGTAATCAACTTTCACTGGCCTGCCCACGCTTCTTTTCACAGTCATAATACCTCCGTTTATACTTGCATCAAACCTACTAATAGTATGACAGGCGCCCCTGTTATCAACATTATCCGTGTTACTATATAGAAGTCTAGATACAACAATTAGAAAGTAAGGCCAACAAGCCTTTTGTTTGAACCGTTAAAACGGCAACCATTCGAAAGCTATTAGGTTCAAACCTGATTGTTGCGTCTAGACAACCCTAGAGTGGTTGTCGTTTTTATTTTAAGGAGTTATATGAGCAAGCACGTTGAATATGATGAGCAGAATGTAGGAACTGATGAATATGATGTTGATGTTGAAATATATAAAATGCAACAAGATATTGAAGCTCGACGTAACGCTCGTAAAAGAATGGGTATCAGTGAAGATGACGAGAGCATATTAGTTCTAGAAGAGAAAATCAAACAGCTTCTTCCTCTACAGAAAAGAAAAGAGTCAGAAAGACGTCAAATTATTTTTATCACGCTCTTCATAATACTAGTACCCCTATTCTTAGTAATTCTAGTCTTGGCGCCTCTACTTTTGATCGCATTAGTTGCGATTACTCTAATCATTATCATTATTCGAAAACTATTACGAAAAAAGCATCCTGAATTACCGTAGCAAAGATGATTTCATTACCATTTTCTCTGTCAAAATGAGATAATGACTGCATGAAACCTCTTCATCAGCAACTAGGACTCGATCAAATCTCAACGCCAGCAGTTCTTGAAACGATAGATAAAATATCCGATGGCCTACATGGCTACAGCGACAACGGTCCAGTGAGCATAAAATTCAAAAAGCGGCTAAAACCAAGTGCAGAAACTGAACCGCATATAGCGACACTCCGAGCACTTGATAAACACGATATTATTACCTATAAATTCGACAAGTCTGAATCCACAGCTGGTCCTAGTAACTTTTCTAAGAGTCTTAGTGTATACAACGTTAGTATCAAGAATAGATACAAGTTTGAACAACTTCGCACTGAATTAAGTCAGGTACACGACCCTCTTACTTTCATACGGAGTGAAACACCTAATCTCGTCTACTACGATACTGCCACTGGTGAGGGAACTGTTAACGGTAAGCACGTGAAGTTTAATAAAAAATCAAAACAAAAAGCACTGTTTGAACTACTATTTGCTCATGCAGCAGAACCTGTACCGCGTGAAAGAGTTGCGGCGATACTGCGACTTGGTAACTCACAGACACAATCAGATAGGTTGAATACAGCTATAAGCAATCTATGTACCAAGTGCGGTGTTAAGAGGGATGTTATCACAGTAGACAAATCCGTTACCTTAAACGCAGTTGCTATAACTGTGAATACATTATCTTAATAGTTTTTTTCTTAACAGATCAAAATAACTTTCTCACCTCTGTAAATCAGAGTCTTTTTATTGTACATGAAAATATACTTTTACCGTACTCTACCTATCAGGTTCGCAAGAAACCACCGACTATAGCGAACTTGTCGGTGCTTCCTTAACCGAGAAACAAGTATGCAACTAAGTAAAATGCTCGTTGAAAAGTTTCAAGAACTTCATCGTGAAAAGTATGGTGAAGAGATTGGGTACGAAATTGCTGAATCGCAGCTCAATGAGCTTGCCGACTTAGTTCGTATGACTTCTCAACAAGAAAGTAAAAATAATGACGAGAGTTTATAGCGTAATAGCCGAAGTTCATAAACAACTCCCTCACGGAGGCTATCGAGTAAAAGTATCTTTACCAGACGATGGCATATATATAAATGGCATGGTTGTATTCCCACCAAACGAAGTAAAACACGATTGGTATGTACAACCACCTTCAAAACCTGGAGGCAGAGGGAAATGGGTTGGAATCATTGAGTTCAACAAGAAGCATAGCCTGTGGGATGATGTTCACGACGCTTGCGTAGATGCGGTGAAAGCATTTATTAAAGATGAAGAAGAGAAAGTAAAGGACGTGGTCTTAGACGACATTACTGATGGACCTATAGATTTAAGTGGTATAGATATACCTTTTTAACAAATCTTTACATTATAGGAACTCTATATATAAAGATTACTTATATAAAGGTTATCTCTAAATATAACGATTTATATAATAGCCCCCTTAATTCAAGGTGTACATCCTAGTGATGTCCAGCTATAATACCGCCATCCAAAGAAGAATTTGACAATACTAAAGAAAGATGAGAAAGAATGAATAATAACGAAAAACAGCTCAACCATAAACACAGAGGAGTACACTATCTTACGATCGTGCAACAGCCTGGAGAGGAAGAGGAATTAAGTGAAGAAGAAATCGAACGCGAAGTCGAAGCGATGAGCGAATATTTGGGAGGCGTTCCAGTTGTGTTTATTGGATACGAAGTAGATAACGGAGGAAATAACGAAAATGAATAAAACTAGAACCCCCCAGAACTTGATCAGTGTTGAGGCTACGCTGAAAAGGTTCGATGAAGAGGAAGTTGCTCTAGATGAGCAGCTTCACGATTACTTTATTCGAAAGAACAAGTTACATATAAAACGTAATCAAGCATTGGGTCGATTAAAGAAGGCACAAACGAGATTGTTATGAATGACAAAAATCTAGAAAACTTGCGTTACCGCATGTACGCTCGTAAATCAACGGACTCTGAAGATAAACAGGTACAATCACTTGATGATCAGGTGAAATACATGGGTGATCTAGCTAAGACACAAGGTCTTACAATAGTTGGTAAACCAATTCGTGAATCTAAATCAGCAAAAAGACCAAATAATCGTCCCTTGTTTACCGAGTTAATGCAGGAAATTGAAGATGGTAAAATCGACGGTATTATTTGTTGGAAAGTTGACCGTCTGTCGCGTAACCCTACCGATAGCGGACAACTTCAGCAACTGCTACAAGACGAAAAGTTAAAACATATTCTTGCGATGGATAGAAGTTATTTTCCAGAAGATAATTCAATCGTATTTAGCGTTGAAGCAAGTCAAGCAAATGAATACGTTCGCAAACTTGCCGTCGACACTAGACGAGGCATGCAATCAAAAGCACAACGTGGAAACAAGCCTGGCATCCCACCAATTGGCTACTTGAATGACCGCATTGAAAAAGTAATTATAGATGACCCTGAACGATTTACACTAATGCGTATTCTTTGGGATAAGATGCTCACAGGAACATATTCAATAGCTCAGCTTGTCCAGATAGCAGACAAAGAACTACAGTTAACTACACCTATACGAGGCAAGTTAGGTGGAAATCCAATTGCCTACTCTACCCTCTGTACTGTATTCAAAAATCGTTTCTATACGGGTAAATTGCCATTCAAAGATCAAGAGTTTGACGGAAATCATACACCAATGGTTACGGAAGCAGAGTTTGAACGCGTGCAACAAATCATAGACCCTACTCACACAACGAGACCGAAAGACGTATCGTACAACTTTCAGTTTCGTAATTTATTCAAATGCGGTGAATGCGGTTACGCAATTACTGCTGAACAAAAACATAAGACCATTAAATCGACTGGTGAACGTAAAGAATATATTTACTATCACTGCACTGGTAAAAGTAAAGCGATCAAGTGCAGCCAACCAAGTCTACACGTACATGAAGACGTTCTACTGCAACAAGTTAAAGATAAGTTAGCGGGCTTCACAATTGACCCAGACTTCTACAAACTCGCAATTGAAACTTTAGCACAACAAGAAGATGAGGTTGTCGAGAAAGATCAAACAAAAACACAAGCACACGAAAAAGCTATAAATAGAAAGAAGCAGG
>Ga0247814_10001131_pt1 | contig 16608 bp, 10 predicted proteins | sample UWRJL179409R1_FD_179947 | JGI IMG/M metagenome (GOLD analysis project Ga0247814, IMG submission 179947) | Plant litter microbial communities from Arlington Agricultural Research Station in Wisconsin, United States - UWRJ-L179-409R-1 | ecosystem: Environmental > Terrestrial > Plant litter >...
GATTTTTCCAGCTTCCGATCTTAAAAATATGTAGTAATATCACTTTTGTGGCCTTGATTTTCAGCAGTAGCCTTGTCTTAGGACAGCGCAGCGGAGGAAAAGAGGTATCCATTATGGTCTCGGCACCTGGTAACCATCCTTCTCCGCCACAGCCAATACCGGCAGTAGATGTACAGCCTGAATATCCTGGCGGAGCCGCGAAGATGCGGGAATTTATTGGTCGTAATTTAAAATATCCCAAAGCGGCTCAAAAATCGGATGTTCAGGGGACAGTATTTTCTGAATTCTGGGTAAACACGGACGGAAAAATAGACAGGATTAAAATTATACGTTCCATTGGTTATGGCACAGATGAAGAGGTCATACGGATTTTGAAAAAAATGCCTAAATGGAAGCCTGCGCAATTCAGAGGGAAAGCAACTGCAACTACATTTACCCTTCCATTTAGCTTCAGGCTCACAGACTAGTCAGATAGATCCGATTTTAGTACTTCCTGAAGATCTATAGCTATACCGATTTATCTATACGAACTGTGTCTTATTTTGACTGGAATTAAAAAATTTTAGCACTATCTTCGGCGGAATAATAACTTCATTGTTAATTTTACCATTTAAAACATACATTAAAATATATGCCATTATCAGATTTATCAGGACGGGTTGCGCTAGGAATTGACATTGGAGGAACCAATACTAAATTCGGAGTAGTAAATCATCGCGGTCAGGTTCTTGAAAAAGGAAGTATAAAAACAGATGAATATGAAAAAGTTGAAGACTTCATTGATGCGTTGTACGTAGAAGTTAATCCACTGATTGCAAAATACGGTACTCATAAAAACTTTGACGGAATTGGCGTAGGGATGCCCAATGGAAACTATTATAAAGGAACGACTGAACATGCGCCTAATCTGCCATGGAAAGGGGTTATCCCTTTTGGTGCGATGATGAAAGCAAAATTTGGTTTGCGCTGTATCGTGACCAATGATGCCAATGCTGCGGCACTTGGCGAAATGCTTTTCGGCGCTGCCCGGGGAATGAAAGACTTTATTATGATCACCTTGGGTACAGGTGTGGGAAGTGGAATTGTGACCAACGGAAGTCTGGTTTACGGACATGACGGCTTTGCCGGAGAACTGGGACATACGATTGTGAAACCTGGTGGAAGGAAACACTGGAGTACAGGATCTGAAGGAAGTCTGGAAGCTTATGCTTCAGCATCGGGTATTGCTATTACTGCGAAAAAGATGAGAGCAGAATTTCCGCAATCTTTGCTGAATCAATATCCTGAATCTGAGATTAATTCTAAAACCGTATACGAATGTGCATCCAAAGGAGATCCGATTTCTATCGAGGTGTTCAGGTATACAGGACAAAAACTGGGCGAAGCGCTGGCTAACTTTGTGATGTTTTCTTCACCTGAAGCCATCCTGCTATTTGGAGGAGTAATTAAGGCGGGCGATTTCATTTTGAAACCTACTAAACTGCATATGGAAAGAAACCTGTTCCCGATCTTCAGAGATAAAGTGAAACTGGTTTTCAGCGAACTGGACGAAGCAGATGCTGCCATCCTTGGCGCAAGTGCTTTGGTTTGGGAAAAGAAATAATTTTAATGCTTTAAAAGACTTGCTTCATTGATTATTTTAATGAAACAAGTCTTTTTTATATTATGAACGTATTACCCTGTAACGTATCGCTGTTCTGGTCTCCTCAATGCTGAAAAATGTGGCTCCGGTAACATCTTCAATTAGCTTGAAGATGAGTTCTGCACAATCATTTTCAATACATTCAATTGGTAATGGTTCACCTTCATCATCTATAAGATTACCTCCGGCAAGACAAAAAGATCTTAGTGCTCCATCTTTGTAAAAGTCGAACACATAACTCGCTGAATTTTCATCAATGATAAATCGCAGGTAGTTAATCCCTTTAATCGTTTCATAATAGTGCCCGCCTATAGCCAGATCATCGCCCATAATCACTAATGTTCCATGGCCTGATCTGAGGACGTAGATTTCATTCGTTGCCATGCTGCCTGAATCGGCGTTACTAAATTGTGTGAGTTCAATTTCTTCTAATATTCCCAGGCGGATGTATTCGGCTAATTCTTCAGCGGTTTTAAACTGTTGCGGGAATGCTACTCCCATAATTTTGAATCCCATATGTGGCGCAATTATATGATAATCTAGTAAGAATGTTATATATTGTTTCTTAAACTAATGGTTTTGTGGTAAATCTAGGGTTAAAAAAATAATATCAAAACTTTATGAAACAATAATTGTTATTTTTTAAATATATATGAAATAATATGTTTCATATTTTTTATATTTGGATATAAATCATAGTATTTTTATGAAAGATATATCTAAGGAGGAATATGACTACGCAGTTTTTATTGTGCAAAGTTACCATCGGCAAATGGATAATTTGATCAAAGCAAAAAGAGGACTCTCTGATCGAAAAGGGCCGGAAGTAGTTTTGGTGAAAAGTACGGGTCCTTCCAGTATTTCAAAATTAAGGATCAGGGTCGAGGATTCGTATCTGTTTGATCTGGAAAAGATCAGAACGGGAGATTTTATATTATCGGTAAGAACCAATAGTGATCATATCACTAAAGGGAAAAAATATGAAGTGATCGATGGATATGGCGGGGCGATCAGAATAAAAGATGACGCTGGTATTATCAAGGCAATTTCAAGACAAAATAAATTCAGACTTTGGACTTGTATATCCTGATGAAATTAGTAAAGATAAGGTTAGAGTTCGTTTTGTTGTTCAGGAGCCGTGTGTAGCCGGCTCCTGTTTTTTTTATCACCTATTTTTGTTTCAGGATCTCTAAGGTTTCCAGTTTTTCCAGGTTTTCTTTGCTCATGATCGTACTCGTGTAACTGCCCTTTGGCAGGCCGACAATGGTATTCAGTTGCGTATTGATTTCGTCGTTATAGATTTTAGCTTCGTCCATAGTTTTGAATATACCTACATAAATCACTTGTACGTTCTCAAATTCCAATAGCTTATGTCTCAGGTTGCTGTCAGCATAGCGGCTCCTGTTGAATTCTCCTAACCTGTATCTTGCGGGACTCATATTCATACTCACGTCGCTAACCGAGATGATAAAGTAGTAGTCGATTTTCTCAAGATAATGCTGTTTTTCAATTTGCGATTTGCTGGCTGCAAGCGCTACAGCTTCAGCAGGTTTACTGGCTTCTACAATTTTAGGCTTTTCCTGTTCAATCGCGAACATTGGCTTTCTGGCAATCAGCATGTTGTTCCTTTGTTTGTTGATGTCGGTCGCCTCCTGTATGGTGTTGTTAAATTTCCTGTTTTGATAATCAGTCACAAAAGCGTTGGTCTGGCTGTTGGGCATCGCATTTCGTAAAACCAGGTTGATCGTGTTGCTGTAGCTGTTTTCTGGAAATCTGCTTTGCAGCATCTCGTAGATTCTTTGTGATTCTTCCAGGTTTTTGACCTTCTGTAAATATATTGTTGCAATCTCATAGTAACTGTCAATTATCTTTTGATTATAAGGGTTGCTGTCTGCTTTTTTAATTTTCTCTTCGTTAAAAATGGAAAGATAAATGCTTGAAATGGTGCGCAGATTATCGATGCGGTCCAGTTCCCCTACGTGTATCAGGGTTTTGGGCAGACTGATGGCTGCGCTGTCATAGTACTTTTCTGCTTTCTGGTATTCCCGGAACTGGTAAAGGTTTAAGTCGCCCATTTTGGAAAAGGCCAATCCCCTGATGGTTGTATTTTTTCCTTTTTCTTTTACGGCCATCTGATAATATTTTTCTGCAATCTGGTAAGATTTGTTCAGGAAAGCATTTTTCCCCAGCTGGTAAAAGATCTGGTCGCGGTGTTCTTCGTAATCTGCATTGCGCAGCAGGCGGTTCATGGATTTGTCGTAAGCTGCCCTGTTGATCGCGCCGTCAGCCAGTGTAATTTCCTTTAAAGTGGCGCTGAGTTGCAGTGCAGAAGAAGCATTGCTGTTTTTTACTTTGTTGTAGTTGGCGACTGCCTGTGCGAATTCCAGTTGCTGTTCATGCAGTTGTGCACATATGTAAGTCCAGCGTGCGCGTGCTTCTTTATTCTTGCTTTCCTGTACTGCGAAGCTGAGCAGGGATATGGCCTTTTTTGACTGGTTGTTGGCCATGTAAGCTGCTGCGCGGGCGGCGTAGCTGTCTTCCGTGTTCTTGTAATGTCCGTCAATACTGTCAGACAGGAGCTGAGCTAAATTAAGCGCTTCTTCATTAGACCCCAGTGCCAGTAAACAGCGCACCTTAAGGGTGAGTGCCTGGTGGTAGATTTCGAGGTTTTCCTTGTATTCTTCTGTGATGATGTCCAGGTTGGCTAATGAAGAAAAGTAATCCCTGTTATAAAAATAAGCTTTGCTCAAAAGCAGGTAAGCTGCATCTACATAATTGCTCTGGTTCTTTTCTGTGATGATGGTGTTTGCTTTGATGATTACCTTTTCCATGGCTGCCGTTTGCAGGGGCAAGGATTTAAAGACAGGCAGGATCTGATCATAATCCTCATTAAAATCAGTTGTTTCCTGTTCTTCTAATTTCCTGATCAGTTCTTTGGCATTGTAAAGGTAATTATAACGCGCACTAAAATTTTTCGAACCCTTTATCCCTGCGCTGTACGCAGCATTCCTGCAGCCTAATGAAATACAGCAGGCAGTAAATAAAAGAAGTAATTGCCTAAATGTTTTGTATTGTTTCAATTTGGGTTAATTTTTTTTTCTAAAAAGTTTTTTATGCAATAAAACGCTGATGTATACTACAAATATGATCTAAATAATTGCAAAAAGAAATTTATATTTGCAATAAATTGTATCAATTATGCTGACGATGGTTTGAAAATGCCTGATTTTATTGTGCAATGACTCCTTAAAATAATTCCATATCGCTGTAGCTTTGAAAAAAAATCTTATACGAATTGTCTTCCTGCTCAATGTTCTTGTAGTGCAAAAATCATTTGCCCAGGTAAAGCCTGTAAAAACTAAAGACAGTATAAATGTGGGGTCGGCAATACCTGATACAAGCGCTTTGCGTTTCGGTTTTGGTAGTTTGCCATTTGCGCCACTGCCAGATAATTTTACACGCGAGGTGGAATATGATGCTGTCAATAAAAGGTACATTATCCGCAATAAAATTGGGGGAAGGTTTTATGCGACACCCCAGTACCTTACGGTAAAAGAGTATCAGCAATTGATGGAGAGGGAAATCAAATTGAAAAACTGGAGGGCAAATTCTAATGTGGAAGCAGAACAGTTCAGGCAGGACGGGATTATTCCCGAATTGAAAATTGACAGCAAGGGTTTTAAGCGTTTGTTTGGGGGGAATACCATTGCGATAAAGCCCCGTGGTGAAGCCCAGCTGGATGCAGCTTTCAGTATCAATAAAAATGAAAACCCGCTGTTTAATGAAAAACAAAGAAAGCAGACGAATGCCGATTTCGGCCAGAAAATACAAATGGACGTGATCGGGGAAATTGGTACAAAGCTGAAGATGAAAATGAATTACAATACGAATGCATCTTTTGATTTCGAAAACCAGATTAAACTGGATTATACTGGCGGGGAGGATGATGTGATCAAAAAAATTGAACTGGGAAATGTAAGTATGCCGCTCAATTCTACTTTGATTGGCGGTACACAATCATTGTTCGGTTTGAAAACGCAACTGCAGTTTGGGCGCTTAAATGTGACCTCTGTTTATTCACAGCAAAAATCACAAAGCCGCGATATCCGTATTGCCAATGGCGCACAGCAGACTGATTTTAGTATAGGTGCGGATAGTTATGAGACGAATAAACATTATTTTCTGGCGCAATATTTCAGGGACAATTACAATCAATTTGCCGGAAATCCGCTGCTGATCACTTCCGGGATTAACATTACTAAGGTTGAGGTCTGGGTAACGAATAAAAATAGCACTACCACAGATTCCAGGGATGTGATTGGGTTTTTGGATCTGGGTGAAAATAAACCCTGGAATGCGGGACAGCTGAACGGTGGTTTTTCCGCTTTGCCAGCGGGATTTAATTCGCCATTGTACCCTCAGCAGTCGAACGATCTGCTGACTAAATTACCTGCTGGTGCACGGTTGTCGAGCAGTAATGATTTAATTTCATTCTTTGCTGCAAATGGCGGAACAGACAATTTTGCAAAGCTGACTTATGCCCGTAAATTGCGTGATTCAGAATATAGTTTTCATGCGCAATTGGGGTATATCTCCCTTGAAAAAGCGCTGAATGCAGATGAATTGCTGGCTGTAGTTTTTCGTTATACTTATAATGGCAAAGAATACCAGGTGGGTGAATTTTCTACCGATGTTCCTTTTGAACAGGCTGCACCAAATGTATTGTATGCCAAATTGCTGAAAAATGAAACGATCAAGACCAGTTTGCCCACCTGGTCTCTGATGATGAAAAATATCTACGCGGTGAGTGGCTATAAGATCAATGAGGCTAATTTCCGGCTCGATATTACCCGCCTTGAAAATACTTCAGGAGTGGAAAGTCCGGTGCTGACAGAAGGGGAGCTGACGACTAATAGAAGATGGCTTAGTATTACCGGTCTGGACCGGCTCAATCCGCAGCTGGAAAGGAAGCCCGACGGGATATTCGATTTTATGGCCGAAAATGCAGCCTTTTCTTCCGCTGCAAATACTGCAGTTGGGGGGCAGAACAATAGTTTGAGCAATCTCGTTAATACAGCGAACGGTGTAAATACCATCAACCTGAATACCAATAGTCATCGTGGTTATATCACGATAGATGCCGAACATGGTCGTGTGATCTTCCCTGTGCTGGAGCCTTTTGGTGATGATCTCGCAAGCCAGTTTAGTGCTGCTGAACAACGGCTGGTTGATAAGTATACCTACAGGGCTTTGTACGATTCCACGAAGGTGATTGCACAGCAACTCTTTGCCGGGCAGAACCGCTTTTTGCTCAAAGGAAGTTACCAGTCGGATGTCTCTTCGGAATTTAACCTGAATAGTATTAATGTACAGGAAGGTTCGGTAAAAGTATATTCCGGATCTGTGCCATTGGTAGAGGGCGTGGATTTTGAAGTAGACTATCAGGGTGGGAGAGTTACCCTGTTAAATACAGCACTGCTGAGTTCCGGGCAGGGAATACGGATCAGTTCAGAAGAAACCGATATGTTTGGTAAACAGCAGCGCACTATTTTCGGTACGCACCTGGATTATAAGGTGAGTAATCAAATGAATATCGGTGCAACCTATATGAAACTGACCGAAAGGCCGCTGACGCCTAAGGTAAATATAGGTGAAGAACCATTGTCCAATGCGATGTGGGGAATGGACTTTAGTTATAGCGCTTCTTCAAAAATGCTGACCAGAGTGCTGAATAAATTGCCATTCTTCTATTCCCGGGTGCCTTCCCTGGTGAGTTTTCAGGGGGAATTTGCGCAACTTGTTCCGGGGCACCCTGCGGGTTTAAATACGGCGAACAACAAAAAAGGTGTGAGTTATCTGGATGATTTTGAAGATTCGGAATCGGTTATTGATCTGAAGACTGCAGCTTCATGGCAGCTATCAGGTACGCCCCAGCTTTTTCCTGAAGCGCAGTACAGTAATGACCTCGCTTATGGTTTTAACCGGGCAAAAATTGCTTTTTACAATATTGATCCGACTTTGTACGACCGCAACAGCAGGTCGCAGCCGGCCAACTTACGAGCCAATCTTTCAGAATTGTCTAACCATTTAGTGCGTCAGGTACTGGAGCAGGAGGTTTTTCCGCTGAAAGAAATACCTACGGCGGGGCTGTCGGACTTTCCCGTTTTAAACCTTGCCTATTATCCGACCTTAAGAGGGCCTTATAATTATACGACTTCAGGTGTTGCTGCAGACGGACGTTTGCTGAATCCGAAGCAACGTTGGGGTGGTTTGTTCAGGAGAATAGAAGCGAATGATTTTGAAGCGCTGAATGTAGGGTATATAGAAATGTGGATTATGGATCCGAATATTTATAAGCCGAATGCTGCCGGGGGCGACTTATACCTGAACCTGGGAAATATTTCGGAAGACATCTTAAAAGATGGCAGAAAATCTATGGAGAATGGTTTGCCTGCAGACGGAGATCCGTCAAAGTATGATGAAACCAATTGGGGGCGTGTGCCAAAATTGCAACCCGTTATACAGACTTTCGAAAACCAGCCTGCTGCCAGGAAAGCGCAGGATGTAGGTTTGGATGGTTTATCCGGTGCTGATGAGCGCAATAAGTTTGCGTCTTATGTGAATCAGATGAAAGCGCAGCTCAATCCTGCTGCGGCAGAGAAAATAGAAAACGATCCTTCATCTGATGATTACCATTATTTCAGGGGGGCGGACTATGATCAGCAGCGGGCTGGTTTGCTCAGGCGCTATGAAGATTATAACGGTGCCGAAGGAAATTCAAAAACCAATCAGCAGTCGCTCGACGAACTGGGTCTCGAAAATTCTGCCTCGACTGCCTTACCCGATGGTGAGGATGTGAACAGGGATAATAACATGACGCAGTCTGATGAATATTTTCAGTACAAAATTTCTCTTCGCCCGGCAGATCTGCTGGTGGGCAAAAATTATGTGACAGACAAGGTAGTGTCGCAGGTAAAACTAGCCAATGGTCAGACTTCATCAGCCACCTGGTACCAGATCAGGATCCCTATTTCGGAATATGAGCAAAAAGTCGGCAATATCCAGGATTTCAAATCCATCCGCTTTATGCGCATGTTCATGACAAATTTTGAAGATACGACAGTGGTGCGTTTTGCTAAACTGCAATTGGTGAGGGGTGACTGGCGCCAATATAATGCGCAGAACCAGATGGCGCAGGTTATTGCAGATCCGGTGATCAGTCCTGCTACGCCCGATCAGTCGACCATAGAACTTTCTACCATAAACATTGAAGAAAACGGTAAGCGCTCACCCGTACCTTATGTATTGCCACCCGGCATTGAACGTGAGCGTGATTTTAGTAATTATGCCGGAACGACCAGTCTTAATGAGCAATCCCTCGCGATCACTGTTAAAAACCTGAAAGACGGTTATGGTCGCGCTGTATTCAAAACCGGTTATTCCGACTTCCGTACCTATAAAAGACTCGAAATGTTTGTCCATGCAGAAGCCCTCGGTGCGGCTGTGCTGAATGATCAGGACCTAAGTGCATTTTTGAGAATAGGAACCGATTACCAGGATAATTACTATGAATATGTGCAGCCTTTGCGGGTTACGCAGCCTGGTACTTCCAGTCCGGATGCGGTCTGGCCCGAGCAAAACAGGATGAATATTGAACTTGAGGTTTTTCAGCGTGCAAAAATTGCCCGTAATGCCGCCAGAGATGCAAACGGTGCAGCCTGGGATATCAATATTCCCTATGCTTATGCAGATGGTGCCAATACCATCTATGTGAAAGGGCAGCCCGATATGAGTAAGGTAAGGATCTATATGCTGGGCGTTAAAAATCCTGTAAAAAATAGCGGCGGCAGGAATGCAGATGATGGAACAGAGAAAAATGCACAGGTGTGGTTTAACGAGTTGAGACTGGCGGATTTTGACCAGAAAGGCGGCTGGGCGGCCAATGCCAGGATGAGTGTAAAGCTGGCCGACCTTGGTGATTTTAATATTGCAGGCAGTAAATCTACCGCAGGTTTTGGGGCGCTTGATACGCGGATCAGTGAGCGGAGCAGGACAGATCAGTCGAACATTGATATTGCTTCCAGTCTGGAGCTGGGCAAATTCCTCCCTAAGGAATCCGGCGTTAAAATTCCTTTTTATGTGAGTTATTCGAAACAGGTGAGTACGCCTGAATATGATCCCCGGATGCCTGACATTGAATTGAAAAAAGCACTGAATGGTGCCAGTAAGACCGATAAAAAAGCGATACTCGATTATGCACAGGATTATACCACACGTAACAGTATCAGCTTTGTTAATGTAAGAAAAGAGCGCGGGGCAGATTCGGGTAAACCCAGGATCTGGGATATTGAGAATTTCAATGCCAGTTATGCCTATAGTAAATACTTCCACCATGATTTCATTAATCAGAGTACCATTCAGAAGAATTATACCGGGTCTGTAGCCTATAATTATAGTGGCAGTACAAAAAACATCAGGCCTTTCGAGCGACTCCTTAAATCGAATTTACTCGCCTTGTTGCGGGATGTCAATTTTAATCCACTGCCAAATGCGATCAATTTCCGTATGGATATGGCGCGTTATTATGCTGAGAATAACCTCAGAAATAATGATCCGCTTAATTCTATTCCGGTAAATACGACCTATAGCAAGAACTTTTTAGTGACGCGTGTATATGGTCTGTCCTGGAGTTTAACCCGTTCCCTGAATATAGATTTTGACGCCACCAATTATTCCATTATTGATGAACCCGACGGGAAGATCAATGGATTGAAAAGAGATACGGTATGGAATAACCTGAAACGTTTAGGCAGGACTACTGACTATAGCCATAACCTGAATATTTCCTATTCCCTGCCCGTAAATAAAATACCAGGTTTGGATTGGGTGAATATCACTACCCGTTACGGAACCACTTTTAACTGGCAGACGGAGCCTTTGGGTACTTTACGTGACCCGGCGATTAATCTGGGGAATGCCATCCAGAATGCGCGTACCCTGCAGCTGAACCCTACATTGAATTTTGTGTCCTTATACAATAAGTTTAATGGATACAGAAAGGCGAAGGATAATTTTATACCTGGCTTGCTGACGAGTTTCAAAACGTTGAATGCGGCTTATACGCAGACCAGGGGCATCTATTTGCCAGGTTATTTACCTGCGACCAGTTACCTGGGGATTGATGACCTGACGGGTGCGCCAGGACTGGGATTTGTATTTGGGAGTCAGCGTGATATCAGCAGTATGGCCTTTGGCCGCGGTTGGATTACGACCGATACGTTGCAGCGTCAGCTCTATGTGAATACGCTGAGGGAAGACTTGAGTATTACCAGTGCGCTGGAGCCGATAAAAGGACTTAGGTTAACCCTTACTGCAAGCAAAACCAAAAATATGAACTACAGTACTCATTTCATGTACAATGAATCTGCCGCTCAGTTCAATAATTTGAGTCCATTAACCAATGGCGATTACAGCATTTCCTTTATCAGCCTGAAAACCGCTTTTACAGATCCTGCCGGAAGCAATGTCTCTAAGCTATTCAATCAATTTATGTCCAATAGGGCAATCATTTCCCGTCGCCTGGGTGCTTTTAACCGAAATTCTACTGGTATTGCCGGAGGTTATGCAGATGGTTATGATAAAAATTCACAAGATGTGGTGGTGGCTGCCTTTATTGCTGCCTATAGCGGAAAAGATGCCGGGAAGAGCAATACGAGTGCTTTCCCAAAAATCCCCTTGCCCAACTGGCGTATAAATTACAATGGCTTGTCGGCTCTGCCTGTCTTTGATGAGTATGTGCAGAGTTTAGACCTGAAGCATGCCTATAAATCGGTTTATAGTGTGAGCGGGTTCAATTCATTGCAACAACATCAATCAATAGATGGGATGGCTTACAGCAGAGATGTCAATCAGAACTTTTTGCCAGAGTACCAGTTTGCCCAGGTCACTATCGCTGAGAGTTTTTCTCCCCTGATTGGTGTAGATACCCGTTTTAAAAATAACCTGACCGCTAATTTTGAGATAGGCAAGACGCGCTTACTCGGTCTGAGTTTAGCCAATAGTCAACTTGCGCAACTGTCTGAAAACAATGTGGTATTTGGTATGGGTTACCGCACTACAAAGTTCCGTTTTCCCTTTGGTTTGTTTAAGCAACTGAAAATGGATAACAATATGGATTTTAAGCTCGATATGGCCTGGAGAGATAATAAGACAGTCATTTATCGTGCGGATGTCAATGAGGCAGAGGTCTCGTCCGGTGCTAAAAACATCACCATGAGACCAAGTGTAAACTATATACTGAATCAGTTTTTCAATATCCAGGTATATTATGATACCAATATCAATAAACCTTATACTTCGCAATCCTTTAACACCTCCAACAGTAATGTGGGTTTTAGTTTGCGTCTGACACTAAATTAATTTTTCCGCTGAAATTGTAAGGAGATGTATATAATAAGAGACCACATTCGTCTCTTATTATATACATACTTTATTATCCGGACTGTATTTGATGCTGACTTCGCTTAATGATTTGAATATTCCCAAATGTTTGTAAATAAAATAGGTACACTCAATGGCTTCATAATATTCGTTTGTCACTTCTATGCTGCTATCGGTGTCATTGTAAATAAAAATTACATAGGCCGCATATTTCTGCATTTCTTTCTTTAATTCATTAACTGAATTCGCAGTGATTACTTCAATAGACGTGTGATTACCTGTCCCTCTTTTAAATACATAAATCATGGTCAGCTTAGTTTGAAGAGTTTGTTAAAATATTTTTCAGGTCGGCCTTCGTAATCGGCTTGTTAAAAAAACCTTTGACTTGTTTGTATTCAAAAGATCTATTGACATCATTTGTGTCAATAGAAGAAGAAATGATGATTGTGGGGATTTCAATCCCTTTTTCTGTCATCATCTGCAGAAATTCCCAACCATTAATGTGAGGCATATTCAGATCCAGTAAAATTAAATCGACCGGAAAAGTATGCAGGAACTCCAGTGCTTCGATTCCTTCCGTAAAAGAGAACAGGTTTAGCTCTGGATTAATATCGGTCACAATTTTCTGACTCAATTTGTGTATAATTATTTCGTCGTCCAGCATCAGGATATTTTGAATGTTTTCACCAGAAAACTGGGGTACTATTTGCGTCCCTCTGTCTTTATCAGCCAGGAGATGATTTAAGGTGTGCAATGCGTCGTCCAGATTCATCGCCTGTTTTTTCATTTGTGAAAACAGTAGCTTTAGCTGTTCGTTATTTACGATTTCCGGTAAGGGGCTGTTGTTGATCAGGTTTAATATGGTAGATAAAGGTCCTCTGAGCTTGTGAGAGGTGAACCACGACAGATTTGCGACCGTATGCATGTTTTCCAGGATGCCTTTAAAGTCATCACTTTTTTTATGGCTTTCCATTAAACAGCAATATCCGGTAGCATTATTTTCCGTTAATTTAAACACTGTGAGCATCAATTGCTCACCACCAATCTGAAACTTGAAACAGATAGTTTCATGACATATATTACCTGCAAAAAACTCCTGGAGTTTTATTTCAGAAAGATCTTTGTCTATATTGCTCAATAGTTGCTTAATAGTAGTGTCCAGACCTATTTCATGCTTAAGCACCTGAGTTGAAAAGGTAATTAAATTTGTAGAATAGTTTGTTATCTTTAACTCGCTATCTAAAAAGAAGTAAAAATCATTTACTAGTAATTTCTGAATAATTTTGAGTTGACCTGATGGTAACAGTAGCTTTTTTTTGGAGATTACTTGGAGTTGCTTATTCATACGGCATTATTTTTGGTTAACGGGACAATTCAAAACATAAATGAAACATATTGCGTATGTTTGCAATAATCACTGACTGTATATTGATTATCCGAATGCAGTCGTTATTTTGTAATATGTTTATAGCCAGATTATATGTCTGATCTTAACCTTTTAGTAAAGTTGCAATAAAATAAATCAAAATGCAAGATATAATTTCAAAAAAGAACATCGGTGAGCGTCTGCGTGGCTTAAGGCTGGGCAAGGATTTGTCTCAGGCAGAAGTTTCAGAAGTTCTTGGTCTTTCCAGGAGTCACTATTCGCAAGTGGAGCTTGGTAAACAATTTCCTTCTTATAGTGTGCTCTCCAGGGTCGCTGAGTTTTATCAGAAAGATTATGAATGGATACTGCATGGTACGGATCTTAAATCTGTCATCACTAATGTTAAATCCGTTTTAGATGCAGAAAAAGATTCAGGGATTTTACCCTCTTTTAGCACCCTGAGTTCGGGGAGTGAAGTGATATCTGAAGTTGTTGATGTACGGAAAAATGTCTTGTTGAAATTATCTGAGTATCTCACTTATCTAGATAAGAGAGCTGATGCTGATTATGTAATGACGTTGCCGGAATTTACTGTGCCGATTTCTGCTTTGTCGTCAGGTTTATATCGGGCTTTTGAAGTTGAAGGTGATAGTATGGAGGGAGTGCTTTATTTTCAGGATTTAGCTGTCGGAAGTAATGTTGAAAATTATGCAAAGATTTCTTTGTCTAATATATATGTTGTTGTGCTTGAGCGCAGTATCATGATCCGACGGATTGCTGATTTTAATCCGGCGACCAGTATGTTTTGCCTGGTGCCTGATAATAAAAGGTATAAATCTGAATGGGTCAGGGCTGAAGATGTCAGGGAGCTTTGGGAAGTGAAGGCTAAAATCTCCTGCAGATTGAATAAGGCAATAGAAAATATATCTCAATATTTTAACGACTTTGAATCTACCATCAATGAGCTTAAGGAAGAAGTTTTTAAAATAAAATCTGCGCGTTTGTAGCAGCTGATATTTATCCTGATAAATAAAAGGAGCCGTGATTGATTAAATACAGTCATGGCTCTTTTTTGTGATTGAAGTTTTGTTTTAATTGAAATGTCGGTTTAAAATTTGTTTATTGTACTTTTTTTGGATTGATCTGAAGGTGTTTTTCTCGACTATATAGGTATTCAACTTTTTTAAAATAATTTTTATCAATAGTTGCCTGATAGGTTTGAATTGATTCTATTTTCAATTTTACGGGTTGTAACTCTTTTGGTGATGTTAGTATGGGTATCTTTATGAAAACATTTTTAGGTGGGTTGGTTTTTTCGGGTGTTGTTTTGTCTTTTCTTGCCTGTATCATATTGCTTACTGTTGGTAAGGGCAGGAGGGTGGTGAGTCAATTGCTGGCGCTTGTTCTTTTTACAGTTGGATTCGAAGCTTTTTTTAAGTTATTATTTTTGGCAGGCATCATGACCGAAATTTCTACCTATTTTAAATTTGTAGTTCCGGTATTTTATTTGATCCCTCCCTCTATCTATATATATACTACCGTTGTGTTGTATGGGGCTATTAAAAAAAAGAATTTGTGGTTACATCTTTTACCGGCGGCCCTCATATCTCTCATCGCATTAATCATCTACTTTGTTCTGGACGTACGGGGTTATGAACATGTGCGGTTTGTGGCTAATGACCGGAGGTCGGTTTTTACCATCGACTCCGGAGCGGTTTTTTTATGGCTTCATTTTATTACGCGCCTAGCTCAGGGTTGTCTTTATCTGTTTTTTCAAGCTAAGTTAATTTTTAGGTTTTATAGAGATGTGTTGCCTGGTACGGATCGGTTCAGGAAAATTTTTAAATGGGTATTGGTATTGACATTTATGGAGGTTGCGCTTTATGTTTTTATGCTATTATTCTACGTGCTGGCTATACTGGGTTTTAATAGCTGGGTTAGTGCTGTAAATATTTGCTTCTTAGTGCTTTGTGTGTGTTATGTTGTATTTCCGATTTATTTATATCTTTCGCCGTCACTTTTATATAGAGGAGAGGAGTTGTTGGTTCTTTCTCATTCCGAAAAAAAATCCGAACATATCGTGAGTGTTGATGAAGTTCTGGCTGATCCGGGAGCATTAGCTGCTCCTGTTGAGGATTTTGATGCGCTTGCTTCTACAGCAAAACCTATGCAGTCTCCCTATGGCGCTGAGGATCTGGAAATTTATAAAGAACGCTTTGAGCGGGTGGTTGTTGATACTGGTTTATTCAGGAGGCAGGGCCTGAAAGTTCAGGATGTTGCGGAGCAATGTGATATACCGCCTCGCGCATTGTCTTATTTATTAACCAATGTATATAAAAGGGGGTTTAATGACTTTATTAATGAATGGCGAATTGAATATGTTGCGGATCGTCTGATCAAAGACGACTGGAAAGACCTAACTCTGGAAGGTCTTGCTTTCGAAGCCGGCTTTTCTTCCAGGACTACTTTTTTTATGGCCTTTAAAAAATATAAGCAGGTTAATCCAACTCAATATCTTCATCTGCACAAATAAGACGATTGAAATAGCTCGTTATATTTGTCGACAGAGATGTCAGCAACCTCCTGATATTCCATTTTTGTGTTCCATTTCATGATTCTGAACACCTTCGGTGGTTAATTTTATGATATAATCTGTTGTTTTGTTGCCGAATCTTAGCAAACTACCATATGAATACTCTTCTGCCATTTTTTAACTATACACCTGAGCTGTACGGAGAAGTTCTCCACGCTGGTATCTTATTTTCGGAACACTCCATATTGCGCCTGATGTGTTTTAAAGAAAAAACTATTTCTGAAGAACAGCAAAGTGCTATCCGGAACTTTGAATATTGGGTTGACGCTTTTATCCATAATTCAAATACCGCATTCTATACCGCTAGTGATGCTGATGTCAATTTATTCAGTATCGATTATTCTAATCTTTTACTCAGTTGTCTGCTTACTGCGACCTTTTATGATTATAAGGTATATGCTAACCTGAATTCATTAAATACTGGTGCTTTTGTGCTTTGGCATGAAGGGCGCCTGGTTAAAGATCGTCCAATGTCCCAATTACTTTAAATCTTAATATTCCACTTACATAACTTGTTTCCCTTCTGCAAATTAGCTCATACTAGCCTGCGGATGGGAAACTTTTTCG
>Ga0247814_10001132_pt1 | contig 16593 bp, 16 predicted proteins | sample UWRJL179409R1_FD_179947 | JGI IMG/M metagenome (GOLD analysis project Ga0247814, IMG submission 179947) | Plant litter microbial communities from Arlington Agricultural Research Station in Wisconsin, United States - UWRJ-L179-409R-1 | ecosystem: Environmental > Terrestrial > Plant litter >...
GAGAGTATGTCGTCGCCTTTCTTTAATCTGAAATTGTTTCAGATTCTAAAACCCTGTTTCTTATGAAACAGGGTTTTTTCGTTTTACAGAAATATTAAATTCTAAGGAATTAGTACAAATGAAAAAGCAGAAATTAGTAGATATGACGAGTGGTTCTATTGGACCGCAAATTATTCATTTTACTTTGCCGTTGATTATAGGTAACTTTTTTGTATTGACTTATAATGCAGCTGATTCTGTTATTGTAGGGCGTTTTGTTGGGGCTGAAGCTCTGGCTGCAGTAGGAGCTGCTAGTCCTGTTATGAATGTATTGCTTTTTTTAATTATTGGAATTTGTTTAGGAATGTCAGTATTGATGGGACAGTATTTTGGAGAACAGAATTTTGTCAAACTAAGACGTGTTATTTCTACTTCATTAATTTCAGGAGGTATATTTACTCTTTTGCTAATAATTTTTGGTTTTTTCCTTTCTAGAACAATACTTTTATTTTTAAATACTCCAGTAGAAATTCTAGATGATGCTACTTCTTATCTTCAAATTATTTTTATAGGCCTTGTTTTTACTTTTATCTACCATATTTATGCTTCTACTTTGAGAAGTATGGGGAATTCCAAGGCTTCACTTTATTTCCTGATAGCTTCTGCGGTACTTAATGTTGTTTTGGATATCCTTTTTGTTGTAGTTTGGAAAAAAGGCGTTAACGGAGCAGCATGGGCAACAGTTATTGCCGAAGGGGTATCAGCTTTATTATGTGTTTTATATGTTCGGTTTTATATTCCTATTTTAAAATTTGAGAGGAAAGATTTTGTGTTTGATCGCATTTTGTTTCGAACTATTTTTAGTTATAGTTCTGTTACAGCCATGCAGCAAATCACATTGCATTTAGGGAAATTTTTAATTCAGGGAGCAATAAATCCTTTAGGTGTTGTTAGCATTGCGGCATTTAATGCGGTAAGTAGAATCGATGATTTTGTGATGATTGTTCAACAAAATATCGCTCACGGGACTACTGGTTTTATAGCTCAGAATAATGGAAAAGGAAATTTTAGTAGGATCCGTAAAGGGTTTTTAACTGGGCTTAAAATGGAAGTGGTTTATTCAGTATTAGTTTCAATAATTGTACTTTTCTTTTCTCGTGAACTCATTGCGTTATTTATGGGAAAACAGGAATTAGATGTAATTGAGGCAGGTGAAAACTATTTGAAAATAATGGTTTTACTTTATTTACTACCAGGAATTACTAATTTAATTCAAGGTTATTTTAGAGGATTAGGAAAGATGAAAATAACGTTGAATGCAACTCTTGTACAAATGTTTGGAAGAGTAATTGCTGCTTATTTTTTGGCTCCTTATTTTGGGATTAAAGGAATTGCTTTGGCTTGTTTAGTGGGATGGATTTTTATGTTGTCTTATGAATCTCCGTTGTTTTATAAGTCCTGGAAACAAAACAAATAGGATTTTTTAATTTATTGTTTGCGTTAGGGATGGAAGCGGCATCCTTTTGTGAGAGCAAAATCATTCTGGATTACTTATTAATTTCCCGAACAAAAGATATAGCGTACAGCCCGTCCGCCGCGGCGGAAACGCCATAAAAAAAGAGCTTAACTTAATGCTAAACTCTTTCATTATTTGGATATTTTGTTGAAGATTATGCTTCTTCGTTTTCTTCCATAGTATGATAAACATTCATTACGTCATCATCTTCTTCAATTTTTTCGATTAGTTTTTCAACATCGGCTACTTCAGCAGTTGAAAGTTTTTTAGTGATTTGAGGAATTCTTTCGAAACCAGAAGAAAGAATTTCGATATTTCTGTTTTCCAATTCTTTTTGAATCGTTCCAAAGCTGTTGAAAGGCGCATAGATTAAAATACCATCTTCGTCTTCAAAAACTTCTTCAGCTCCAAAATCAATCAATTCTAATTCTAATTCTTCAGCATCCAGACCTTCTTTTGGAATTCTGAAGTTACAAGTATGGTCGAACATAAATTCTACCGATCCTTGTGTTCCCAAAGTACCATTGCATTTGTTGAAATAACTACGAATATTAGCTACCGTTCTGTTGTTGTTGTCAGAAGCAGTTTCAATCAAAATTGCAATTCCGTGAGGTGCGTATCCTTCGAATAAAATTTCTTTATAGTTGGCTGTGTCTTTGTTTGTTGCATTTTTGATAGCGCGTTCTACGTTATCCTTAGGCATATTAGCCGCCTTTGCATTTTGAATAACCGCTCTCAATCTAGAGTTTGCTTCAGGATTTGGTCCGCCTTCTTTTACGGCCATTACGATATCCTTACCAATTCTAGTAAATGTTTTGGCCATTGCAGCCCAACGTTTCATTTTTCTTCCTTTTCTAAATTCGAATGCTCTTCCCATTTCTGATTATTTTTTTAACGATGCAAAAAATTATAATTATTTTGTTTTTTTCTAAGTTTTAGTTTTTATAAAATGGCATTTTTACCACTTTAGCAGGAACATCTTTTTTTCTGATTCGAATAAAGATCTCGCTGTCAATTGCACTGTTGTCAATGGTAACATATCCCATTCCGATTCCTTTGTTTAATGAAGGAGACATGGTTCCTGAAGTTACAATTCCGATGTTATTTCCGTTAGCGTCAACAATTTCGTAATCGTGTCTAGGTACAGCACGTTCCTGCATTTCAAAACCGATTAGTTTTTTAGTTACTCCAGCTTCTTTTTGTTTTTTCAAATTATCCGAATTGGTAAATTCTTTGTTGAATTTTGTAATCCAGCCTAATCCTGCTTCTATTGGCGAAGTCGTATCGTTGATATCATTTCCATAAAGACAGAATCCCATTTCCAAACGCAAAGTATCACGGGCAGCTAAACCAATAGGTTGAATACCAAAAGGAGCTCCAGCTTCAAAAACTTTATTCCAAATTTGTTCTACCTGATCATTTTTACAGTAAATTTCAAAGCCTCCAGCGCCAGTATATCCCGTAGCCGAAATGATTACATGCTCGATTCCTGCAAAATCACCTACTTCAAAATTGTAATATTTTATTGCAGATAAATCTACTGAAGTCAGATATTGTAAAGTTTCAATTGCTTTTGGCCCCTGGATTGCCAATAAAGAATAGTCATCAGAAAGGTTTTTCATTTCAACGCCTAAATCATTCTGAGCTGAAATCCAATCCCAGTCTTTATCAATATTTGAAGCATTAACCACTAATAAATACTGCTCGTCTTTGATTTTGTAAACCAATAAATCATCAACAATTCCTCCGTCATTATTGGGCAAACAAGAATATTGTACTCTCCCGTCAGATAATATAGCGGCATCATTAGAAGTTACTTTTTGAATCAACGCTAAAGCATCTGGACCAGAAAGTAAAAATTCTCCCATGTGCGATACATCAAAAACACCAACAGCGGTACGAACCGTTTCGTGTTCAGCGTTTATTCCCTCATAAGTTATCGGCATATTGTATCCTGCAAACGGTAGCATTTTTGCTCCCAAAGCTTCGTGTATGTGCGTTAGCGCAGTATTTTTCATTATGATTTTGTGTAAATTTTGATGGCGCTAATTTATTGCTTTTATTTTGAGTAACAAAGGCGTGCGAGTCAAAGTTTGCAGGAATAAAATGCAGTCTTTTTTAGAAAATAATTGATAAAACTCAATTAAATAGAGCTAAATTAGAGGAAACTATTCAAAAGCAGTATGTATGATAACTTCTATTCCCATTGATAAGAATGAAATTCTAAAGTTTTATAAGCCAATAGCTGTGGATACGCACAAAGGTATACAAGGTCATGCGTTGCTAATTGGGGGTAGTTATGGCAAAATAGGAGCGGTGTGTTTGTCATCGAAAGCAGCATTGAAATCGGGTTGCGGATTAGTAACTGCTTTTATTCCTAAATGCGGTTATGAAATACTTCAAACATTTATTCCTGAAGTGATGGTTTTGACTGATACGATGAAAAAGTATATTTCGAATATTAGTTTTGATTTTCAGTCTAATGCGATCGGAATTGGTCCCGGAATAGGACAGCACGAAGTAACTCAAAAAGCTTTTTTGAAATTTCTAAAAACCAATACGATTCCTGTAGTTATTGATGCGGATGCTTTGAATATTTTATCTCAAAACAAAGCTTGGTTTCTGCTTTTACAATCAGGAAGTATTTTAACGCCTCATCCTAAAGAATTAGAACGCCTGATAGGAAAATGGACATCGGAAGAAGAGAAATTCGAAAAAACGATTTCTTTTTCATTGCAATACAATGAAAGGCGCTCCAACACATATTATTGATGGAGAAACCATTTATAAAAATACAACTGGAAATCCAGCTTTGGCCACTGCTGGAAGCGGTGATGTATTAACGGGAATCATTACAAGTTTATTAGCACAAGGCTATGAACCGCTTCAAGCAGCTATTTTAGGAGTCTATTTACATGGCTTAACGGCAGATATTGCTTTGCCAAAAACGGGATTTCAATCGTTTATTGCTTCGGATAGTATTGATAATTTGGGAGGAGCTTTTTTGAGTTTGGAATAAATGGTAAGTCAATTTACTGAATGTGTTGTATTAGCAGTTGGTGGCTGATAAATTCTATGGTAGTTGCATAAAACTTGCACCAATTACTTTCAATTTTCCGTCAAAAAGTTTCCAAACTCTAAAGTAGCGAAACTTTCCTTCTAATGGCGTTCCCATCACTTTTCCTTTCGCTGTCATCGTAACAATTGAAAGTGCGGTGTCGGCATTTATTTTAATTTCGTCAATATCTGTCAAAGCATCTTCAATAATCATTGTTTTCGTTCTATGTGAGTCCAAGTCCATTTCTTTGGTTACAATTTGTCCTGTCGGTGTAACTGCAATCAAATCATCGTGTAATAGTTGGTCAAGAATTTCCACATCGCTTACAAGCTGAGCCGAAAAAAGTTTGTTTTCTACTTCAATTACGTCTTCTCTATTAATTTTTATTTTGTCCATATTTCAATGTTTACAGGTTTTACGAGTCAGATGTGTTATTTTAGTTATGTTATTTATCAAGATAATTTAATAGGGTACTAGAGTAAAAAGTACTACGCGAAAGGGGTGGCGCAGTAGTGGGGGGATCGAGAAGTCAGATAAACTTCCAAATGTTGATCTAGAAATTATTTCATTCCGCTAACGTTCATTTTTAGTGTATAGACACTTTTGCCGGCTGTAACAAATAAGGTTTTGAAATTTTTTCCTCCAAAACAGACATTGGCTGTCCAGGGTTCCGGAACTTCAATATGAGCTATTTTTTCTCCCTGCGAATTAAATATGGTAACTCCTTTTCCAGTTAAATAGATATTTCCAGACTCGTCGATCGTTATTCCATCTGAACCTGATTCGGTAAAAAGTGTTTTTTCGATTAAAGAACCATCATTATTGATTCTATAAGAATAAGTTTTGTTTCCTTCGATATCTGCTACGTACAACACTTTTCCATCCGAAGTTCCAATAATACCATTTGGCTTCATCAGATCATTAGCAACGTTGGTGATTTTAGATTTATCAGGAGATAAGTAATACACACATTCCTTCTCTATTTCTTTGGAGGTGTGTGTCCAGTAATCTCTTTTGTAAAAAGGATCTGTAAAATAAATGCCGCCTTTCGGATCAACCCAGAGATCATTTGGGCCGTTGAGCCTTTTTCCTTCAAAGTTGTTTACTAATACCGTAATATTTTTATTTTTATCTATTTTCCAAATTTCATTCTTTTCATCGGCGCAAGTCAATAGATTATATTCATTATCAAAATACAAACCGTTCGCTCTGCCTGCATTTTCCATATAAACGGAAAGCACACCATTGACTGACCATTTCATGATTCTATTATTGGGCTGATCGGTAAAAAAGATGTTTCCATTTTCATCTGCGGCGGGTCCTTCTGTAAAGCTGTATTGGTCAGATAATTTTGTAAGAACCTCTCCTTTTGCTATTAAATTGTGATTTTTATTTTCTTGCATCTGAGAGTATATAAAATTTGTACAAATAAAAGCAATAACAAATATTAGGAGTGATTTTGTTTTAAATTTAAATTGATTCATAATTATAGGTTTATGCATTCATATTAAGGCTTGCAAAGTAGTTTTATTTTTGACATTCTGAAAAGTCGGGTTCAAAACTTGTCAGATAATAATCCAATTAATATTAAACAGGTTGTTATTGCAAATAAATTTTGTTTGAAAAATTTTAATATCACTGTTAAATGGGGTTCGCTTTTTCTGATAACGTCAGCGTTTATTTTTCGCTAATATATAAATAAATCTTACAAAAAAAGCTTTAGCCAAATCTTGATTTAGATTTTGACTAAAGCCCAATTCTAAGGATTTTTTAATTAAAAAATCCGTTTAATCAGCGTTCCAAATCTTTTTTACTGTTTCCACACTAACACATCAGCCGTTTTCATGGATTTTGTTCCAATGATAATTTCAGCATTTGCAGGCAATTTCATTTCATAAACCTTATCCAAATAGTTTACCGCAATCCCAAAACCATCGCGGTATTCTACCATTATTCCTTCAGGATAATTTTCAATCGGAATATTTTGTTGTTGGTATAATTTGGTCAAAACTTGTTTTTCTAAATCTCCTTTTTTAGAATCAACGCCAATATAAGTTACTGTTCCTTTTCCTAATTTACGTGAAATCACAGCTGGAGTTCCAGCGTAAAAATCGCCCTGATATGTTCCCCAGATTTCGGTTCCTTTGTTGGGTTTTAATAAATCGCCCCAGCTTACCCAATCAAAATCCTGATTGTTGAATTTAATTTTGTCGGGAGATTGCGGCATCAATAAATCATAAGATTCAATTTCGGAGCCAATTAATTTCCACATTGGTTCGTAGAATTTAGCTTCCCAAAGATGCCCTTTTCTATTTTGAATTCCGGAACGACAACTCAATACTAAATTTCCTCCGTTTTGAGCATAAGCAGTCAGTTTGTCAATCATTTGCTGATCGATCATTTGGTAAGCAGGAACAAGCAATACAGGATATTTAGAAAAATCAGTAGTGTCACGAACAAAATCCACCGGAGCACCAAAGGATTTTACTGCTTTGTAATATTTTGTAAAGTGGTTAATAGTATTCCATTGATTCGTTTGTTTGTTCAGTTCAATTCCCATTACGTTATCAGTATTGAAAAGAATCCCCGTTTTGCGTTGCAAATATTCCTTAGGCAATTCGGCTTTAGGGTTTTGTTTTTTACGCAAAGTATTGATGTCTTTGATAAATTGGCTAAACTCTAATCCGCCAGTTGTTGGAGTAACGCCATCAGTACCTACAATTCCGTAGTGAAATTGTTCGTAGCCATACAAAGGCGCGCGGAAACGATACGTACAAGTAAATTTACTTCCACCCGCAAAAACATGCCATAACCAAAGTCGCATAGCTCCCGGTAAAGGTTGCGGATTAATGCTTCCCCAGTTTACTTGTCCGGGTTGTAATTCCATAACTCCATAAGCGCCTTTTAAAGGACGGAAAAAGTCATTAGACATTGCAATTCGGGAGTAATCACCTACGCGGTAGCCTTTTGGACCGATTCCTAAATCACTTCCATAAACCATATAGCGGGTGTAAGAAACAAAATCCAGTTCTTTACTCGCGCCTACATAACCCACATCGTACATTGGAATATAATTAGAAGTCACCCATTGACTTGGATTCGAATATTTACGAATTTCTTTAGCTTGTTCGTCCAGGAAAGTAGCAGTTTCGTTATCAGCAAATCGATAATGATCCAATTGAGCATGTAAATTCATTCCCCAAATGGCATGTTTCGGAATATTAATTTCGTCAAAATTACTATATGTACCACTCCAGAAACTGTTTCCCCAGGCTTCATTAAGAACATCGATAGTTTTGTATTTTTCTTTTAACCAATTTCGGAATCGTTGTGGCGCATCTTGTCCATAATCCAGGAAACGACGTGGTTCATTATCCACTTGCCAACCAATTACATTTTTATCATTTCCATATCTTTTAGCTAATTCAGCAATCATTTTCATCGAATACGCTCGGTAATAATTACTTGAAAAAGTAGCATGTTGACGTGTTCCATGATCCATTTTAGAACCATCTTCCATAGTGGCTAAAACATCAGGATGCTTGCGAACCAACCAAACCGGAGGCGTAGCAGTAGAAGTACAAAGAATTACTTTCAGATGGTATTTTTTAGCCAGTTCCAGAGATTTGTCCAGCCATTTAAAATCGTATTTTCCTTCTTCTGGTTCAAGTTGCGCCCAGGCAAATTCACCAAAGTGGGTAAATTCAAATCCCATTTTTTCCATGTTTTGGAAATCACGTTCCCATTGTGCAGGATCCCAATGTTCTGGATAATAATAGACTCCAACGGTGGTTAAATCTTTTTTTGGAAAAAATTGCTCCATCTTTTGAGCAAATGTTACGCTGCTAAATAGGACTAGCAATACCAGAAAGCATTGGCGGTACAATGCAGTAGTTTTTTGGTTCATAATAAAAAATAGTTAGTAATAGTAATTACAAATCTAAGTTTTTTTAGTTATAAAGTGTAATTTTCTCACTTAATTGTCAGTGTACTTGACGAGTTTTATTTTTGACACGAATTCCACTAATTTGCACAAATAGTAGTGATTCTAAAATAAATTACACAAATTCTTATCTGCCTTTGGCAGATTCGTGGAATATTGTAACCTCCAAATTTGTGTTATTTTCGTGTAATTTGTGGCGAAAACTTTTAAAAGCTAATGTCTTGTTTCATGGTGTAAATCGAAATGTCTTTGTACAAGGCTGAGCGGGTTGCCATTTGTCTTAGACCAATTCGACCTTCAACAAGTTCAGGATGATTTTGTAGATTCCACGAAAAAAGTTTTGAAGTGTCTTTTCCTGTGACATTAAAATAGAGTTTTTCATTGGTCTTGATCACTGTAATTTTATAAGTTTCTCCGGTTTTAAAAAGTCCAGTCTCAAAAAAAGCATTTGGAATTTCGGTTGTAGTATTAAAGTTTTGTCCTTTAGCTACTGGATATTGACGCAGTCTGATATAATCTTTTTTGGGGTCATTATTGTCATTTTCGAACGAAGAATAACTAATATGCAGGGCTTTCATATTATTGAAATAAGTTTTCATCGCCGGAATGGTTCTTAGATTATTCCACTTCGAAATATCCTCAACATAAGGTGCAATACCTGTGCCTGTTGTTTGAAGGTATAAAATAATTGCCCATTTGGTTTCAGCGTCCTTTCTAGTAAAATTGTATTCTATTTTTACATTTCCCTTAAAAGATTGCTTTGTCCACAAAACAGCATGACCAGCATCTGTTCCTGCGTTTGTCCCGGTATTAAAAAGCATTCCTGCTTTGGTATTTTTTATGTTGGCTTCAAGTCCGTCCAGAAACCATTTCGTTTGCCAGTCTTTTGTTCCTTTATCCTTCAATTCTAATTGCCATTGCTTAGACTGATTAAGTATCTCGAATTCTTTAGTATCAGTATCCTGGGCATTTGCAAATAGATTAAAAAATAAGCTTAGCAAAAAAAGAAAGGACTTCAAATTCATGTTGTGTATTTATTTAAAGTCTAATTTTCGATACATTTTAGATTTTGAATGAAATAATTTTCCGGCTGAAATGTTTTTCCGTTCAATTCAGAAACCAACTGTTTTTTAATAATAAAATCTTCAATATCTGATGAATATTTTATTCGCATCAAAGAAAGCGGAGAACTTTTTAAATCTTCCATTGTTCCTTTCATAAACATAAAGTTGCCAACAATCACACGGTTATCAAAACCATTTTCGTCTCTAATCATACTTCCACAATATTCCATATTAGTATGCATTAACGTAATTACTTTTCCGCTATTCAATTGTAAATACAATCTGGAGTTTTTGTCAAAACATTTAGCTTTAATAAAACCTTTACTTTTTTGAATTAGCTGCACATTTAGCGTCGGTAAACCATCAGTTAAGGACAAAGTATAGAAAATATAACTGGAAGTTTCTGCAAAATTTTTCTCGGAAATCAAGTATTCCTTGGTTACTTTATAGGTTCCAATAGAGTCTGTTATATTAGTTGCATATTCACACGCTGTTTGTGCAAAAGTGTTGAATGATAAAAAGAAAAAGGCAATAAGTAATAGTTGTTTCATGTAATTTATTAGAATCGATTTCTGTATTAATTTATTTTGGCGCAAATTAATACAATTTTGTTATTGTTTTCATCAGTTGTAAAAAAAGAATATAAATTTCCACCGTCTTTAATTTTCCATTTTTTTCGAATGTTTTCCACGGTTTCGGGAAAATTTCGAGTGGTAATGTTAAATTGTTTTCCACTCATGTAGTTTTTCATCTCTGTTTTATTGTATGGAAAAGACGCTGTGATTTCGAAAATCCGACCCGGAAAAGCAATAATTTCATCAGAAGTGTATAAATGCGAATGCTTGTGTAATTTACTGATCTTGTAATTGACCGCTACTGCGTCAAAACCACCTGATTTCATCACGGCACTATTGGGTTCGAATAAATATTTTTTTGGTAAACTATACTCTGGAAATATTGATTCCTGATTCATAAAGAATTCAAAAGTATCAATAGTTCCTTTCGTGATATTAGCCGTTTTTAAAGTCACTTCGCCTGAATAATCTTTATGTAATTCCCATAAAAGCTCTTTTACTTCATTTTCAAGCGCTACAATATGAATGGCTTTTACATTTTTTAATTCGGATAATCCAGCAGAAAGATCTAATAATGGTGCGGTTTTAATTAAAATAGCATCACTTTTTTCGAAATAAAAATCTAAATTTTCGGGAACGTTCGGCAAACAATCTTTCAGCATAAAAACTTTGCCCTTGGAATCATTTCGTCTTGAAGGATCAATATAAATCCAATCCCATTTTCGATTCAAATTTTTTAAAGTTTCCAGACTATCACCTGCGTAACATTCGATATTTTTAACGTTGAGTTGTTCAAAATTGTGTTTTACAACTGCTGAAAGTTCAGGATTGATTTCGCAATGCGTTACCGATTTGATTTTGGATGCAAAAAAATAATCATCCACACCAAAACCGCCCGTAAGGTCAATCAATGAATCTCCCGAAAGAATATTGGATTTGTAACGAGCCGTTTTTTCAGATGAAGTTTGTTCAACCGAAATTTTACTTGGATAAATGATGTTTTTGGTGTTGAACCAAGTTGGAAGCTTGTTTTCAGCCTTTGATTTTGCTGCAATTTGATTTAAAATCACAGCAAAATCAATTTCTGGGAATGGATTTTTTTTCAACGCTAATTTTGCAACATCCGTGTTGAGATTAGCGTTTATAAATTCTTGTATTTCTGTTTTTAAAATTGCTGAAGTCAACTTAAATTCCTCTTGTTAATACTTTTACTACGGGATTTTCTGGAAAAAATTCTTTAGCAACCACTTTAATCATAGTGTAAATAGGCACTGCTACAATCATTCCTAAAACACCAAAAAGAAAACCACTCGCTAAAATTACGATAAATATCTCCAAAGGATGTGAATTAACACTGTTTGAAAAAATCAATGGTGTAGTAATATTATTATCAATTATTTGCGCTACAGAATAGCCAATTAATACATACAAAGTGGTAGACAACATTTCGCCCTGAGATTGCGGATCTAAGTGCCCAAGCATAGTTAAAACAGCAACTAAAATGGTGGCAATTAGTGGACCAACATAAGGGATAATGTTTAGCAATGCAGTAATAAATGCAATAATAAAGGCATTTTGTACTCCAAAAATCAGCAATACAATTAAATATAAAACAAACAAAATAGTGATTTGTCCAATCAAACCAATAAAATAGCGGCTCAGCAAATGATTGATTTTTCTAAATGAATTCAGGATTTTGTCTTCATGTTCAGTAGGTAAAATCTTTTTAGCATTTATGATAAAAAGCTTTTTGTCCTTTAAGAAAAAGAAAGTGATAAAAATGATAGAACCAATTGCCATTCCAATGTTTCCAAGGGTTCCTAAAAAGGAGTTTAGAAAATTAGGGATAAAATTCAAATTGATTTTTGAAGCAATATTGGATTCTTTTAGTAAGTTTTCGGTATCAATATTACGATCTGAAAAATAATGATTCAACCTTTCAGCAAGTTGTGTCAGGTCATTTTGAAGTTTGGCTGTATCTAAAAGCGACAAGTTTTCACTCTGCGAAATAATTAGAGGTACAAACATCATTATAAAACCTGCCAATAATAAGATGAAAAAAAGCATAGTGACAACAACAGCTGCAATGTGATTGAATTTTAATTTTGTTTCTAAAAAGCGTACAATTGGATTTCCAATCATAGTTACAATTAAGGCAATAAAAAGAAAATAAATAACGGGCTGAATCAGGTATAAAATGTAAAGCAACAATACAGCTCCAGTAGCGATGATCAAGGCACGTAGAATTCCGTTACCAATAGTTTTAGATGTTATCATAATTGTGTTTTAGATTATAAAGATAAATAAATATCAAATCAATTTTGAGGTAAACTCATATAAAGCAATACTTGCAGCCTGTACTACATTCATGCTGCTGTTTTTTCCAAACATATTAATGTGTACCATTTGATTTGAAATAGTTAAAACTTCATCGCTTATTCCGTTGATTTCGTTACCAATAACAAGCGCTATTTTTTTATCCAAAGGCAATTCGGCTTCTTTTAATGGCTTGCTGGTTGAAGCGATTTCTAATGCAATTATTTCGTAATTATTTTGTTGTAGATAAGAAATTAAGTCTTTGTTTTCTTCAATTACCGAATGTTTTACATGCAAATGTGTGCTTCTGGACGTTTTGTTTATTTTTCTAGGATTTAGCGGAATGTCCTTTCCTGTAAAAATAATTTTTTCGATTCCAAAGGCTTCTCCAATGCGAAACAGCGAACCAATATTTTGCTGAAAATAAATATGATCGCAAACTAAAGTAATAGGGAAAGTGGTTGGTTTAAACTGATTTTCTTCGTGTTTTAATTGCACTTGAATTTAGTTTTTAAAGATGTAATTAATAATATTGGCTCCCATTTTTAATGCTTTTTCGCGTACAGCAATAGGATCATTATGCACTTCGGCATCTTCCCAGCCATCGCCTAAATCACATTCAAAAGTATAAAAGAGCACTAATCTATTGTCAATAAAAATTCCAAAAGCTTGTGGGCGTTTGCCTTCGTGTTCATGGATTTTAGGCAATCCATTTGCAAAAAGATATGGTTTTTGAAAAATAGCGTGAGTAGCAGGAATTTCGACTAATTCTTTATTTGGGAATATTTTTTTTATTTCTTTTCTAATGTATTCATCCATTCCGTAATTATCATCAATATGTAAAAAGCCACCAGCTTTTAAATATTTTTGAAGATTAACCACATCCGATTCACTAAAAACCACATTTCCATGTCCCGTCATGTGAATAAAAGGATAAGAAAATAAATCAGGACTACTTGGCTCTACTGTTGCTGGTTTTGGATTGATAGTCGTATTGATATTGCTGTTGCAAAAACGAATCAAATTAGGAAGCGAAGTAGGATTAGCATACCAATCGCCACCACCGATGTATTTTACCAAGGCAATTTCCTGGGAAAATGTAGTGAAAGAGATTAATACTAAAACAAGATATAGTTTTTTCATTTTTTTAGTTTTTTAGTCCTTAGTGTTTTTAGTCCCTAGTCCTTAGTTATTAGTCGTTATAATGAATTACAAGACTAAGGACTAACTACTAAAAATCTAAGTACTATTCTTCATTAAAAAATACCACACTGTGACAGGCTACAACTGCTGCTGTTTCGGTTCTTAATCGAGTGTTGCCTAAAGAAACAGGAATAAAATTATTTTCTAAAGCTAATGCAATTTCTTTAACCGAAAAATCACCTTCAGGACCTATAAGCAACGTAATGTCTTCGTTAGTTTTTAAAACTGATTTCAGCGTTTTTTTATCGGTTTCTTCACAATGTGCAATTAATAAAGTACCATTGTTTTTTTTGTTCAAAAATTCTTTAAAAGTAACCGCTTCGTTCAGTTTAGGAAGGTACACTTCATTCGATTGCTTTAATGCTGATAAGATGATTTTATCAAAACGTTCTTTATTGATTACTTTTCTTTCGGAACGATCACAAATGATAGGCGTGATTTCCTGAATACCAATTTCGGTTGCTTTTTCTAAGAACCATTCGTAGCGATCGTTCATCTTTGTTGGAGCAACAGCCAGATGTAAATGAAATTTTGATGCTGCTTTCTTTTCGAATGAATTAATTTTTACCGTGCATTTATTGTCTGAAGCTAAGGTAATTTCGCATTCGAATAAAAAACCCAATCCATTGGTTACAAATAAAATATCGCCGTCTCTTTTTCTTAAGACTTTGATAATATGTTTGCTTTCTTCTTTGTCGAAAGAAAAAGAGCTGGTTTGTTCGTCAATATTTGGGTTGTAAAATAATTGCATAGTTTAGAATTGAATTCGCGCTTTAGAAACAACTGAAGCGTTTTCGAAATTTTGAGATAAGAATTTTTGATAACCTACAATTCCAATCATTGCAGCATTATCGGTTGTGTATTCAAATTTTGGAACAAAGGTTTTCCAGCCATATTTTTGTTCGGCTTCTTTTAAGGTTTGTCTAATTCCTGAGTTTGCCGAAACACCTCCTCCAATGGCTATTTGGTTAATTCCGGTTTCTTTGACGGCTAATTTCAATTTGTCCATTAAAATTTGGATGATAGTATACTGTATCGAAGCACAAATATCGTTGATGTTTTCCTCAATGAAATTAGGATTCTTTTGTTTCTCTTTTTGAATGAAATATAAGATTGCAGTTTTTAAACCTGAAAAACTAAAATCCAATCCAGGCACTTTTGGTTTGGTAAACGGAAAAGCTTTTGGATTTCCTAATTGGGCATATTTGTCAACCAAAGGACCTCCAGGATAAGGAAGACCTAGAATTTTAGCACTTTTATCAAAAGCTTCTCCTACGGCATCATCGGTAGTTTCGCCAATAATAGTCATATCAAAAAAGTTGTTGACTTTTACAATTTGCGTATGTCCGCCACTAATGGTCAAGGCTAAAAATGGAAATTCAGGTTTTTCAAAACCTTCTTCGTCTATAAAATGTGCCAAAATATGAGCATGCATGTGATTGACCGCAATAAGCGGAATTCCTAAAGCCAAAGCCATTGATTTTGCAAAAGAACTTCCTACCAGCAAAGACCCCATCAAGCCCGGACCTTGTGTAAATGCTATAGCCGAAAGCTGTTCTTTTTTAATATTTGCTTTTTTTAAAGCAGCATCAATAACAGGTACAATATTTTGTTGATGTGCTCTTGAAGCTAATTCAGGAACAACTCCTCCATATTGCGTATGAATTAGTTGATTTGCTACAACATTTGACAATACTTTGTCGTTACATAAAACGGCGGCAGCAGTGTCGTCACAGGAACTTTCGATAGCAAGAATAAAAACCTCGGGATTTAGCATAAAAAGGCACAAATTTTGAATTAACTATGAGAAACCGATTTAATTTTTTTTAATTTTACGGCGCAGCCAAAATTAAAGAATTTTTATTAAAGGATTCGCTCTTTCCTTGGGCAAAATAATATTTCATAAATAAATAGTAAAGTATATCAAAAAAGCGATTAAAATAATTTCGAGTATAATTCTTGGGCTCATCATCTTGTTGTTGATGCTTGGTATCGCTTTAACATTACCAACAGTTCAAACTAAAGTGGCTCGGTATATAATGAATCGGGTTAATACCGATTTTGGTACCAATATAAATATCGATAAAGTCAAGATATCTGTTTTTGGCGGTGTTAAAATTCAAAATGTATTGATTTTAGACCATCATAAGGATACTTTGATTTATTCTAAAATTTTAAACACCAATCTTTTAGATGTCAATGCGGTTTTAGAAGGGAATTTTTTGTTTAGAAAAATAGCTCTTGATGATGTTGTTTTCGATTTGAAAACCTACAAGAACGAGAAAAAGACCAATATGGATGTTTTTATTGCATCTTTTGATTCAGGAAAACCACCTACAGGAAAGCGTACTCTTTTTAAATCAGACAAAGCGTATATCAGTCGCGGGCATTTTAAATTGATTAATGAAAACCGAGCGAATCCAAAAGATGTCGATTTTAAAAATGTCAATATCGAATTGACGGATTTTAAATTAGAAGGTCCAAGTGTTAATACTACAATCAATAAATTATCTTTTTTAGATTACAGAGGTTTATTTGTCAAAAAATTAAGTACTGTTTTTAGTTATTCGAAGAAAAAAATCGAACTTAAAAATTTAGATTTAGAAACTCCCGAATCTAAGATAAAAGCCGAAGTAAAACTGACTTATAAAATTGAAGATTTAGCTTATTTTAATGACAAAGTAAAGTTTGATGTTAAGATGAAGTCAGCTTCGATAGCAACAAATGATATTCGGCATTTTTACAAAGAGTTAGGAATCAATCAGTTTTTTTATATCAATAAAGCCGATATTAAAGGGACTTTAAATGATTTATATATCTATAATTTACGTCTTGTAGATTCTAGAAAATCTCGTATTGAAGGCGATATTAATTTCAAAAATATTTTTGGAAACAAGGATCAGCGTTTTTTCATGGATGGTGATTTTTCAAGAGTCAAT
>Ga0247814_10001133_pt1 | contig 16590 bp, 12 predicted proteins | sample UWRJL179409R1_FD_179947 | JGI IMG/M metagenome (GOLD analysis project Ga0247814, IMG submission 179947) | Plant litter microbial communities from Arlington Agricultural Research Station in Wisconsin, United States - UWRJ-L179-409R-1 | ecosystem: Environmental > Terrestrial > Plant litter >...
AACTGCCGGAACACCGATTTGTGACCCACGCCGACAACGCCGCCCTTCCTGACGCCGACATCGGCAAACAATCAGCGGCACTCAAACATTTCGACCGGGTTTAGAGCGCAAAACGGGAGCGGTTGGTCCGCTCCCGATTTGGCTGCCTTATGCCAATTGACTCCGCAACTGCCGCGCCGCCGCCACCATGTTGACCAACGCCGCTTCAGTCTCCGGCCACGCCCGAGTCTTCAACCCGCAATCTGGATTCACCCACAACCGCTCAGCCGGAATGCGCTTCACGGCTTTGCTCATCAACTTGACCATTTCGGCCGTGTCCGGCACCCGTGGCGAGTGGATGTCATACACGCCCGGCCCGATGTCGTTCGGGTAGTCGAACGCTTCGAAAGCCTCCAGCAATTCCATGTCCGAACGCGAGGTTTCGATGGTGATCACATCGGCGTCCATCGCCGCGATGGACTCGATCACATCGTTGAATTCGCTGTAGCACATGTGGGTGTGGATCTGGGTTTCGTCACGTACACCGGAGGCGCTCAAGCGGAAAGCTTCCACTGCCCAGTCGAGGTATTCCTGCCATTGCGCACGGCGTAGCGGCAAGCCTTCACGGAAGGCGGCTTCGTCGATTTGCACGATCTTGATGCCGGCGCTTTCCAGGTCCACCACTTCGTCACGCAGGGCCAGGGCCAACTGCTGCGCCTGGATTTTGCGCGAGACGTCTTCACGCGGGAACGACCACATCAGCATGGTCACGGGGCCGGTGAGCATGCCTTTCATGACCTTGTCGGTCAGGCTTTGCGCATAGGTGATCCAGTCGACCGTCATGGCGTTCGGCCGGCTCAGGTCGCCGTAGATGATCGCCGGTTTCACGCAGCGCGAACCGTAGCTTTGCACCCAGCCGAAACGAGTGAACAGGTAGCCGTCCAGTTGCTCGGCGAAGTACTCGACCATGTCGTTGCGTTCGGCTTCACCGTGAACCAGTACGTCCAGCCCCAGGCGTTCCTGAACTTGCACGGCGTGACGGATTTCGCTGTGCATGGCGTCTGTGTAATCGTTGGCCGACAGCTTGCCTTGCTTGAACGCCTGGCGTGCCAGACGAATCGAACCGGTCTGCGGGAACGAGCCGATGGTGGTGGTCGGGAAGGCCGGCAGTTTCAACCGCGCACGTTGCTGCTCGATGCGTTTGGCAAACGGCGAGTGGCGTTGGCTGTCCTTGTCACTGATGGCGTTTATCCGTGCCTGCACTTCGGCTTTGTGGATACGCGGCGACTCGGCGCGACTGGCTTGAATGGCACGGCTTTCGGCAAGCGCAGCTTGCACCTTGGGTGATTGCGGGTCGTTCAGGGCATCGCGCAGCACGGCAATTTCGCCGCACTTCTGCACGGCAAACGCCAGCCAGCTTTTCAGTTCCGGGTCGAGTTTGTCTTCGCGATCCAGATCCACCGGGCTGTGCAGCAGCGAGCAGGAACTGCTGACCCACAGGTTGTCGCCAAAGCGTTCCTGGGCCGGTTGCAGTTGCGCCAGCACTTGCTCCAGTTCGCAGCGCCAGACGTTGCGACCATTGACCAGGCCCACCGAAAGAATCTTATAGGTCGGCAGACGGTCCAGTACCTGGCCGAGTTGATCCGGGGCGCGCACGGCATCGATGTGCAGGCCTTGCACCGGCAGGCTGACCGCCAGGCCGAGGTTGTCTTCCAGACCACTGAAGTAGGTCGCCACCAGTTTTTTCAGCGGCGAGTATTGAAGGATGTGATAGGCGCGTTCGAAGGCGTTTTTCCAAGCCTGTGGCAGGTCAAGGGTCAGGATTGGCTCGTCGATCTGCACCCACTCCACGCCTTGAGCAGCGAGGCGACCGAGGATTTCGCCGTAGATCGGCAGCAGGCGTTCCAATAGGTCGAGCTTGTCGAAATCATTGCCTTTGGCTTTGCCCAGCCACAGGTAAGTCAGTGGACCGATGATCACCGGTTTGACGTTGTGGCCGAGGGCCTTCGCCTCGTCGACTTCGTCGAACAACTGTTCCCAGCTCAGCTTGAACTGCTGGTCAGCGGTGAATTCCGGGACCAGGTAGTGGTAGTTGGTGTCGAACCACTTGGTCAATTCCTGGGCGTATTGCGCTTTGCTGTGTTCGCCGCCGCAGCAGGCAGTCGTGGCGCCGCGGGCCATGGCGAACAGGGTGTCGAGGGTCGGCAGGCCGCGTGAGTCCTTGGCGCTGTCGAAACGCTCGGGAATCACACCGAAGGTCAAGGAATGGGTCAGGACCTGGTCGTACCAGGCGAAGTCGCCCACGGGCAGCAGGTCGATGCCGGCATCTTTTTGCAATTGCCAATGGGTGGCACGCAATTGGCGGCCGACGCTTTTCAGCGCGTCCTGATCCAGATCGCCCTTCCAGTAGGATTCGAGGGCTTTTTTCAGTTCGCGGTCCGCGCCGATGCGTGGAAAACCAAGTGTGTGGGCCAGAGCCATGGTGAATTTCTCCCTGTAAAAGATGGTGCTATTGTCGACAGCTAACCAAACATGAGACAAACTCAACCTTTTCGTGTTGATCACAAGTTTTCCTCATGGAGCGCCCAGTGCTTGAAATCCGTCACCTGAAGACCCTGCACGCCTTGCGCGAAGCCGATAGCCTGGTGGATGCGGCCGACCGTCTGCACCTGACGCAGTCCGCCCTGTCCCACCAGTTCAAGGAACTGGAGGAGCGCATGGGCATGCCGCTGTTCGTGCGCAAGACCAAACCGGTGCGTTTCACCAGCGCCGGTTTGCGTCTGCTGCAACTGGCCGATGCCACCCTGCCGTTGTTGCGGGGTGCCGAGCGCGATATCGCGCGATTGGCCGGTGGCACTGCCGGGCGTTTGCACATGGCGATCGAGTGCCACAGTTGCTTTCAGTGGCTGATGCCGACCATCGACCAGTTCCGCGATGCCTGGCCGGAAGTCGAACTGGACCTGGCCTCAGGATTTTCCTTCGCCCCGCTGCCTGCGCTGGCCCGTGGTGATCTGGATTTGGTGGTGACCTCCGACCCGCTGGAACTGGCCGGGATCACTTACGTGCCGTTGTTCACCTATGAAGCGATGCTTGCGGTCGCCAATCAGCACCGTTTGGCGAACAAGGCCTACATCGTCCCGGAAGATTTGCTCACCGAAACGCTGATCACCTACCCGGTGGAACGTGATCGGCTGGACATCTTCACCCGTTTCCTGGAACCGGCCGATATCGAACCGGCGCAGGTCCGCACCTCGGAACTGACGGTGATGATGATGCAATTGGTGGCCAGCGGCCGCGGCGTGTGCGGCATGCCCCATTGGGCGCTGCATGAATACAGCTCACGGGGTTATGTGAAGGCCAAGCGGCTGGGCGAGAAAGGTTTGTTTGCGACGCTGTACGCCGGGATTCGCGCCGACATGCTGGATGCGCCGTACATGCGCGACTTCCTGCTGACGGCCAAGGACACATCGTTCTCGACACTGGATGGCGTCAGCGCCGTTCGCTAGACAACACCGTCCCTGTGGCGAGGGGGCTTGCCCCCGTTCGGCTGCGCAGCAGTCGTAAACTCAGAGAATGCGATGAGGTTGATGTAACGGAATTACAGGTTTTTGGGGCCGCTTCGCAGCCCAACGGGGGCAAGCCCCCTCGCCACAGAAGCTCTTAACCTTCAGGATTTGCGGTGATCTCCCGCCACATGTGGATCTTGTCGAAGTAGTCTTCGCCCACCCGTACCGCCAGCGGTTCGAGGCCAAACTGGATGAAGCCGCAACGCTGGTACAACTTGAACGCGGCCTCATTACCGGCAGTGACGGTCAGCTGAATCAGCTTCAGACCTTTATGGTCCTGCGCTTCAGCCAGGGCGGCCTGCACCAGGTGATAACCGACCCCACGTTGCCGAACCTTGCCCGACACGTACATGCCAAACAATGTCGCCTTGTGCCGAGCCTTTTCCCGAGGTTCGAAGGCCAGGCCGACAATGCCCGCCAGCTCACCGCCTTCGAACGCGCCGAACACCACGTCCAGCGTGCTGGTCAGGCGTGATTCCCACCAACTCAACGGCATCACGGCGCGTTCGCGCACGCTGGAGGTAAACGCCTGGGGATGCAGGTCATACGCTTCGAGCATCAGCGCCCGATAATCCAGGGCATGACTGGCATCAAGCCGTTCAATCCACATGTTCAAGCCATCCGTCGTTGTTCCAGCATCAGTCGCACCGCCAGCGCCGACAGCACGAACCCCATGAAATAGCGCTGCACCGCCAGCCAGGACGGGTTGTTGACGAACCAGGAGGCGATGCCCGCAGCGAACAGCGCGATCAGCAGATTGACGCTGAAACTGACGCCGATCTGAGTCAGCCCCAGCGTGATGCTTTGAGTGAACACCGAGCCATGCTCAGGCGTGATGAACTGCGGAAACACCGACAAATAAAACACGGCGATCTTCGGGTTCAGGGCGCTGGTCAGAAAGCCCATGGTGATCAGTTTGCGCGACGAGTCCGGCGGCAACTGCTGCGCCTCGAACGGAGAGCGCGCACCCGGTTTGACGGCTTGCCAGGCCAACCACATCAGGTACAGCGCGCCGGCCCACTTCAGCACTTCGTAGGCCATCGGCACCGCCAGAAACACCGCGGTCAAACCGGCAGCGGCCGCGAACAGGTGTACGAAAAACCCCGCGACCACACCCAGCAACGAGGTCACACCGGCCTTGCGGCCCTGGCAGATCGAACGGGAGATCAGGTAGATCATGTTCGGCCCCGGCGTCAGCACCATCAGCAACGCGGCAGCGGCGAAAATCAGCAAGTCTTGAAGCGGGATCATGGGCAGTCCTTAGTCCAGAGATGATCAAGCAGTCGTGGTTATCAAGGCTCGATAAAACGGCAGGATCAGGTCCCGTGTCAATGGCGCCAGCGTGACATTGCCGTCAGTGGCCGGGTCGATCCAGCGCACCTCTTCGATCTCCGCCGCCGGCGATACGTCTGAATCGATGGTCAGCTGAAAGAGTTCGGCCTGGACGGTAAAACCCGGCTCATTGGCGGCCGGTGCCGAGAATTGCCCGAGATAGGTGGCGTGTGCCGGATCGATGACCAGCCCCAATTCTTCTTCCAGTTCACGAGCCAGCGCGTGGACCGGTTGCTCATGGGCTTCGATCTTGCCCCCCGGCTGCATGAACGCTTCGGTGCCGCGCTTGCGGACCAACAGCGTGCGACCGTCCGTGCCGATCAACAGGGCCGCAGCGATGCGGATGAGGCGGGGTGAAGAAGCGGATGACAGCGTCATGGATCAGGATCGTCCCTGGAAAAATGCGCAAGGATCACATGAGAGTCGGCGCCTCGTCACGCCGAAAAAAATCTCTACAGACATCCGCAGATCCCCTGTGGGAGCGGGCTTGCTCGCGAAGGCGGCGGGCCAGTCAACATCAATATTGAATGAAAAACCGCTTTCGTCGGAACGCCGCCCGGAGCAAGCCCGCTCCCACAGGGGGGGTGGTGTAGCGTTTGGAAAAACTAAACCACCTCGAGAACCGCAACGTCTTCCGGCACCTTCACGAAAATGCTGTATTTCGCGCCTTCCATGGCTTCGAAGGCGATCAACTTCTCCACCAGCGGCCCGTTCAACACCTTGCCGGCATTGAGCAGCAGCATGCCGTTGTCGGCATTGAGGTTGCGCGCCAGGATCATGCCCGCCGCCACTTCCCGTGTGGTCAGTACCTTGACCGACGGATCGGCCAACGAGACATCGCTCAGGTACGCGGCACACACCTGGATGAAATCCTCCACCAGCTCGGGATCGTAGAGTCGCCCGGCATAGCTGCGGATGTAGACCAGCGCCTCATCGCTGTTCATTTGCCGCTCGAGGATCAGCCCGCGTTGCAACTCGATGAAATCCACCGCCAGTTTCAACAGCCGCGAACCGAACGGAATCGCCTCGCCCTTGAGCCGGTCAGGGAAGCCGCTGCCATCCCAGCGCTCCTGATGATGAAGAATCAGACGAGCTGCGTCCTTCATCGGATCGAGCGTCATCAACAGCGATTCGCTTTGCTTGGGATAACCGCGATAGCGCTCCCGATCGTTGTGGTGCAGCAGGTCCGCGGGCGCGGTCATCATGCTGTCGGTCCAGCTCAGTTTGCCAATGTTGTAGAGCGCCGCGGCCATGGTCAGGTCGCGACCGGTGCCTTCGTCCAGGCCATGAAGTTTGCAGTACACCCGCACCAGTTCGATGATCTGGCGGTTGGTCTGTTTGGCCGGCGGCAGGCGCAGGTTGGCCAGCAGTGAGAACACCTCGGTGCCGGTGACATAGCTGTGCTTGAGCTCTTCATAGGCCAGGTCGAGCATGTCGGCGGTCTGCTGGAGTTCGGCAGTGCGGGCGGCGACGTGTTTTTCCAGGGTGATATTGAGCGACTTCAACTGGTCGTTCTGCAGCCGGGTCAACTGCTCCAGACGCTGGCGTTCGCGCTCGGAATGTTGATGGGCCAGGGCCTGGCGCAAGGTCAGGAGCATTTCCTCGTCGTTCCAGGGTTTGCTGATGTAGCGGTGAATCTTCCCTTCGTTGATGGCTTTGATGATCGTCGGCATGTCCGCGTAGCCGGTGAGCAGAATCCGGGTGGTCGTCGGGTAAAGCTGATGGATGCGGGCGAGCAGCGTGGCACCGTCCATGTTCGGCATGCGTGCGTCGGTCATCACCAGGTCGATGGACTGTTGCGCCATGACCTCCAGCGCCTGGGCACCGCTGGTGGCCAGCAGCACCTCGTAGGGCTGGCCGCGTAACAGGCGACGCAAGCTGTTGAGAATTGACTCCTCATCATCGACCAGCAGCACCTTGGGTTTATCGTTCAATGTCGTGGGGAGTTGCTCTTCCATGGCGTTACCTCAAGTAAAACGGGCACATCGTTGTGGCAGGCCCCGAAGCAAACATCCCCTATTGCCGGAGCCTGACCTACAGGCTAGATGATTTTCAGCCCGCCAACGGAAATGATTCAGCTCATTGAGTTGCGCGAAGTGCTGGACAGGCGACTATGCTCAGCTGACTCGGATCCAAATCTGTACCTTCGGTCAGGTGATCAGGGAAAGGAAGCCCCTTTATGAGTACACCGCATCAAACTGCCGCCGGTACTGGCGTATGTCGATAAATACGCTGCTGGCGCGGACCAATCGACGAATTCTTATCGTCGACGACACAGCCTCGATTCATGCGGACTACACCAAGATCCTCAGCCCGCCATCGATCGATGACGACAGCCTGATCAGCGCCGAAAATGCCCTGTTCGGCACTCCTGCGGCGCAATCGCTGCAGAGCTTCGTGCTCGACTCGGCGTTTCAGGGCCTCGAAGCCCTGGACAAGGTCGAGACGGCACTGGCCAACGACATGCCCTACGCGATGGCCTTCATCGACATGCGCATGCCGCCGGGCTGGGACGGGCTGCAAACCATCGAACGGCTGTGGCAGGTCGATCCCAAGCTGCAAGTAGCGCTTTGCACCGCTTATTCCGACTATTCCTGGGAAGACATCGACGAACGCCTGGAACTGGGCGATCGCCTGCTGATTCTGAAAAAACCCTTCGATGCCATCGAAATCCGCCAGATGGCTAGCGCATTGACGGCCAAGTGGCAAATGACCGAAGACGCAGAGCTGAAGATGTCGCTGCTCGAACAGGCGGTCGAGGAGCGCACCCGAGAGCTGTCCGACGCCAACATCATCGTGCAGAACAGCCCGACCATTCTGTATCGGTTGCGCGGCGAGCCGTCGTTTCCGTTGATGTATATCTCGCACAACATCACCAAATACGGTCATGTCGCGGCGCAACTGGTCGCTTCGGCCAACTGGGCCCAGGAACTCATCCATCCCGATGATCAAAGCAAGGTCGACACTGCCATGGCCCGGGTGCTGGACCGTCATGCGGCAGGCGCTTCCATCGAGTTCCGGATGCGCACTGGCGAAGGCGCCTGGCGCTGGGTCGAAAACCGCTACATCCCGGTGCGCGACGATGAGGGCCGGTTGCTGGAAGTCGAAGGCATCATCATCGACATCACCGAACGTAAACTGGCCGAAGAGAAAATCGCCCTGCTGGCCCGCACCGACGGGCTGACCGGGCTGGCCAACCGTGCGACGCTGATCGAGCGGTTGCACCAGGCATTCGCCTCGGCGCGTCGGGGCGCGGCACCGTTCGCCATGTTTTACCTGGACCTGGATCACTTCAAACGCATCAACGATACCCTCGGCCATCCGGTGGGCGACCTGTTGCTGCAAGAGGTTGCACGCCGGATCAAGGACTGTGTGCGCGAAAACGATGTGGTCGCCCGCCTCGGCGGTGACGAGTTCGCGATCTTGCAACTGGACGTCGGTGACCCGACCCAATCCGCAGCCCTGGCCGCCAAGATCCGCGATACGTTGGTAATCCCCTACTCCCTGGCCGGCAATGATGTGCGGGTCTCGGTGAGTATCGGCATCAGCAGTTGCACCCCGGAAAGCACCAGCGCCGACGGTCTGCTGACCCAGGCCGACATGGCGCTGTATCGCTCCAAGGAAAAGGGTCGCAACCAATACCACTTCCACTCAGAGGAGATCAATCAGGAAGTGGTCGAACGCATGACCATCGCCAGCGACCTGAGAGCGGCCATCGAACACGACGAACTCGAACTGCATTACTGGCCGGAAGTGGACCTGAGCAGCGGCAAGATCCTCGGCATGGAAGCGCAGGTCAGCTGGAACCACCCTGAGCGCGGTTTACTGGAAGCCCCGGCGTTCCTGCCCGCGGCGGAAAGGACCGGCACCATCGTCGCGCTCGGTCACTGGGTGCTGGATCGTGCCTGCCGGCAAATGCGTCAATGGCGCGATGAGGGCATGGCACCGCCGGTGATTGCGATCAAGCTGTCCCTGGCCCAACTCAAGAGTGGTCCCGAACTGATCTATGACGTGTTGCGCACCACTGCACGCTGGGAACTCTGCCCCTGGGACCTGCGCTTCGACGTCACCGAAGCGACGCTGGCCCAGACCAAATGGACCCACAATGATGTGCTGCCGCGCCTGCGCGAGCTGGGGGTGAAGATCGCCATCGACGACTTCGGCACCGAGTACTCCTCGTTCGACTACCTCAAGACCTACCAGGTCAATCACCTGAAACTCGCTCAGGCCTTCATCGACACTGCGGCCCGCGATCCGGCCAGTGCAAACACTCTGCGCGCCATCATCAACTTCGCCCGTGAGGTCGGGATCGGCATCATTGCCGAGGGCGTCGAAACCCAGGAGCAACGCAGCTCGCTAATGGCCACTGGTTCTCCGATGAACGCCCAGGGTTACTTCTTCAGCAAAGCGGTCAGCAGCCAGCAGGCCGCCGAGCTGCTGAAGGCCGGCAGCATCGTGCCCCCCAGCCATGACATCGGGCCGATTCTGGACAACATGCCACGCCTCACGGAGGACAAAGGATGAAATCGCCTTTCGTGCGGACCAACCGGCGCATCCTGGTCATCGACGACACGCCCTCCATTCATGAGGATTTTCGCAAGATCCTTGGGCCTGAGGCCGATAACGAACAGACCCTGGCCGGCACTGAAGAAGCCCTCTTCGGCACCGTGCAGCTGGATCGGCTGACGTTCCAGCTCGACTCGGCCTATCAGGGTCAGGAAGCCCTCGAACTGGTCACGCGCGCACGGACCGAAGGTCGCCCCTATGCCATGGCGTTCACCGACATGCGCATGCCACCGGGCTGGGACGGCCTGGAAACCATCGAACAACTGTGGAAGGCCGACCCTCATCTGCAAATCGCGTTGTGCACCGCTTTTTCCGATTACACCTGGGAAGCCATGGCCGAACGACTGGAATTCGGCGACCAGTTGCTGGTGCTGAAAAAACCCTTCGACAGCCTGGAAATCCGTCAGATGGCCAGTGCCCTGACCTGGAAATGGCAGATGGCACAGGACGCGGCGATGAAGGTCCTGAGCCTGGAGCAAACCATCGAGGCGCGGGTCCATGAACTGCTCAAGGTATCGCACCTGTTGCAGTACGACGTACTCACCGAGCTGCCCAACAGTACGTTGCTCGGTGACCGGCTGAACCAGTCCCTGGCCCTGTCCCGGCGCCATGATAAACAACTGGCCGTGATGTTTCTGGGCCTCGATCGCTTCAAGCGCATCAACAATGCCCTGGGTCATCCGGTCGGTGACGAAATGCTTAAACAGGTCGGGCGCAATCTGGTGGCGACGGTGCGCGAGTCCGACTCGGTGTTCCGCTACGGTTCCGATGAATTCGTGGTGATCCTCGCCGACGTCCGCCATCCCCAGCAGACCAAAGGCATCGCCGAAAAACTCTTGAACGCCATCCGCGCGCCGCAGCACATTGCCGGCCACGACCTGAGCGTCACCGCCAGCCTGGGCATCAGCATTTACCCGGACGACGGCTTCGATGCCATCGCGCTGATCAAGAAAGCCGAAACCGCGATGCGCAACGTCAAGGAAAGCGGCCCGAACGATTTCAGTTTTTTCATCGACGAGATGAACCAGCGCGCCCGGGATCAGCAAAGCATCGAGAGCGGCATTCGCCTGGCGCTGGAACGCAACGAATTTGTTCTGCATTACCAGCCCAAACTGGACCTCGGTAGTGGTCAGGTGGTCGGGGCCGAGGCGCTGATTCGCTGGCAAAAACCGGGGCACGGCCTGGTCTACCCCTCGGAGTTCATCAGTGTGGCCGAAGACAGCGGCTTGATCGTGCCGTTGAGCAAATGGGTGCTGGCCGAGGCGTGTCGCCAAAGCTGCGCCTGGCAGGCCGCGGGGCTGCCGAAGATCTGCATGTCGGTGAACATGTCGGCCATCGACTTCCGTCAGCGGGACTTTATCGACGGCATCGAACAGACACTCAAACAAACAGGCCTGGATCCGGCCTTGCTTGAGCTGGAAATCACCGAAGGCGTGTTGATGCAGAACGTCGAATCCACGGTGAACGCCCTCACCCGGCTCAAGGAGATGGGCGTGCGGCTGGCCATCGATGACTTCGGTACCGGTTATTCCAGCCTGAGCTACTTGCGGCGTTTTCCCATCGACGTGCTGAAAATCGACCAGTCGTTCATTCGCGGTTTAAGCAACGACAGCAATGATGCCGCGCTGGTCAGCGCCATCATCAGCCTGGGCCGGAGCCTCAAGCTGACCATCATTGCCGAAGGGGTGGAAACCCTCGAACAACTGGATTTCCTCAAGGCCCATCGATGCGAAGAAGGCCAGGGTTTCTACTTCAGCAAAGCCGTCGAGCCCGATGCCTTCGTCCGGTATCTGGGGTCGGTGAAGCCCTCTTCGCCCGCAGCCACGTGAACGATGCGCCACGACACACAGGCCCCAAGCCAAGGAATCATCAGATGTCGCCTTTCTTTCACCGTCTGCTATTGGCGCCGTTGTTCGGGCTCTGCCTGAGCGCTGGCGCCGCGCCGCTGGATGAACCGCTCAAACCACTGCCGGCGGTGCCCCAGCAAAATCCGCTTCGGGTCGAACTCGGTCGCCAGTTGTTCAACGAGACACGCTTGTCGGTGAACAACTCTCTGTCCTGCGCCAGTTGCCATCGACTGGAAAACGGCGGTGCCGACAACAAGCCGTTTTCCATTGGGTTCAACGGCGTTCCAGTGACGGTCAACACCCCCAGCGTGTTCAACTCCAGCCTGAATTTCCGGCAATTCTGGAACGGCCGCGCCGACACACTGGAAACCCAAATTCACGAAGTAGTGCAGAGCCCCAGCGAAATGGGCAGCAACTGGGTACATGTGGTGGAAGTGCTGTCCGCTGACCCGGCTTACAAAACCTCGTTCAGTAACGCCTACCCCGACGGCGTGACCATGAACAATGCGCAAAATGCCCTGGCCGCCTACGAACGCACGCTGATCAGTGCCAACTCGCGTTTCGACCAATACTTAATGGGCGATACCGACATTCTCACTCGAGAAGAAAAGTACGGTTACCAACGCTTCAAGGAGTACGGCTGCATCGCCTGCCACCAAGGGGTGAACATCGGCGGCAACATGTACCAGAAGTTCGGGGTCATGGGCGATTACTTCCAGAAACGTGGCAACCCTACCGAATCTGACCTGGGCCGTTATCTGGTCACCAAGGATGACGAGGACCGCAATGTGTTCAAGGTGCCGAGCTTGCGTAATGTCGCCGTGACCGCGCCGTACTTTCATGACGGCTCGGCCAAAACCCTCGAAGACGCAGTGGACGTGATGTTCAAGTTCCAGCTCGGCCGTGACCCTTCTGAGGACGACAAGACCCTGATCATCAAATTCCTCAAGACCCTGACCGGCGAATGGGGAGGCAAGCCCTTATGAACATTTCCCGCCGTCGCAACCTGATGCTGCTTGGTTTGGTGGCCGTGCTGCTGGCCTCGACGTTGCTGTTCCTGTACCTCAAATCCAATTCGAACCAGACGACGACCTACGCCGAATCCCGGGACCTGATCGGCCGGATCAAACAACTGAACGCACAGTGGGAAACCGAGATCCTCAAGGCCAGGATCGCCATCAGTCACAACTACGATCCACTGGTCACACCACCGACCCAGATGTCGGCGCTATGGGAACGGTTCGACACCATGGAATCCAACCACGGTCGTAATCAATCACCCATCTGGCGTACGAGCCATGATGCCTACCTCACCGCCATCCAGGAAAAAACCCGTCTGGTGGAACAGTTCAAGTCTCACAATGCGGTGCTGCGCAATTCGCTGGCATTTCTGCCGACCGCAGAAGACGACATTCAGGGGCAACTGGGTCAGGTGGTGGATGGCGACCAACTGCAACTGCAGAACATCGCCACCGACACCTATGACTTGCTGCTCAGCAGCCTGGAGTTCGCTCAGGTCACCTCCGATGACAAGGCCGCCGACATCCTGCTCGGGCTGAACAAACTGGGGGTCAACAAACTGCGATTGCCGGAGCAGTTCCACAGCCCGATCGATATCTTGAGCAACCACATCGCGCTGATCCTGCGCGAACAACCCGTGGTCAATCGGTTACTGGAAAACATCGAAGCCGTTCCCGTGGCCCAACGCCTGGACGACATTACCAACCTGCTGAACACGGACCAGCAGCTGACCGATGCGGTCGATCAGCGCTATCACTTCTACATGCTGTTGTTTTCGGTGCTGCTGGTGTTGCTGCTGGTGTACCTGGCGATTCACCTGATGCGCAGTTTCACGGTGATCAATCGCGTCAACAAAGCCCTGCAAACCGCCAATGACGACCTGGAGCTGCGGGTTGAAGAACGCACCCGCGAACTCAAGGATACCCAGAGCGAACTGCTCGATACCGCGCGTCAGGCCGGCATGGCCGAGATCGCCACCAATGTGCTGCACAACGTCGGCAACGTGCTCAACAGCGTGAACATTTCGGCCGACCTGGTGACCCGCAAGCTGCGCGCCAGCAAAGCGCAGGGCCTGGGTAAGGCCATGCAGCTGATCAACGAACATCCTGGCGACCTCGGCACCTTTCTGACCGAGGACGCCAAAGGAAAATTGCTGCCCGGTTACCTGAATCAATTGGTGGACGCGATAGCCCTGGAACAACAAGGCATGACCGACGAACTGGCCCAGCTGACCAAAAGCGTGGACCACATCAAGGACATCGTCGCCACCCAGCAGTCTTACGCAGGCGCCAACAGCCTGATGGAACCGCTGCACATCAGCGAATTGCTGGAAGACGCCCTGCGCATGAACTCCGGTGCTCTGACCCGACACCACGTCACCGTGGTCAAGGAGTACAGCGACGTGCCGCGAGTCATGGGTGACAAGCACCGGTTGCTGCTGATCCTGATCAACCTGATCAGCAACGCCAAATACGCCATGTCCGACCTCACCAATCGCCCGCGGCAAATGACCCTGGGGGTCAAAATCGTCGAAGACACGACCCTGCAAGTCAGCGTCAAGGACGACGGCGAAGGCATCGCCGAGGAAAACATGACACGTATCTTTGCCCACGGGTTTACTACCCGCAAGGAAGGCCACGGCTTCGGCCTGCACAGCTGCGCCCTGGCCGCCATCGAAATGAACGGCCACCTCACCGCCCATAGCGACGGACCGGGCAAAGGCGCGCTGTTCACGTTGCAGATCCCGCTGAAAACTGTACCGGAGGAAGCATGAGCGAGCTTTCGAACCGACGCATTCTGCTGATCGATGACACCCCGTCCATTCACGTGGATTTCCGCAAGATTCTCACGCCCATGCCGGAACAGACCGTCGAACTGGACGAAATGGAGGCCGAGCTGTTTGGCAGCGAAGTGAAATCAACCCGTGCACTGTTCGAGCTGGACTCGGCCTATGGCGGCCAGGAAGGCCTGGGCAAACTCAAATGGGCCTTGCAGGAAAACCGCCCCTACGCCCTGGCCTTCGTCGACATGCGCATGCCCGAGGGCTGGGACGGTGCGCAGACCATCGAACATTTGTGGCAGGCCGACCCGCGCCTGCAAGTGGTGGTGTGCACCGCCTATTCCGACTATTCCTGGGATGAACTGCTGGATCGATTGCAGGCCCATGATCGACTGCTGATCCTGAAAAAGCCGTTCGACAATATCGAAGTCCAGCAGATGGCCAACACCCTGCTGACCAAATGGGACATGACCGAACGGGCCAGCGTGCAGATGGACCATTTAGGGCAAATGGTCGAACGCCGAACCCGGCAGCTCACAGAAACCAGCGTTGAGTTACAGCGGGAAATCGACGAGCGCAAACAGCTTGAAACCCAATTGGTGCAATCGGAGAAACTCGCTTCATTGGGGCAACTCGCGGCCGGCGTCGCCCATGAAATCAACAACCCCATCGGCTTCATTTCCTCCAACCTCGGCACCCTGGATGGCTACTTCAAACAGCTGCAGGAAATGCTCGACGCCTATCGCGATGCGGAAGAGGCAATCGGTTCCAGTGAGCTCATCGAGCGTTTGAACCAACTGCGCGAACGGGTCGAGCTGGAATTCCTGCGCGAGGACATTCCGCTGCTGATCAAGGAATCCAAGGACGGCATCAACCGGGTCGGGCAGATCGTCAAGGACCTGAAGGACTTCTCCCGGGTGGACTCCAATCAGGAATGGCAGTGGGCCAATCTGCAACAGGGCATCGAATCGACCTTGAACATTGTCGCCAACGAACTCAAGTACAAGGCCGATGTGCTCAAGGAATATCAGGACCTGCCCGACATCGAATGCCTGCCTTCGCAAATCAATCAGGTGATCATGAACCTGATCGTCAACGCCTCTCAGGCCATCGGCCCGGAGCGCGGCACCATCACCTTGCGCACCGGGCTTGAAGCGGACACGGTGTGGATCGAGGTCGCAGACACCGGCGCCGGTATTGCCCCGGACTGCCTGCAAAAAATCTTCGACCCGTTCTTCACCACCAAACCGGTGGGCCAAGGGACGGGGCTGGGGTTGTCCCTGTCCTATGGCATCGTGAAAAAACATCGGGGGGATATTACGGTGCGCAGTGAGGTTGGGGTGGGGACCACATTTCGGGTCCAGTTGCCGATTCACCAATCCAAACTGCCCCTCTGAGAACCGCCCTGGTTTCTGGACACAACTGACGTCACCTCGCCGAATACTGTGGCCCTATTTTTTGCAACGAAACTACAACGAGACTTAACCACTTACATTCCCGGAAATTTCCCACGCACGAGTTTGGTAGCGTGCCAGCACCGCAGTACAGCGGTCGCTTCGCAACTCATCCCTCAATGGAAAACCGGCATGTACGACATCTCGTCACTCAAAGACAGAAACAACCTTACTACGCTTAATCTCTTCTTATTGGTCATCGTCACCGCCGGCCTTTACCTGATTGTGTGGATGTATCGAACCAACAGCGCTGTGGAAGATGTCACCAAAATCAAAATCGTGAGTTCGAGTTTTTTCGTCAGTTACTTGGCGCTGATGGGGATCGGCGGACTTTTAGTGGACCTGGGCACTCAGGATATCGTGCTGCTGGGCAGCCTTTTGCTGTTGACTTCAAGCATCCTAGGGGTTGTCTGGTGCTTCCGGGCACGCGATGCATTGAGAGAATATGCGCAGAATGAACACCAATTCGAGCTGCTGATGAACTGGGTCTGCACCCTGCTTTTCAGTTTTTATTACGTCAACTACTGCATTAACGATTTGCCTGAAGCCAAACAAAACAGCCAAGACGCAATCAAGCCGGTAAACACGTCAATTGAGAACTGACACGTAAAAAATGAAAATGAGAAATGATTGCAATAAGAGCGGAAGCAGATCTGTCTATACCCATTCCCCTCTGTAGGAGTAAAGCTTGCTCGCGAACGCGCTCTGTCATTCAACATTGATGTTGGTTGACCTGCTGCCATCGCGAGCAAGCTTTGCTCCTAGGGGTTTATACGGGTCAGGTGGCTTCCTGGAAATCCATCTCCGGTGGCTGGCGACGGAAGCCGCCAGTCAGCACCGCCAGGTACACCACGCCAATCGCCAGCCAGATCAGGCCCAGATAGATCGCCAGGTGATCGAGGCTGACCATCAGCCACAAGTCCGCCGCCAGACCGATAAACGGGAACAGCAGGAACAACACGAATTCACGCAGCCCTTTGTGCTCACCGCCAATCCAGTAGTGAAAGATCACCGACAGGTTCACCAGGCTGAACGCCAGGAAAGCG
>Ga0247814_10001134_pt1 | contig 16564 bp, 5 predicted proteins | sample UWRJL179409R1_FD_179947 | JGI IMG/M metagenome (GOLD analysis project Ga0247814, IMG submission 179947) | Plant litter microbial communities from Arlington Agricultural Research Station in Wisconsin, United States - UWRJ-L179-409R-1 | ecosystem: Environmental > Terrestrial > Plant litter >...
CCGTCTGCATACTGGCTCATGCCTCTGGTATTAGTGATTTCTACCCATTGGATGGCATCAATATAAATACCCAAATACCAAAAATCTACATCATCAGGTTTGATACCAGCCAGCAAGGCAAAATTACCGGTAATCATGAGACGCTGGATATGATGTGCATAGGCATGGTTTAGTGATTGCCCAATGCTATGTTTCAGACAGTTCATTCTGGTTTTTCCGGTCCAATACCAATCTGGCAGTTTCCTGTCATGTCCAAAGTAATTCAGCGTTTCGAAAGCAGGCATCTTTAGCCAGTAAACGCCCCGCATATATTCACGCCAACCTAATATCTGCCTGATGAAGCCTTCGATTTGGTTAATGGCAAATCTGCTTTTATCCTGCTCCCAGGCAACGATTACGGCCTCAATTACTTCTCTAGGAGAAAGCATCTTGCTATTCATAGCAAAAGATAGCCGGGAATGGTATATCGACCATTCGTCGGTATGCATGGCATCCTGAAAGGTACCAAATAGCGGAAGGCAATTTTCTACGAAATAATTCAACAACATTAGTGATTGTTGCCGGTTTACCGGCCAATATAAGTTCTGAGGATCTACGCTGCCTATAGTCGTTATCCCAGCCTTTCTGATCCGATCATGTTGCAGCTGTACGTTATTGCTAAACAGTAGTGGCGGATTAGGCTTATGGTTCTTCGGAAGTTTCTTTCGGTTATCCTCATCAAAATTCCATTTTCCACCTACCGGCTCCTGGCCATTCATCAAAATGTTATGTTTCTTCCGCATCTCATGGTAAAAGTTTTCCATTAGCAAGCCTTTTTTACCGGTAAAAAAAACGCCTAATTCTTCACGGGTAGTATAAAAATGTTCGGTGTCGTATACCTGACTGGGAATTTTTAATGCGCTGCAATAGGCTTTCAGCTCTTCATCAAGCCTATACTCATCAGGAAGCTGGTATTCAAAAACCTCAATGTTATACTTTTTTATTAAAGCATCACAATTGGAGGAGAAGCTTTGCAAATTTTCAGGATCATCCAAGGTAAGGTATAGGGCATCATGACCTTTGCTATTTAATGTTGCTGTAAAACCTTCCATCGCAGCAAAAAATGCACAGGCTTTTTGGATATGGTGCCAAACGTAATCTGTCTCCGTTCGTATTTCCATCAGCACATATAACACCGATGAGTCTTTACCCGCAAACCAGGAGTGCTGGAGATTAAGCTGATCGCCAAAAAGAGGCCTTAGCTTTTTGTATTTGCTCTTCATATTTGTTCTGATGCTTTACTATAGTAGTCCTGATGGTGGCCTGCGCTAATATTATGAAGTTAACATTAGATGTATCTGTTTGGTTTCGGACCGTAGTCTAATAAAATAATTATGAGATCCTCCAATTCCTCTATTTCCCCCATCCCCATATATTCACCAATACTTTACAAAAATTAACCTTGTTTCCCTTGTTAAAATGTTTTTAAAGGAAATTTTATATATTGATAATTCTTGCAATAACTACCAATATAAACCAAAAATTGTGACGCTTTTTAAGCCATTACTTAGCGTTGTAACATCTTGATATGATGAACCGTTTTCTTAAATTCAGTTTGCTGGCGCTAATGTTATTTTCTTGCTTTTCCACTGTAACTGCACAACCCAAAGCTGCTACTTACCTTGGTATAGAAAATGGATTGTCCAATAATGCGGTAACTGCTATCTATCAGGATCACTATGGTTTTATGTGGTTTGGCACCTACGACGGCCTCAACCGCTACAATGGATACGAATTTAAAGTCTTCCGCAACGAGTTAAAAGACCCCGCTTCCTTAATCCACAATAGAATTGTAACCATCACCGAAGACGCAGATAACAAAATCTGGATCGGCACAAAAATGGGGCTTAGTATATATGATCCGGTAAAAGCAATGTTTTCTGGCTTAAATTACCAGCCCGCTAGTACCTCTGGAATTAGAAAGATAGATTTTACTATTAATGACCTGGAAACCGATCAGCAAGGCAATACCTATATCGCTACTGCGGGAAATGGTTTGTTGCTTTATAAAAAGGGGGCCAAACATGCAGTTACGTTAACAATTAAATCACAAACAAAAGGTATTGGCAATACACATATTCAATCGATAAAAATTGACAGTCAACAGCGCGTATGGGCTTTTATACAGGGTTATGGGTTATATCAGCTGGATAAAAAAACTAGTTCTTTTGTACTGGTAAACAGCGTAGTTACATTGGGAAATGTGCTGGAAGCAGATAAACAGGGTAATTTGTGGCTGGGTACAGATAACGGCGTATATCGCTATAATATCCAGCAGAATACCTTTGTCTATAAAACTAATGTTGCCCTGGGCCTAACCGGTGGCAGAAAGGTAGTAGGGCTTACAGTTGATAAAAGCAACCAGTTGTGGATTGCAACCGACGGATCCGGGGTTGCTGTTCTTTCCATATCAACAGACAAGGTTTGTTTTATTCCCCAGGGGGAAAGGAAGGGACAGTTAAAAAGTGCCGCAGTATATGCGGTCTATGAAGATAAAGATTCCAGAAAATGGATAGGAACCCTAAGAGGAGGCATCAATATCGTAGATCCGCATAACCTGAAGTTCGAAACTTTGGCACACGATCCCTTAAATCCGAATTCGCTGATCAATAATTTTGTATTGTCCTTCTGTGAAACTCGCACAGGTAATTTGTGGATAGGAACAGACGGGGGAGGATTGAGTTTTTATGATAAGAAAACTAGCAAGTACCGCAATTATAAACATACCGCTACCAAAGGGTCATTAGTAAATGATAACATAACGAGTATCGTTGAAGATCAGGATAACAGGATATGGGTCAGTACTTATGGTGGAGGGATATGCCGGTACAACCCAAAAACTGATAATTTTGAGCGCTTCGATTGTTATAATAGTATTTATAACTATTTAAATAATAATGTATGGCTGCTGTTTCAGGACAGCAAGTACAACCTCTTTGCGGGTACGGTAGACGGGGCAGTTTACAGGCTAAACAGGCAGATTAATAAATTCGAGGTATATGATAATGAATTGATGAACGTAATCAGCCTCAAAGAAGATGATAAAGGAACCTTATGGGCAGGAACATTTGCAGGATTGGTGAAGGTTGATCCGAAACATATAAAGCATCAGTTATTTAAAACAGATTATCCCGTTAGGGCTATCCATCAGGATAAAAACAACCAGATTTGGGTGGGAACTGAAGGCGGGGGTATATTGCATTTTAATTCCCCATCAGCAAAATTTGAGGATTATACTACGCATAAAGGGCTTTCCAGTAATTCTGTACTCAACATCCTGGAAGATAAAAATGGATTTTTGTGGTTAAGTACGTTTAATGGAATCACCCGCTTTGATCCACTTACGAAAAAAGTTAAAAACTATTATGAAGCGGATGGTTTACAAAGTAACCAGTTCAACTATAATGCTGCGTTATTATCAGCTACAGGTGAATTGCTGTTTGGTGGTATCAAAGGCTTTACTGTTTTTCATCCCGATAGCCTTACAGGTACTGCGGCGATGCCTAAAATACTGGTTAGCAGTATAAAGATAAACAACAAGGCATACGAACAGGAAGATAACAAAAGGGCCGTATATGATCTGCAGCAAATCATACTGCCTTATGATAAAACCATGTTATCTGTTGATTTCCTGGCGCTGGATTATGCTGCAAAAGAAAATATCGACTATGCCTATTACCTGGAAGGATGGGACAGCGACTGGAACTATGTAGCCAAAGGCAGGGTAGCCAATTACTCGAGACTGGAGGAAGGAAGTTATACCCTCAGGATAAAATCTACCAATGCAGAAGGAGTATGGAACACTGCAGAAAAAACGATAACTATTGTTGTCCTGCCGCCATGGTTCAGGACCTGGTGGGCATATCTGCTTTATGCACTGTCGGGTTCTGGCCTGATCTATGCCTATCTGCATTATAAATCACGGCAGGCGGCATTGCTTTACGAAGTGCGGATTGCGCATTATCAAGCCGAAAAGGAAAAAGAGATACATGAAAGGAAGCTTTCGTTTTTTACCAATGTCTCTCATGAATTTCGCTCCCCCTTAACGCTGATCGTGAACCCTATAAAAGATTTTATAGAAGGTAAAGAAAAGCTCAGCGATCCCGGCCAATTGAATGTTGTTTACCGGAATGCCAAGCGTTTACTGAGCCTGGTAGATCAGTTACTCCTGTTTACGCGGACAGAGAGTATGGAAGACGAGCTGAATATTGCCGAGCTTAACCTGCCGGTACTTTGCAAAGAAGTGTTCCTCTGTTTTGTCCACCAGGCCAAATCAAAACAGCTGTGTTATGAATTTGAATGTGACCAGGAGAACTTGCCTGTTTTCGGCGACAGGGAAAAGATCGAAATTATTTTATTTAACCTCATCTCCAATGCGTTAAAATTTGCCCCGCAGGCTGGCCGTGTAAAGGTTACGATCACAGAGCTGTACCAGAATGTCACGCTGCAAGTCAGTAATAACGGTCCGCAGATACCCGCAGCAACAGGAGTAAAGTTATTTACTAAATTCTACCAGGTAAGGAAAGATAACAGTGCCTTAAAAGGTGGCTTCGGTATTGGCCTGTATCTGGTGAAGAATTTTGCAGAACGCCACCATGCTGCGGTAAACTATGAAAGTACCAGTGCAGAAACATTATTTACAGTCAGCTTTAACAAAGGAACGGCACACTTTCCAGGTTTATCTATCTCCAGGGATGCTAAGCAGTCTTCCTGCCTGTTAAGTGAATTACTGGCTGATGCAGAACCAGGGCCGGATTTCCCTTCAAAAGCCGCTGAGCAGGAACTGTCAATGGTTTCGCAAAAACAAGCGGTATTACTCATTGATGATAACAAAGAGATCAGGGATTACCTCAAATTGTTATTAATTGATAGTTTCAGGTTATATGAAGCTGAAAATGCAGCAGTAGGCCTGGCCATACTAAAAGATAACCTTCCCGATTTGATCATTTGCGATATTATGATGCCGGGCATGGACGGCATAGAGTTCTGCGGATTGATCAAAAAAGATAAAAGTCTGAGCCATATTCCGGTAATCCTGCTAACAGGGACCGGCTCTGCCGACATACAAATGAAGGGTTTTGTACATGGGGCAGACGACTATATTACCAAACCTTTTGAAAATGAAATGCTGATCACCAGGGTAAACAGTATCCTGAAAAGACAGCAGGACCTGCAGCAATATTTCTTTAACAGGATTACCCTTCAGCCAGACCGGCTTAAAATCTCTGCACAGCACAAGGAGTTTCTGGATCGCTGCATTGAAATTGTAGAGCGCCGGTTAACGGACAATGAATTTAATATCAGTGTGCTGGCTGCAGAATTGGGCATGAGCCATTCCAGTTTGTATAAACAGGTCAAATTTCTTTCCGGGCAGTCCATCTCTGCCTTTATCAGGTTTATCCGCCTCAGGAGAGCGGCCGAATTGTTTATCCGTACCAACCATAATGTTAACGAGGTGGCAGTAGAGGTAGGCTTTAGCGATGTGAAGTATTTCAGGGAACAGTTCAATAAATTGTTTGGCTACACACCTTCAGCATACATCCGTAAGTACCGAATGGCCTTCAATCAGAGCTATCATGTGAATGACAGGCCTTTTTTACCAAAGTAATACCAAAAGCACCCCGTCATTATACCATTATACCCCTCTATTTTATACCAAAACAAGCTGAATTTAGGAAAGTCAACCAACTAAACACAAGGGCTGCTTAATCCCTGTGTCCTAAACCAAGGCATTATGATAATCAGGTATAAACATCAGTTTACGCTGTCTGTGTCCCCAATAGCTGGGGCCTTATTCTGCCTGTTTTTCTTGTGTTGTTCGCTGTCTTCTTTTGCTACAGTGTATTATGCAGACAGTAAAAATGGTAAAGACAGCAATTCTGGTTATAGCCCGGCTCAGGCATTAAAATCACTCCTAAAAATTAACGCGCTCCAGCTGCATGCCGGGGACCAGGTGCTGTTTAAATGTGGCACGAGCTATAACGGACAGCTTAAGATTTCCGGAAGTGGTGTAGCTGGAAAGCTGTTGGTCATTGGGTCATACGGAAAAGGGACCAAGCCAGTAATTAACGGCGAAGGCCGGTTTAAGGCAGCGGTGCTGATTTACAATTCCTCTTATATTCTTGTAGAAAACCTGGAGATTACCAATAAAGGAACGGATAGAGCAGCAGGCAGAATGGGCCTCCATCTTTTACTTGATAATTTTGGAACAGCAAAAGAAACTACGGTTCGTAATCTTTATATACATGATGTAAACGGCAGTAATATTAAAAAAGATGGCGGAGGGGCAGGCATCCACTGGACTAACCAGGGCAAGCAAAAACCTTCGGCATTTGACGGGCTGCTGATCGAAAAATGTGTACTGGAAAGAACAGACCGCAATGGGATTACCAGCTCAGGTTACTGGTCCAGACAGTTTTGGTTCCCCAGTTATCACGTTGTGATAAAAAATAATACGCTAAATGATATCGGCGGTGATGGCATCGTACCTATAGGCTGCGATGGCGCAGTAATCGAACACAATGTGGTTACCCGCGCCGGGCAGCGTTTTCCCGAAGGCGATGCCGCAGCGGGAATATGGCCCTGGAGCTGCGACCGTACGCTGATACAATATAACGAAGTTGCTTACACTGCCGGTCCATGGGACGCACAGGGGTTCGACTCAGACTGGAATTGCCACAATACTATTATCCAGTACAACTACAGTCATAACAACATGGGGGGCTTTTTGCTGGTATGTAATGATGGCGGGGTAGGCATGCCTTCGAGCATTGGGAATACCGGGACCATAGTAAGGTATAATATCAGCATCAATGATGGATACCGTACCACGGGGAAATCGGCAGGCTTCTCCCCGGTAATCCATATCACTGGCCCGGTAAAGGACACAAAGATTTATAATAACATCATCTACATACCTGCAAGAAATGCTGTGGGGTTAGATAGTACCCTGATAGAAATGGGTACCTGGAAAGGGTTTGCAGACAGCACCCTGATAGCTAATAATATCTTCTATGTAGCAGGTAAAGCTGGCCATCACCTCGCAGGCAGTACAAGAAATATTTTCCTGTCTAACGTTTATGCAGGTTCCGATCAAAACAAGGGACTTCCCGGCGAAGCGATCTATACTGATCCGCAGTTCCTCAGATTACCCTTAAAAGATCCGGAAGGGATTAAAAATTTAAAAGGGTTTAGGCTAAAAGCCCGGTCGGCCTTAAAAGCGGCAGGTATACCGGTAGTTAACTCAACTGTTGCCGACTTTTTCGGTAACCCTGTTCCTGCAGGAACAAAACCCACAATCGGCATCCATCAACTAAATTAAGATAAATATAAAATGATTAAAAAATTAGGCTTTTGTGTATTACTGTCGCTAAATGCAGTTTGGGCATTTGGACAAGTAAATGAATGGGAAAACGTACAGGTAAACGACCTGAACAAGGAGAAGCCACATGCTACCTTCATGTTATATGATAACGCCGAAAAGGTGAAAAAGGATGAATATAAACAGTCGCCCTACCACCAGTCGCTCAATGGGCTCTGGAAATTTAATTACGTAGACAAGCCTTCAGACAGGATCGAAAACTTTTATAAAGACGATCTTGATGATACCAAATGGTCTAACATAGAAGTGCCTTCAAACTGGGAAATGCAGGGTTTCGGAATCCCGATTTTCACCAATATCACTTATCCCTTCCCGGCAAACCCACCATTTGTGAACAACAATTATAATCCGGTAGGAACCTACAGGCGCAAGTTTACGGTTAAAAATGACTGGACCGATAAAGAAGTGATGTTACACTTTGGTTCTATCAATGGATATGCAGTAATCTATGTAAATGGTAAAAAAGCAGGGATGACTAAAGCGTCGAAATCTCCTGCAGAGTTTGATGTGACTAAATTATTGCAAAAAGGGGAGAACACCCTAGCAGTACAGGTTTTCAGGTTCCACAATGGCAGCTATATGGAAGATCAGGATTTTTGGCGCCTGAGCGGTATAGAAAGAGATGTATACCTTCAGGCTTCACCAAAATTAACGATCGCAGATTATTTTGTGAAGGGAGAGCTTGGTACAGGTTACCAGGACGGACTTTTTAGTATTGCAGTGAATTTAAAAGACTATGGTAAGGCCAACAAAAATGCTAAATCGCTGAAAGTTCAGCTGTTCGACCAGGCAGGAAAATCAGTTTATGCAGGTACCAAAGCAATCACTGATGCAACGGCACCTGTTGTATTGGAAGGACTGATAAAAAATGTAAAAAAATGGAACGCGGAAACGCCTTATCTGTACGATCTGGTGATGACGTTTGATAATGGAAAAGAGATTAGCTACACCGGGCAAAAATTAGGATTTCGGAAAGTAGAAATTATCGATGCGCAACTGCATGTAAATGGTGTGCCAGTACTGATCAAAGGGGTAAACAGACATGAACATGATGAGCTTAAAGGCCACGTGTCCACACCAGAGTTAATGGTAAAAGATATCAGGCTGATGAAAGAAAATAACATCAATGCAGTACGTACCTGTCATTATCCAAATGATGCACTGTGGTATAAGTTATGTGATCAATATGGCATGTACCTGGTAGACGAGGCTAATATAGAAACCCATGGTATGGGAGCCGAATTTCAGAGCTGGTTTAACAAAGACAGACATCCGGCTTATCTGCCAGAATGGGCACCTTCACACCGTGACAGGATAGAACGGCTGATAGAAAGGGATAAAAACCATGCCTCGGTAATCATCTGGTCGATGGGCAATGAATGTGGTAACGGACCTGTTTTTCATGATGCATACAAATGGATCAAAACAAGGGATGCATCGCGGCCGATCATGTTCGAACAGGCAGGAGAAGATTGGGATACGGATATAGTTGGCCCAATGTATCCAAGCATCACCAACATGAAATCGTATGCAGCTTCAGATAAAAAACGTCCGTATATCATGTGTGAGTATGGCCATGCGATGGGTAACAGTTCAGGTAATTTTAAACAGTACTGGGATATTATCCGCGGCAGTAAAAGGATGCAGGGTGGTTTTGTGTGGGACTGGGTAGACCAGGGCTTAAAAACAAAAAATGCGAATGGTGAATTCTGGGCTTATGGGGGCGACCTCGGTGCATATCACCTCAAAGCTAAAACCGATGACGGCGGTAGTTATTATGTAAATAATGATGATAGTGCCGACGGACTGGTTTCTGCAGACCGCTCCATACACCCGGGATTATATGAGGTGAAAAAGGTTTATCAAAATGTACAGTTCAGTGCTGATAAGCTGGATAAGGGTATGATCACGATAAAGAATGAGTTTGATTTTACCAATCTGGATCAGTACAGGATCGAATGGCAGCTGCTTAAAAATGGTGTTGTAGTAAAAAAGGGAAATATAGCTGCATCCCTTGATCCTCACCAAACCAAAGATTTTAAGATTAACATAAACGGTATTTTGGCTAAAGCCAGCGAAGAATATTTTGTAAACGTGTTCGCGTATACCAAATCTGCTGCTCCACTGCTAGTGGCTAACCACGAAATTGCCAGGGAACAGTTTGAACTGGGCAAAAGCAACTATTTCGACGCGCTGGGCTCCAAAGGTACACTCAGTGTAAAAACAGCAGATAAGACCCTGAAATTCACTTCAGGTGATATCTCCGGCGAATTTAATACAGAGACAGGAAGATTAACCAGATACATGCTTGATGGTAAATCGCTGCTGAGGGGATATCCTGAACCTTATTTCTGGCGTGCACCAACAGATAACGATTTTGGTAACCGCATGCCATCTAAAATGGGCGTATGGAGAAATGCACATGAAAACAGGAAAGTGATCAGCGTAACTATCAGCGAAAAAACCGCTGAAGGAATATCTGTTACTACAAAATATGAGCTGACCGATATTAATGTCCCTTACACTACTGTATATACTGTGTTAAACGACGGACGTATAAAAATCACCAGTTCGATAGATATGACAGGCAGGACATTGCCAGAGCTTCCCCGCTTTGGGATGCGTATGGAGCTGCCAAAAACGATGGATAACCTCAGCTATTATGGCAGGGGACCCTGGGAAAATTATAGCGACAGAAACACGTCCTCATTTATTGGTAAATACGAGGATAAAGTGGCTAACCAGTACACCAAAGCTTATATCCGCCCACAGGAAAATGGCTACAAAACAGATGTGCGCTGGATTAAACTTAGCAACGACAAAGGGCAGGGATTGCTGATTGAAGGTGCACAGCCCCTTGGTTTTAGCGCACTGAATAATACTACGGAAGACCTTGATCCGGGCTTAACCAAAAAACAACAACACCAGAATGATGTGAAACCCAGAATGGAAGTGTACCTGCAGGTAGACCTTAAACAAAGAGGCCTGGGGGGCGACGACAGCTGGGGTGCCCTGCCGCATAACGAATACAGGCTGCTGGATAAGAAATATAGCTATACCTATACCATTGGCTATGTGAAATAACCACTAAAAAACAACTAACCAAAGAATAAAACCCGCATGAGCCATATGCTCAGCTAACTACTCAGCATTAACTCATGCAGGCTTTATGATACCTAAACCCAAATATTCACTCATGGAACAATCGATCCCCCTTCCGTTGCAGCGCCCTTTAAAAAAGGCTGTAGCCAGACTAATGACCAAAGCAACACCACCAGCTTCCTGTCAGACCATGCATCTTTTTAACTGTAATACCGGGAAACTATGAAAAAACAGCTACCAACATTTCTACTGAATGTATGTAAAGCACTTACATTCCTGTTCCTCCTTTTGTCTTCTCTGAGCGTAGCTGCACAAACGGCTACTATTGAAGGTGTAGTTAAAGATAAGCAGGGTGTAATGCCAGGTGTGAGCGTCAAAGTAAAAGGTACAACAACAGGGGCTACTACGGATGCCAAAGGTTTTTTTACACTGTCGGCACCCCAGGACGGTATCCTTGTTTTCTCTTCTATTGGTTACCTTTCTGCCGAGCTTAGCGTAAGTAAATACAAACCTTCCAGTGGCAGCATTTACAGGATCTACCTCACGCTGGAGCCAAACGACCAAAACCTTGATGAGGTGGTGGTAGTGGGCTTTGGTACGCAGAAAAAAGTAAACCTCACCGGAGCTGTAGGCGTAGTAGATGCCAAAGCTCTGGAAAACCGCCCCGTTCAGAATGTTGCACAGGCATTGCAGGGACTGGTTCCGGGATTAAACATTGGCCAGAGCAACGGCTCACTGGAAAGCCGTCCAAGTATTAGCATCCGTGGAACAGGAACGATCGGTACTTCCTCTTCCAGTCCGCTAATCCTGATTGATGGGATGGAAGGTTCTATAACTGCTTTAAACCCGCAGGATGTTGAAAGTATATCAGTGTTGAAAGATGCAGCAGCTTCTTCTGTATATGGTTCCAGGGCTGCTTTCGGTGTAATCCTGGTGACTACCAAGCGCGGTAAATCAGGGAAGGTTCAGGTAAATTATAATAACAGCTTAAGATCTACCAAGCCGACATTATTACCCGAAATGATGGACTCTTACACCTTTGCCCAATATTTTAATGATGCCAGTTTAAATGGTGGCAGCAGTCCGCATTTTACTGCTGAACACCTGCAGCGGATACAAGACTTCCAGTCGGGCAAAATCACCAATAGCATTATTCCCAATCCAAATAATAAACTGTATTGGGCTGATGGTTATGCCTATGGTAATGCGAATAATGACTGGTTTAAGATCATGTACCGCGACCATGCCACTTCCCTCGAACATAACCTGAGCTTAAACGGTGGTACTGATAAAACCACTTACTATGTGTCGGGTAACTATATGGACCAGAATGGACTGATGCGCTATAACCAGGATGGCTATCAGCGTTATGGTATCTCAGCAAAAATCAATAACAAAATTACAGATGAAATCAGTGTAAACTACAGCACCAGGTTTTTGCGCGAAGGGTACCAGAGGCCGGCAGCGTTAACAGAAGGATTTTACCAGGATATGGGTCGTCAGGGTTGGCCAACCTTACCTTTAACAGATCCTAATGGTTATTTATATAGTTCACCTTCCCCTGCATTAGCAATGGCTGAAGGCGGCGAGGATACTAACGTAACAGACTGGATGTACCAACAACTCCAACTTGTATTGGAACCGGTAAAAGGCTGGAAAACTTTTGCGGAATTCAATTACCGCACACAAACACAGTTCCGCCACTGGGATGCACAGCAGACTTATAATCATGATGTAAACGGGGTGCCTTACCTCTACCAGAGAGGTTCAAACGTGTATGAATATGGATATAAGCAAAACTACTTTAATACCAATATCTACTCTGAATATGCCCGAAGCTTTAGCAAGCATAATTTTAAAGTGATGGCCGGATACCAGTTTGAAAGTACTAAATACCGTGATTTCAGTGCACAGAGAAACGGGATTATCGTACCAAGCCTGCCAACGCTGAATACTACCTCAGGTACTGATGGTAGTGGCCTGGTCATAGCGCCAGCAGTGGCGGGTCAATACCAAAGCTGGGCTATTGCTGGTTTCTTTGGCAGGTTTAACTACGATTATGATGGCAGATACCTGTTTGAAGCCAATGTCAGGTATGACGGTTCTTCACGTTTCCGTGCAGACAACCGATGGAACCTGTTCTCTTCATTTTCGGGAGGCTGGAACATTGCAAGAGAAGAATTCTGGAAAAACAATACGGATATAGTGAGCACACTGAAATTACGGGCTTCATACGGTAGCTTAGGTAACCAGAATACAAATGACTGGTATCCTACTTATGTAATTATGCCTGTAGGTACGGCAAATGGTTCGTGGTTAATTAATGGCCTGCAGCCAAACACGGCAAGCGCACCTGGCCTGGTGAGTTCTACACTTACCTGGGAAACAGTTAAAAGTTATAATGTAGGGCTCGATTTTGCCATGCTAAAGAACAGACTGACGGGATCACTGGACTGGTATAACCGTAAAACATTAAACATGGTAGGGCCAGCGCCACAGCTTCCTGTTACACTGGGAACAGCAGTGCCGCAAACCAATAATACAGATTTGAAGTCTACTGGTTTCGAATTGGAAATTGGCTGGAACGACAGGATGAAAAATGGATTGGGATATAACATTAAAGTACTGCTATCAGATTATAAGACAGTGGTTACCCGTTATCCGAATACTACAGGATCATTGGGTACCTACCGGGCCGGACAAACATTAGGTGAAATCTGGGGATATAATACCATAGGTATCGCCAAAACACAGGCAGAAATGGATGCCCACCTGGCTACTTCAAGCAATGGACAGACAGCATTCGGTACGCAATGGTCTGCGGGGGATATCATGTACGAAGATTCCAATAAAGATGGCAAAATCGATTGGGGAAGCTGGACTGAAAGCGACTCCGGAGATGCACATATTATTGGTAACAATACACCGCGCTACCGTTTTGGACTGGATATGAATTTTGATTATAAAGGCTTCGATGTACGAGCTTTTTTCCAGGGGGTATTAAAAAGAGATTTTTGGATAACTAATTATTATTTCTGGGGTGTAACGAGTGATAAGTGGTCGTCTATAGGACTGGTCGAACATGAAGATTACTTCAGGGATGCGAACAGTCCGCTTGGGCAAAACCTGGATGGCTACTACCCGCGCCCGGTATTTGGTAGTGGAAAAAATCAGGAAGTTCAAACGAGATACCTGCAGAATGCGGCTTATTTGAGGCTTAAAAACCTGCAGATTGGGTATACCCTGCCTCCGGGTTTGACTAAACGTTTGGGCGGACAAAAATTCCGTGTATACGCTTCTGGAGAAAACCTGGTTACATGGACAAAACTAGCTAAAATGTTTGACCCTGAAACGGTAGACGGCGGCTCCAACCGCAGTGTTTATCCGCTTTCTAAGGTGCTCTCACTAGGTTTAAGTGTGACTTTTTAAAACTGAATAATGATTTTGGCAGGGATGAGGTACATAGTATGCTTACCGGTTAGGCATAACAGTAATGCTATGACAACTGAATAACTGTAATAAAAATATATACTCAAAATAGATGAATATGAATATTCTACGCTATACAATGGATAAGAGACTGATTGTCTTGTTCATTACAATTTTATCACTGGCATCCTGTAAAAAGGCACTGGATCAGGAACCGCTATCCAATATTACTCCTGAAAACTATTTACAGGAAGAGTCACAATTGGGGGCATATGCCATAGCACGGTACACAGGTATTTTACCCTCTCACGGTAACTATTCTTTCGGGACTTTCGGTATTGATGGCAATACTGACAATATGGCTATCCCGGATTTAGACAATAAATTTGTGCCGGGATTATGGAGGGTTGGCGCAGATGGGGGTGATTGGGATTTTGGTAATATTTACCAGGTGAATTACTTTCTTACAAATGTAATCCCGCGCTGGAAAGCTGGGCAGATTATCGGTAGTGACGAAAATATCAGGCAGTACATCGGGGAGATCTACTTTCTCCGGGCCTATGAGTATTTTAAAAAGATGCAGGCACTAGGCGATTTTCCTATCATCAAAACAGTGCTGAAGGATGAAAAAGCAGGATTAACTGAAGCAAGCAAAAGACAGCCGCATGCTGAAGTAACCCGTTTTATATTGTCGGATCTGGATTCGGCTGCGTTATTGCTTAAAACTAATCCCGACGGGTCAAAAAACAGGATCAATAAAAGCTGTGCACAGTTACTTAAATCACGGGTTGCATTATATGAAGGTACCTGGCTTAAATATTTTAAGGGAACAGCTTTTGTACCAAATGGCGCGGGGTGGCCGGGTAAAGCGAAAGACTATAATGCAAACTATCAGTATGCTTCCGGAAGTATTGATGCGGAGATCACCTACCTGCTGGGAGAAGCGATGGCTTCGGCGAAACTTGTAGCAGATGCCACACCGCTTGTACAAAATACCGGCATCATCGAATCACCGGCAAATCAAAACCCTTATTTTAGTATGTTTGGTGCCCTCAATATGTCTGGCTATAGCGAGGTATTGTTATGGAGACAATACGCCAGAGGTGTAGTAGTCCATAATATACCTGTTTACACCCAGGCAGGAAACTATGCTGTCGGCTTAACGCGTTCGATGGTAGAAAGCTTCCTGATGGAGAACGGTCTGCCAATTTACGCTGCTGGCAGTAATTATAAGGGCGATGATTATATCGCTGATGTAAGAAACGGACGTGATAACCGTCTTACCCTATTTTTAAAGGAACCAGGACAGAAAAACGTACTCGTAAATTTTGGGCAGGGGACCCACGCTACTGAAATAGAACCTGTACCAGCTATTTTTGAGTCCAGTTATGATAAAAAATATACTACAGGTTATACCATCAGGAAAGGGATCTCTTATGATGCGGCGCAAGCCAATAACGGATCTGGTTTTACCGGAAGCATCACCTTCAGGGCTTCGGAAGCTTACCTGAATTATATCGAGGCCTGTTATGAAAATACAGGAAACCTGGACGGAACTGCTACAGCATACTGGCAGCAGCTGCGTACCCGCGCTAAAGTGAATCCGGACTTCAATAAAACTATTGCAGCTACAGAAATGGCCAAAGAAAGTAAAGATTGGGGTGCATACTCTGCAGGGATGCTGATCAATCCTACATTATATAATATCCGACGCGAACGCCGCGACGAACTGATGGCGGAAGGGTTAAGGTTTATGGATCTTAAGAGATGGAGGGCAATGGACCAGATGATTACTACGCCGTACCATTTTGAAGGATTTAAATTATGGGGTCCAATGAAAAGCTGGTATACCCCGGCACAAATCGTTTATGGGGCTACAGCATCAGGTGCTATCGTTTCCGATCCGGCGCTGAGCGTTTATCTGCGTCCGCAGGAAATCCGCAGTAATGCTAACTCTTACGCAGGTGCAAAATGGACTATGGCACATTATTTAAGCCCTATCGCCATCCAGCACTTTACCATATCATCAGACAATGGGGATATAGGCGGTTCTCCAATTTATCAGAACCCGGGATGGCCTACCACAGGTGGCGGTACCCCAACTTTATAACAGATTAATACTTTATATCAAGGGTAATTGGCTATGCTGGTTACCCTTTTTTATAGCCAATAGTTATGTCAGATGTAAAGAGGGGTCATCTTTCGCCAGTATTTTGGCCGGTGCGCATTGCTTCCCCAGATATAAAACTGGTTGGGGATACCACGGTCCCACAGCAGCTCACTAAACTCTTTATTACCGGTCATAAACGGATCTGTTTCCCCAATGGCAATAATAATTTCAAGGTTACGCAGTGCCGCCAGCAGATCGGTATCTGTCAGGTTAGGCATATACTGACTGGGCATATTAAAATAAACAGACTCGTCGTTAAACCCATCCAGTAAGTCTTTAAAATCGCCGGGTGTTTGAGTAAGATCGTACCTTCCGCTTATCCCAACAGCCTTTCGGAAGATCCATGGGTATTTCATAGCAAAATTTATCGCATGATATGCACCCATACTGCAGCCTGCAGTTTCCAGGTAACCGCTGTTATTTTTTAACCTCATCAGTGGGAT